>Ga0210377_10000260_pt1 | contig 50012 bp, 48 predicted proteins | sample PLM4_65_b1redo_FD_155480 | JGI IMG/M metagenome (GOLD analysis project Ga0210377, IMG submission 155480) | Groundwater sediment microbial communities from an aquifer in East River, Colorado, USA - PLM4_65_b1 redo | ecosystem: Environmental > Terrestrial > Soil > Riparian zone | place: USA: East...
CAAACGGAAGATCGGCCGAGAGGTAGAGCACCGCGGTGTCGAGGTCCGCGGCCTCGGGATCCCGCCCGCTTTCGCCCGCCCCCGGCAGCAGGCGCCGGTAGGCCCCCCAGGCATTCTCGTAGAGATTGCGAAGCTGCGGCACCAGGTGGAGCGGCTTGCACAGCTCGCGGCGCAGGGCCTGCGAGGCGAAGACGGCGCGCAGCCGCTCCTCGTCACCGACGACCCAGACCTCGGAGACCTCGGGTACGCGCTGAAGCGCCGCGACCACGTGGGCCAGCAACGGGCGGCCCTCGATCTCGAGGTAGCCCTTGCTCTGGCCATACACGGCCTTCGCCGCTCCGCGGTCACCGGCGGTCACTACCGCGGGAAATCTCATCCGAACGCGCGCCTCTGCTGGAACGACCGTCCCGACGATCACTCTAGTTCCGCGGCCCGGCCGCACTCAAGCGCGGTCACGCAACGCGAACTTGTTCGCAAAACTGCCGGCGCGCCGTGCGCCGTGGACGAAGCTGCGCAGGCCTGGACTCGAGCGGGAGCGAACCGCCAGTCTTCGTGCTTGCGCGATTGCGTTTCTCGGCTTGTGCGTTCGTCGATCTGCGGTGCCGAATGGTGGAGCCGAGCGGGATCGAACCGCCAACCTCTGCGTTGCGAACGCAGCGCTCTCCCAATTGAGCTACGGCCCCATTCGGCCACGGACCCATCGAGCTACGGACCCGGCCCGGGTGCCCGCAAGGCGGCCGAACGGTAAGACGAGCCGCTAGGGGCGTCAAATCGGGGTGGACGTCTGCGCGCTGACGGTGCAGGCTACCCGCAATGACGATCGACATCCGCCGGATCCTGGTACCCATCGACTTCTCCGAGCACGCGGAGTACGTGATCGAGTGGGCAAGTCACCTGGCGTCCGAGCACGCGAGCCACCTGATCCTGCTGCACGTCTACCATCTGCCGGTCGAGTTCCAGCAGCTCGAGGGCGCGTATCTGCCACCGGACTTCTGGGCGAACGTGAAGCAGGAGGCGGATCAGAGCCTCGCTCGCTACGTCGGGGAGCTCCGCGAGCAGGGTCTCGACGTCGAAGCCATCGTGCGAGAGGGCTACCCCGCGACCGTGATCGTCGATGAGGCCGAGGCCCAGCGCGCCGACCTGATCGTGATCGGCACGCACGGGCTCTCCGGGCTCAAGCACCTGCTGCTCGGCAGCATCGCCGAGCGCGTCGTGCAGAAGGCCCCGTGCCCCGTCCTGGCGGTGAAGAAGCGACCCTGAGGAACTCCGATCCAGACTAAGCCAGTCCGAGCGCGCGGTCCTGGGCCTCGGGGTCGGCGTCCTCGAACTGGATGATCCGCATCTCCTCGAAGGCGCGGCGTACACGCGGCGTCAGCAGACCGAGGCGCTTGACGTTCGGCACCACGCGCGCGAACAGCGCCTGCCGGAACATCTGCATGATCGGCGACTCGAGGATGATGTCGCGCACCTCCACCGGATCGAAGCCGATCGCCTCGGCGACCTCCTCGCCGACGAGCCGGTCGCGCATCAGCAGACATGCCTCGATCACGAAGTCTTCGCGGTCGGCGAGCTCGTTCGCGGGCATGTCCTGGTAGTAGCCCTTGAGCGAGAGCACGCCGAAGGCTACGTGGCGCGCCTCGTCCCGCATCACGTAGTGGATCAGCTCCTTCACCAACGGCTCTTCGGCGAGCTGGTGCAGGTTGGCGAACGCCGCCATCGCGAGCCCCTCGACGAGGATCTGCATGCCGAGGTATTTGAGGTCCCAGCGCGAATCCATGAGGATGATGTCGAGCAGACGCTTCAAGTTGGCGTTGATCGGCCACTCCCACTCCAGCTTTTCGTGCAGGTAGCGGCTGAAGACCTCGACGTGGCGCGCCTCGTCCATGGTCTGCGAGGCGGCGTAGTACTTGGCGTCCGTCCACGGCACCGCGCCGACGAGCTGGGACGCGGTGATCAGGGCGCCCTGCTCGCCGTGCAGGAACTGCGAGAGCTGCCACGAGATCGTCGCGTGGCGAAAGTGCGCGACCTGCTTGCGGTCCATGCGCTTGAACGGGCCATAGTCCTGAAGCGGATTGAAGGCTGCGGGGATGATCTCGCTCTCGGGATCGACGGCCGTGTCCCAGGGCAGCTGCTGTGTCCCATTCCACTGCTCGCGTTTGGCCTTCTCATAGAGGTCGCGCAGGCCCTCTTTCAGCGAGCCGTAGTTCCAGACATAGTTCGTGTCGAACGAGGTCAGGATCGTGTCGAGATCGTCGCTGCCGCGTTCGCGGACAGCGGCCGGGCGGACGGCGGCCGGGGTATTGGCCATGGGGACGGGCTCCGGAGCAGGGCGGGGGGAATTCCCCTTGGGTATCCGGCCTATCGGGTGCAAGGGGCCAAGACCTGAGCGTTTCCAGGAACTCCCCGGAGGGGAATCAGAGAGCGTGGTCGCCTGAGCGCTTGCCCAGCTCGCCGGCGGGATGACGGGCGTGATAGTCCGCCTTTGTAAAGCCCCCCGCCTGCTCGAGCGCGGCCGAGAGCGCCGCGAGCACCAGCAGCTCCGCGGCGACGCTCGCGCGCGGCGCGAGACCGAGCTCACCGCCCTCGCGGGTGACTCCCGCGTCGAGCACGACGTCCGCGGCGCGGGCGAGCCAGGAGTCCGGCCGGCCCGTCACCGCGAGCAGACTCGCCCCCATGCGCCGGATCGCCTCGACGGCCGGCCGCAACTCCGCCGTCTCGCCGCTGTTGCTGATGGCGATCACGACGTCGCCGGCGACGATCTGCCCTGCGCTCCCGTGCACGACCTCGGTCGCGTGCAGGAACGTGGCGGGCGTCCCCGTCGAGGAGAACAGCGACGCTGCGTAGCGGGCGATGTGCTCGGGCTTGCCGACACCGGTCACGTGCACGCGCCCGCCCGCCGCCGCGGCCGCCTGGATCGCCGCGAGCGCAGCCTCGAACGGGCCGCTGACGAGGCGACCCCGCAGCGCAGCGAGCTCGATGAGCGCGACGTCGAGCGTGTCGAGCGCAGGCGAAGCGTGCGCGCGTTCGGCGCTGGGCGCAGACGAGGTCAGCAAAAGCGGCGGACCCTCGTAGAGCTCGAGCACCCGTGCACGGGCGCGCGCCGGATCGTCGGGGAAGGCGCCAAGTTTTTCTACGCAGGCCGCGCCGCAGGCGTTCGCGAGCCGGCCGGCAGCCTCCCAGCCGAGGCCGTGATGCAGCGCGACGAGCAGTCCTCCGAGGAAGGCGTCGCCCGCGCCGGTCGTGTCGACGGCCTTGACCGCGCGCGCCCGGACGCAGCCCTCGAAGCCCTGCGCGGCGATGGCGCAGCCCGCCTCGCCGTCGGTCACGACGACCGCTCCGCATCCGAAGCGCGCGCGCAGCGCCCGCGCCATCGCGAGCGGGTCCGCACCGGCGTCGGGCACCAGCTCGCGCGCCGCGGCCTTCGCCGGCTTGAGCAGGTCGGCGCAACGCAGCAGCGTGTCGAGGGTCGCCGCGTCGCCGAGACCGGGGACGGCTTCGGACGGCGGCACGTCGAGATCGACCAGCGTCGGGATCCCCGCCGCGCGCGCGATCTCCAGCGCTGCGAGCGCGGCGGCGAGGGGCAGCTGCGAGACCTCGGTCGTCAGGCGCGCCGCGCGGCGGATGAAGGCCGCGTGCCGCGTGCGCACGTGCTCGGCGCTCGTCTCCGCAGTGGCGCCCGGCGCCATGTAGATGGCGCGGCCCCCGACGTCGTCGACAAAGATCTCGGCGAGTGACGTCGCGGAGCCGTCCAGCACGAGCTGGTGTTCGATCCCGAGCGCATCCATCGCCGCGCGCAGGAAGCGGCCGCCTTCATCGTCGGCCTGTTTGCCGAAGATGCCCGCCCGCAGCCCGAGCGCCGCCGCCCAACCGAGGTGATTGAGCACGACTCCGCCCACGTGCGCGCGTACGGGACCCGCACCCGCCACGTCGCGCAGGATCGCCTTCGCGTCGGCCGGCAGGATGCGCGGCGTGCGGTGGACACGGTCGACGACCATGCTGCCGATGCCGACGACGTCGAGTGACCCGACTTCGCTCGCCTGCGAGTCGCCTGACTCCGCTCGCCTGCGGCTCGCTGCGCGCGCTTGCGCGCTTGCTAGTCGCCCAACTCCGCCCGCCTGCGGCTCGCGGCGCGCTCGCTTGCGCTCGTCGGGCGTGCGGCTCACAGCCGGCTTCCGGGCCGCGCCACCTCGAGCTCGCTCGGCGGCAGCGATACCCACGGCTCGCCGATCGTCTCCTGGATCTGGGTGCGCAGCGCCGCGAAGGCTTCGTCGAAGCGCGCACCGGCGTCCGCGGCGAGCGCCGGCGTGCCCCGCGCGACCGCGGCACTGCGGATCACGCCCAGTGAGAGCAAGGCTCGCTTGAGACACGCGATCGTGTGCTTCGCGCCCGCCGCGTGCGTTGCCGAGCGAAAGCCCTCGAGCAGCCTGCGCACCTGGTCCATGCGCTGCGCGTCGCCGGCGCGGCAGACCTGCCAGGCGCGCGCCCATTCCCGGGGCAATGCATTTGCCGGGCCGGCGACCACGCCGATCGGGAGGCCGCCGCGCAGGCGGTAGCGGTTCCAATGTTCCCCGATCACGCCGAGCCAGCCGCTGTGCGGACGGAACAGCTCGAAGATCAGCATGGCATTGCCGACGTAGATCCCGAAATCGCCGCGATCGCGGAAGCCTGCCGCGGCCTGGGTGTAGTTACCGAGCACGCGGCGCGACGCCGAGACCTTGATGCCGCGCACGAAATCCAGGCGCGAGAGCGCCTTCACCTGGCGTGTACGGATGTGCGGAACCTTGGGGTCGACGGCGATGTCGGCGTTGTCGTAAAGATACACTGGGATGCGTCGATCGCGAGCGTCGAGCAGGTCGGCCACGTCGCGCGCGACGAAGCGCACCGGATCGTCGATGCCGCGGATCGAGAGCGGCGCCAGCACTGCGGCGTCGGCGCCGTGTGCGATCGCGAAGTCGAGGTTCTCGAGGGTCTCGCGCGCGGTCGGCGCCGTCACACCGGCCCAGGCTTCCACGCCGCGGCCGAGGTTCTGGCCCAGCTGCGAATTCACCTTCGCAACCTCCTCGGCGCAGACCTGGACCACGCGCTGGCGCACGGCGTTGGGCACGTGATCCCACTCGCCGGTCGTACCAGCGGCAAAGATCACATCGGCGCCGTGGCCTTGCTGGATCACGAAGCGGACCAGCGCGCGCTGATCCTCGTCGATCAGCGCGCCGTCCGCGTCGAGCACGCTGACCACGGGCACCGAGAGACCCGGGCGCGGATGCGTCTCCTCGACCGACCTCACAAGGCGCGAATGTGCCTCAAATCGTCTCGAAGAAGTAGGTCATCTTCACCTGCAGCGCCGTCGCGAGCTTGTGCAGTGTCGACATCGATGCCGCGCTCTTGCCGAGCTCGATCTGCGAGATCAGGCTCACCGAGAGGCCGGTGCGGTTGGCAAGCTGCTTGAGCGTGAGCTCTCCCAGCGTGCGCCGCTCGCGCAGCCGGCGGCCCAGCACCTGGTTGAGCCGGCTCTCGAGATCGACCAGCAGGCCCTTCTCGCGGATCGCAGCGACGATCACCGCACGCAACTCTTCCATTTCCAAGGGCTTTTGCAGGTAGTCGAAGGCCTGGATCTTGAGCGCCCGCACGGCCGCGGCGACCGTCGGCATGGCCGTCATCGCGACGACACAGATGTCGGAGTCCGCGTGACGGATGCGCTGCAGGAGCTCGATCGCCGGGTCCTCCGGGGGCGAGACGTCGAGCAGAACCAGCTGGAACCGGCTCTTCTTGACCTCCTCCACCACCTGCTCCGGGTCGGAGAGGACGAACGCCTGATAGCCCTCCTCGCTGAGAAAGTCCTTGAGCTCGAGGTTCGTCGCTTCGTCGCGGTCCACCACGAGCACGTTGAGACGCTGCTTGCCGGCCATCTTGCCTCCATCGAGAGGTAGGCCCACGTTCGAAGTGCCCCGTTTCGTTCGGGAAACCGTCGTGGGTCGGGTCGCTGGAGAGCTGTTCGGTATGCCTGCCGTTTTACATGAGCCCTGAATTGCAGCCCGCATAGAAAGCGCAGCGGACCCGCGCCCGCGGCAAGGCCCTGCGCCGCCAGGAGCGGCGCTGACCCGGGGGCCCCGTGCCGGCTCAGTACGGATCAGGCCACGGCGGCATCCAGTCGGGCATGGTGCCGGGGGTGTCGAAGAGCCGCGTGCCCTGGCGATCGAACACCTCGACCCGTCCCGCCGTGAGGTCGGGTTCGCCATCGGACTCCCCCGAGACCGCGATGCGCTCTCCATCGGGGGACCAGCGCGGCGCCGACTCGGGGCGGTCGGGTGTCTGCGAGAGGTTTCTAGCCGTCCCGCCCGCCAGGTCCACCAGGAAGAGGTCCCGGCTTCCGTCGCGATCGGATATGAACGCGATCTCGTCGCGCGTGGGAGAGGGACGCGCCGAGTGTTCGTCCGCTTCGGGCTGCGCCGCGAGAGGTCTCGACTCGCTGCCGTCGGGTCGCGTGAGCATCAGGTCGCGGCGGCTCGCTGGGCCCTCGCGCCCCGCGTAGACGATCCAGTCGCCGTCGCGCGTGAAACGCGCCTGATCCGCGAAGCGCGGGAAGCTGCCCGGCAAGGCGCGCGGCGCCTGGCCCGTCTCGAGCAGCCAGAGCTCGGAGAAGGAGTCGACCGACGCGCCGCGACGCTGGGTCAGGAGGCGCCGCCCGCCCGGCGCATACTCGGGGCGGAAGAACACGAAGGGGCCGTCGTCGGGTCCGGGGACACTGCGCCGGCCCGTCGCGAGCTCCACCTCCGCCACGCCGCGCGCCGCCCGGGCTTCGGGCCCCGACAGGAAGACGTAGGCCACCCGCGTCCCATCCGGCGACCAGACCGCCCAGTGTTGGCGCCAGGAGCGCCAGGTGGTCAGCGGCTCGACTCTTCCGTTGTTGGGATCCAGGAGCAACAGGACAGCCGATCCGTACTCGATACGCTCGACCTGGAACAGAAGCTTGCCTGCGGCGGACGACCAGGAGGGCCAGAGCTCGTACCGCCCGGGCTTCTCGAGCAGGGGCCGCTGCGCCCCATCGGAGAGGCGCGCGCGCCAGAGCTCGCTGCCGCGCGGCGTGCGGCGCACGAATACGAGGCCGTCGGAAGCCTCGCCTGCGAGGCGCACCGCGGGGTTGCGCGGGGCAGGCGCCGCCGCTTCGCGCGGCGCCGCCCGCCACAGGAACTCGCAGCGCTCCACGTGCACTCCGTCGAGCTCTTCGAGCGCGATCCGACGCACGAAGCAGGCGTGGGGCACCACGAGCGGGCAGGAGATCGCTGCGAAGGCCGCGGAGAGGCCGAGCAACACCACCTCGCGCCACTGCCGCGCGGCGCACCAGACGCCGGCCGACATGGCGACGGGGATCGCGAGCACCGAGAGCCCGCGCAGGGGCGTCACCAGGGTGCGTACACCGAAGGGCGCGAGCCAGAAGTTGGTCGCCCAGAGCGCCACGAGGGCCGCAGCCAACCACGCGAGCGAGCGGGACCGACGCCAGGTGGCGCGCGCGCCCAGCACGGCCGCCAGCAACGCCACGGGGTTTGCGAGCGGCGCGAACCATGGCCAGTTCGCCGGCAGGAGCCCCTCGTCGAGCGAACGCGCGTAGCCACCCTGGGCGAAGAGCAGCGCCTGCGCGAACGTGCAGCCCGCGCCGAGGTGGGCGATGACCAGCGGCAGGGCTCCGAGACCACCCACGACGAGCGCGGCCAGCGCGCGCGCGTCGCGCCGCGCGAGGGCCAGGATCCCGGCAGTCAGTCCGAAGAGCAGGGCCGCCGCCGTGTGCACGGCGAAGCACGCCGCGAGCGTGGCTGCGAGGGCGACGCGTCGGCCCCGCAAGAGAAAGCCCAGGCCGAAGAGCAGGAGCCCGTAGCCGGCGGCTTCCACGCGAGGCACGCACCACGAGAGCGAGAGCAGGAACGGCGTCAACGCGAAGATCGCGGTGCACGCGTCCGGCAGGCCCGCAGCGCGTTGGAAGCTCCGGAATCCCGCGATCAAGAGCAGCGCCGCACCCAGTGCGAAGAGCTTGCAATAGAGCTCGAGGCCGAGCACCGGAGCAAGCGCTGCGCCGAGCCAGTGATAGGCCGGCGCGTACGGATTGTAGAGGCCCGGGCTCGTGGCCACGGTCTGGATCAGGCGCAGGTGCGGGATGAGGTCGGCGCCGCCCCACAGGCCGTCGCGTCCGAAGATGAGCAGCGCGTGCAGCAGCACGCCCAAGCCGACGCAGCCCCACACGAGCGGCGCGCTCGAGGCCTTGCCCGCGTGATGGCCGCCCGTCGCCTGATTCGCTTCCGTCGTCACGCGCGGGCAGCGTACCATTGCCGCTTCCCGGGTTCGCGGGCGGCGGCGCACGTCGAGATTTCCCGGGCGTCCCGTTGCGCTCCAGGCGTTCGCGGTCTTCGCAGGAAAAACACGTCTTCGAGTCGCCTCGAGACCCCTCGTCTCGCTCGCTGTTGGCGACGGCTTCCGCGCAGACGCTCAGGGCGAGGCCGCGGGAGGCTCGGGCTGGGCGATGAGCCACTCCGTGGTGAAGGAAGCCGCGGGGGCGTTGGCCGGGGTCACCTTCAGGATCTCGAGCCGCGCCGGAGTCTGGCCCGGCGCTTCGATCGAGATCCAGCGCGGCAGGCGCACAGCGCCGAAATTCTCGGATGGCCCGAAGCGAAAGCGCACACCGTCGCCACGGTCGATGCGCACGACCTCGAAGCTCTCGATGTCGACCCAGAGCGAGGGCTGCGCAGGCTCGACGCCGTCCGGCGCGCGCGCGGCCCGGCCGCCGAGCACGTAGCAGTCGTGCTCGTCGCCGAGGCCCAGCTCGGCCTGCTCGCTCGCGACGCCGAAGCTGGTGAGGGCCGCCTGGAGCGCAGCCCCGGAGACGGCCTGGAGCAAGAACACCGGGGGTAGGAACGGACGCGGCCCTTCGAGCAGACGGCCGTCGCGGCTCGCGCTGTACTCGTTGCCCTGCACCAGATGGCGCTCGACGAAGCCGCGCGTGCTGCGCAGCTCGAGGCGCGCGAGGCCCGTCGGGTGCGTGGTGAGGACGCCCTGCGCGAGAGGCTCGCCCTCGCCGATGCGCAGCGTCACGTCGAGCCACAGCGGCGTGGCGCGGCCCGCCGCGCGGTTCGAGCTCGCGACGGCGTCGGCGATGCGCGGTGCGCTCGGGATCACGGCTCCCGCCGGGCTCGCCGCCAGCGCGCAACCGAACGCGACGGCGGCGAACGCGCGCCACCTTCTCACCGGCGCGCACTCCCCGCGAGCCCGCTGCGGCCGGCGTAGCGGGCGCGGCCAGCGAGCTCTTCCTGGATGCGCAACAGCCGGTTGTACTTGCAGACGCGATCCGTGCGGCACAGCGACCCGGTCTTGATCTGTCCGCAGCCGCTTCCGACCGCGAGATCGGCGATGGTCGTGTCCTCGGTCTCGCCGGAGCGGTGCGATGTGATCGCCGCATAGCCCGCCTCGCGCGCGACGCGGATCGCCTCGAGCGTCTCCGAGAGCGTCCCAATCTGGTTGAGCTTGATCAGGATGGCGTTCGCGACGCGCTTCTCGATGCCCTCGCGCAGGATCGCCGGGCTCGTCACGAACAGGTCGTCACCCACCAGCTGCGTTCCGGAGCCCAGCCGGCGCGTGAGCGAGGCCCAGCCGTCCCAGTCGTCCTCGGCGAGGCCGTCCTCGATCGACACCACCGGGTAGCGCGAGATCCAGTCCTCCCAGAAGGCGATCATCTCCTCCGACGAGAGACTGCGGCCCTCGAGCACGTAGCGCCCGGCCTTGTGGAACTCGCTCGCCGCCGGGTCGAGTGCGATCGCGATCTGCTCGCCCGGGCGGTAGCCGCTCTTCTCGATCGCGGTGAGGATCAGCTCGATCGCTTCTCGATTGCTCGCGAGATTCGGCGCGAAGCCCCCCTCGTCGCCCACCGCCGTCGAATGACCTTTCTCGTGCAGCACGCGCCGCAGCGTATGGAACACCTCGGCGCCCCAGCGCAGCGCCTCGGAGAAAGTCGGCGCGCCGAGCGGGAAGAGCATGAACTCCTGGAGATCGACGCTGTTGTCGGCGTGCGCGCCTCCGTTGATCACGTTCATCATCGGCGCGGGAAGCAACGTCGCGGCATCGCCGCCGAGGAAGCGGTAGAGCGGCACGCCGGTCGCGTTCGCGGACGCGCGCGCCGCCGCGAGCGAGACGCCGAGGATCGCGTTCGCACCCAGGCGGGACTTGGTGGCGGTGGCGTCGAGCGCGATCAGCGCCTGATCGAGCTCGCGCTGCTCGGCGAGCGTCCCCAGCGGGCGGCCGATGGCCGCCTTCGCGAGCTCACCGTTCGCGTTCGCCACCGCGCGCAGCACGCCCTTGCCGCCATATCGTTTGGCATCGCCATCGCGGAGCTCGAGCGCCTCGCGCGAGCCCGTGGAGGCCCCGGACGGGACGGCCGCGACGCCGCTCGCACCGCTCGAGGTCCGGATCTCCACCTCGACGGTCGGATTGCCGCGGGAGTCGAGGATCTCCCGCGCCTTTACCCCTGCGATCGTGAGCTGCGCCACCACCCCTCCTGTCCACCGCTGCAACGGTCGCGCAGTCTAGCAAGCGAAGCGCGCAGCGAGCCGCAGGCGAGCGAAGTCATCGAAGGTGCAAGCGAAGCGCGCAGCGAGCCGCAGGCGAGCGAAGTCATCGAACGTGCGAGCGAAGCGCGCAGCGAGCCGCAGGCGAGCGAAGTCATCGAACGTGCGAGCGAAGCTCAGCGAGCAAGCGGCCAGCGGCGGGGTGCAGCTGAGCGAAGCTCAGGAGAGCTTTGGGACGACCTGGAGCGCACCATCCGTGGCCACGAGGATCTCGGTCTCGACGTCGAAGATCGCTCGCATGTTCGCGGGCGTCAGCACCTCGCGCGGGGTGCCAACCTGGTGCAGCTCGCCGCCGCGCAGCAGCGCGATGCGATCACCGCTGCGCGCCGCGAGCCCGAGATCGTGCGAGACGACCAGCGCGCTGCGGCCCTCGCGGACCAGCTCACGCACGAGCGCCGCCACGCGCACGCGGTGGCGCAAATCAAGGTGTGCCGTTGGCTCGTCGAGCAAGAGCACGCGCGGATCCTGGGCGAGGGCGCGCGCCAACAGGACGAGCTGGCGCTCGCCTCCCGACAGCTCGAGCACGCAGCGGTCGGCCAGCGACTCGATCCCGGCGCGGCGCATGGCGTCGCTCGCCCGCTCGAGATCGGCGCGGGTCTCGAAGCCGAGCGTGCCCAAATGCGGGGAGCGCCCCATCAGCACGACCTCCGCCACGCGGAACGGGAACGCGATCGTCGCGTCCTGGGGTACGACGGCGAGCACGCGTGCGAGCTCGCGGCGCGAGTACGCCTCGAGCGGGCGCCCGAGCAGCGACACCGAGCCCCCAGACGGCCGCAGCACGCGCGAGGCGACGCGAAATAGCGTCGTTTTGCCGGCGCCGTTCGGGCCGGCGAGCGTCAGGACCTCTCCCGCGTGGAGTGTGAGCGTCACGCCGCGCAGGATCTCCCGCGAGCCGGCGGCGGCGCTCACGCCCTGGAAGGCGAGGACGGCCTGCCCCGCGCTCATGGCGCGAAGATCCGCTGCTGATGGCGGCGCAGCAGCCAGAGGAAGACCGGCCCGCCGGCGAGCGAGGTGAGCGCGCCGACCGGAAGCTCGCGCCCGCCGAGCAGCGTGCGCGCTGCCGTATCGCAGAGCAGCAGGAACGCGGCCCCGGCGAGCGCCGACGCGGGCACCAGCAGCCGGTGATCGGGGCCGATCAACAGGCGCAGCAGGTGGGGAATGATCAGGCCGACGAAGCCGACGAGGCCCGCCACCGAGACGGCGGCTCCCACCATCAGCGAGGCCGCCACGAGCAGCACGCGTTGCACGCGAACCACGTCGACGCCGAGTTGTTGGGCCGGCTCCTCGCCGAGCGCCAGCAGATTCAGGCTGCGCGCGAGCGGCAGCGCGCAGGCGAGGCCCGCGAACAGGAACACGGCCACCCAGCCCGCGATGTCGGCCCGCACGTTCGAGAGGCTCCCGATCAGCCAGAGAAATACGCCCGCTCCCTCGGTCAGGCCGGCGAACGAGGCGAGGAAGACGATGCCCGCGGAGGCGAAGGCGTTGAAGACGACGCCGGTCAATAAAAGGCTCGTCGCCGACGCGCGGCCGCGCGCGCCGGAGACGAGCCTGAGCAGCAGGATCGTCGCCACGGCGCCGGCGAAGGCCGCGGGAGGGACAGCGGCGTGTGACAGGCCGACACTCGAGCCGAGCGAGAGCACGGCGATGCCGCCGAGGGCAGCCCCGCCGGAGACGCCGAGCACGAAGGGGTCCGCGAGCGGGTTGCGCAGCAGGGCCTGGAACAGCACTCCCGCGACGGAGAGCGAGGCGCCCACCAGCAGCGACAGCACCACGCGCGGGAGCCGGACGCGCAGCACGATGTCGGCGGCCGAGCCCTGTGACTCGGGCGCAAGCAGCACCGCCAGCAGCTCGCGCGCCGAGAGCGCGCTCGGGCCCGCCGCGAGTCCCACGGCCACCGAGCCCAGCACCCCGAGCGCGAGCAGACCGAGCACGCTCGCCGTATGCCGCGGCGTCAGGACCTTCACGGTTCGAGCCGTTTGGATGGAGCCGGTACGGATGGAGGCGGTACGGATGGCAATTTCTGGGACGAGCCGATCGACGCAGGGTGGATCGCTTCCGCCAGCCGCGCGAGCGCGCGCTCCGGATAGGGACCGGGGAGCGTCACCTCGGCGGCGGGGATGCGGTACACGCGATGCGCCGCCACGGCGGGCAGCGACGGCCAGCGCGCCCAGTACTCTCGCGAGTCCTCAGCGTCTTCGCTCGCGTCGAGGATCAGCTCGGGCGCGGCCGCGATCAGCCACTCGAGAGAGGCTCTCGGATATGGCTCTGCGAACACGTTCGCTAAATTCACTGCGCCCGCCGCGACGAGCATCGAATCGATGAAGCTCCCGCGCCCGACCACATACAGGGGCTCGCGCTGTAGGACCAGTACGCTGCGCACGGGCGGGCGCGCCCGGCTTGCCGCGGCGGCCGCCTCCCACGCACTCCGGATCTCCTGCACCCGCTCGCGGGCGGCCTGCTCGCGCCCAACGCGGGCGCCGAGCGCCTCGATCGATACGAGCAGCTCGGCGAGGGTGATGTTCGGAAGCTCGAGCACATCGACGGCGAGCGCTTCGAGGCGCGCGCGCAGGTCGCGCTGCTGGGCGCTCGGGACGAGCACGACCAGGTCGGGCTCGAGAGCGAGGATCGCTTCGAGGCTCGGATTGAAGAGCCCCCCCACGGCGGGCAGCTCGCGCACCGCCGGCAGCTGTCGGGCCGAGTAGTCATCGACACCCACGAGCTGCGCACCGGCGCCTAGCGCGATCAGCGTCGCCGTGAGCGAGGGATTCAGCGAGACGACCCGCTCGGCCTTGGGGCTGGGCGTGGGACTTCGCTCGCCTTCAGCCCCTTTTGCGCGCGCGGTGCGCGCTTGCAGTGCGGTAGCCGCGGCGACGAGGCAAAACGCGAGGACGGCGGCGAGGCGGCGCAGCGGCATGCTGCGAATTGGTATTTCGACCGCGCCCCGACCGCCAGTGTGTCCGGCCGCGCTCGAGACCCGTGAGCGACCGGGCGCCCCTTTGCCCGTGCGTGCCGGCGCATCGGCACACGGGTTCGGGGTGGAGGACCGGCGGGCGCGAGGGCCCGCCGGTCCCGCGATCAGCGGCTCACTGGACCTGCGCGGTGGTCTTGCCGTCGAGCCGGACGAAGGGGCGCAGCCGCTCGAGCGCGCTGTCTCCGATCCCCTTCACGTCCTTCAGCTCCTCGACGCTCTTGAACCCGCCGCGCTGCTTGCGCAGGCCGATCACCGCCTGCGCTCGGGCCGCGCCGATGCCTGGCAGCAGCTGCAGCTCGTCGGCCGTAGCGGTGTTCAGGTTGACGACGCCCGTGAGCCGCGACGGTGCGTCATCCGTCGGCGCCGAGAGCGCCGCGATGGCCACCGAGCAGCTCGCGAGCAAGGCGAGGGCGAGCGCCCGCGCGACGCGCATTCGATCGAACATGGTTCTGGGTCTCCCGGGACCGTCCGGGGCGAGAACAAAAAGGCGAACTAGCGATCGCGTGCGACCGCGAAGTGCGCGGCCGCGAGCAGGTCCTCCTTCGCGCGATCCACCGAGAACGGAGCGATCGCGGCGATGGCACGGTCGCGGTGCAGCTCGGCACGGCGGATCGTGTCCGACACGCCGTGATAGCGATGGATCGCGTCGAGCACCGGCGCCATGTCGAGCACGGCGTCCGCAACTGGCTCCGCGGTGGGGTACGCGACGGCGAGCTCCGCGAGACGCGCGGCGCTCTTGAGCACGGAGGCGATCGCGTCGCGCTCGGCCGCGCTGCAGCGCTTGAGCGCGAGCAGCAGCGGCAGTGTGATCTTGCCCTCGCGCAGATCCGCGAAGGCGCGCTTGCCGAGCTCCGCCTCGCCGGCCTCGTAGTCGAGCGCATCGTCGCGCAGCTGAAAGGCGAGGCCGAGCTCGCGCCCGTACTCAGCGAGCTTGCGTCGCTCGGCGCGGGTCACGCCGCCCAGGATCGAGCCGGCCTCGCAGGCGGCCGAGAGCAGCACGGCGCTCTTGTGCTCGATCACCGTGAAGTAGTGGGCCTCGGTGACGCTCGGATCGAAGCTGCGCTCGAGCTGCAACAGCTCCCCTTCCGCCATCGAGCGGATCGTGGTCGCGAAGATCCACAGGATGTCGAGATCCCCGTCCTCGACGATCATCGAGGACGCGCGCGCGTAGAAGAAGTCCCCCGCCAGCACGGCGCGCCGATTACCCCAGACGGCATTCGCCGAGGGTCGGCCGCGACGCAGCTCGGACAGGTCGACGACGTCGTCGTGGAGCAGCGTGGCGGTGTGCAGCAGCTCGACCGCCGCGGCCACCTGGAAGCAACGCGGGCCGGTGTAGCCGCAGAGCTCTGCGCTGAGCAGCAGCAGCGCCGGCCGCACGCGCTTACCCCCGGCGCCGAGCACGTGCTCGCCGAGCGTGCCGACCAGGCCGCTCGCCGAGGAGAGCTGCTCGTGCATCGCGCGCTCGACGAGCTCGAGGCTCGGCGCGATTCGGTCGATCGCAACAGCGAAGCGGCGCAACGCAGGCTGCGTCATGGCCGGCCAAGCTAGCCAGACCGACGCCGTCTGTCAAAAGCTTCGAAGCAGAAAAAGTCAGTTATTCCAGAGAGTTAACCGTTGTTCACCGGAGTGTGAACGCTGCGGCTCGCGCGCAGCCAGGCCACGGCATCCGCGACCTCCCGCACCTCGATGCACTCGGCCCCGGCCGGCGCGCGCGCCTGCGTCCCCTCCGGCACGAGCACGCGGCGAAAGCCCAGGCGCAGGGCCTCGCGCACCCGCAGCTCGCTGCGCGCAACGCGCCGCACCTCACCCCCGAGCCCGATCTCGCCGCAGGCGGCGACGTCCGCGGGCAATGGGATCTCGAGGCGACTCGACGCGATCGCCAGCGCGAGCGCGAGATCGCCTCCCGGCTCGACGACGCGCAAGCCGCCCGCCACGTTCACGTACACATCGCGTGAAACCAGATCGACGCCGCCGCGTCGATCGAGCACTGCGAGCAGCAGCGCCAGTCGCCCATCGTCGATGCCGATGCACGTGCGGCGCGCCGTGCCGTAGCCCGCCGGGGCCACCAGCGCCTGGAGCTCGACGAGCAGCGGCCGCGTGCCCTCGACGAGCGGCGCGATGCACGAGCCCGGCGCGCCGCTGCGCCGCTGCGCCAGGAACAGCTCGCTCGGGTTCGCGACGCCTTCCAGGCCTGCGCCGGTCATCCGGAAGACACCCACCTCCTGCGTAGAGCCGAAGCGGTTCTTGCTGGCGCGAAGCAGGCGGAACGCCTGGCCGCGGTCGCCCTCGAAGCCGAGCACGACGTCCACCATGTGCTCGAGCACCCGCGGCCCCGCGAGCGTGCCCTCCTTGGTGACGTGCCCGATCAAGATCAGCGCGGCGCCGGAAGCCCTGGCGGTCGACGCGAGCAGCGCCGCCGACTCGCGTACCTGCGCGACCGAGCCGGGCGCGGATTCCACGCGATCGGTGGCGAGCGTCTGGATCGAATCGACGAGCACGACGGCTGGCGCGAGCGCACGCCACGGCTCTACCAAAGACTCGACGCGCGTCTCCGCGAGCACGAAGACCTGCTCGGGAACCACCGGCAGGCGCTGCGCGCGCAGGCGGAGCTGCTCCGGGCTCTCCTCGCCAGTGACATAGAGGAAGGGTCCGAGGGCCTGAAGTCCAGCCGCGAGCTGGAGCGCGAGCGTGCTCTTGCCGACGCCCGGCTCGCCAGCGAGCAGCACGACGCTGCCGGGCACCAGGCCCCCACCCAGCACGCGATCCAGCTCGGGAATTCCGGTCGCTCGCCGCGGCGTCGCGGAGGCCTCGATCTCGCGCAGCTGCCGCGGCTTCGCGCCTCCACCCGGGCCCGGCTCGACGCGCAGCAGGTCGCGCGGCGCGCCCGCGCCGGCGCCGGCGCCGGCCGCAGCCTCCTCGACGAGCGTCGACCAGGCTCCGCACTCCGGACAACGCCCGAGCCAGCGCGGCTGCTGGGCGCCGCAGGTGGTGCAGGCATAGACCGAACGCGCGCGTGCCACGGGCGCGAATGCTAACGGAACACCCCGGAAGTCGCGCGAGGGGGCGCTGGTTGACAGGCTCGGGCAGGCCTTTCTAGGCTGGAGGCTCCACCCGATCCGGAGGCCCCGTGTTCGACTTCTACTCCCGCCTCGCGCAGCGCGCGTTGCACGACGAGCCCCCGAGCGAGGCCGAAGCGCTGCGCCTGCTCGACGGTCGCGACAGCGAGCTGCTGCCGCTGCTCCACGCCGCCTTCGTCCCGCGCGAGCATCATTTCGGCCGCAAGGTGATGGTGCACGTGCTCAACAACGTGCAGAACGGCCTGTGCCCCGAGGATTGCGGCTACTGCTCGCAAGCGCGCGATTCGAGCGCTCCGATCCGCAAGTACCCGATGAAATCGGACGCCGAGATCCTCGCCGGCGCGGAGAGCGCCGCGCGCGCCGGCGCCACCCGCTACTGCATGGTGCTCTCGGGCCGCGGCCCGACGCTCGAGCGCACGCGCCGGCTCGGCGAGCTGATCCGACTGGTGAAGCAGCGCTATCCGATCGAGGTATGTCTGTCGGTTGGCCTGCTCGGGGAGGAGCACGCGCGCATCCTCGCCGATGCGGGCCTCGACCGCCTGAATCACAACCTCAACACGAGCGAGTCGCACTATCCGCAGATCTGCTCGACGCACGACTATGCGGATCGCGTGAACACGCTGCTCGCTGCCAAGAAGTCCGGCATCGAGCCGTGCAGCGGCATGATCCTCGGCATGGGCGAGCGCAGCCAGGACGTGGTCGAGGTCGCCTTCAAGCTGCGCGACCTCGAGATTCCCTCGATCCCGGTGAACTTCCTCGTCCCGATCGAAGGCAACCCCGTGAAGTCGGATGGCTCGCTCACTCCCGAGCGCGGCCTGCGCGCGCTCGCGCTCATGCGGCTCGTGAACCCGCGCGCCGAGATCCGGGTCGCCGCGGGACGCGAGGGGCATCTGCGCGGGCTCGCGCCGCTCGCCCTCTGGCCGGCGAACTCGCTGTTCGTCGAGGGCTATCTGACGACGCGCGGCGACGCCGTGGCGGAGACCTATCGCATGATCCGCGATGCGGGCTTCGAGGTGGACGGCAACCCGCTCTCGCGGTCGCTCGCGGCCGCCGATGAGAGCGCGGCGGGGAGCTTCCGGCTCGCGGGCGGCGACGGCGAGATCCTGCGGCCCGAGATCCGTCGCCAAGCGGAGCGCGCAGCGAGCCGCAGGCGAGCGGAGTCCATCGGGTGAGCCTCGACGCGTTCGCGCGGCAGCGGCTCGAGCAGCTCCGCGCGCGCGGCACCCACCGGCGCATGCGCGTCCTCGACGGCGCGCAGGCGCCCCGCATGAGCGTCGACGGTCGCGAGGTGCTGCTCTTTGCCGGCAGCAACTACCTCGACCTCGCGCACCACCCGGAGGTGGTCGAAGCGGGCGTGCGCGCGATGCGCGACCTCGGCTGCGCGGCGGGCGGTTCGCGCCTGATCAACGGCAACCTGCGCCTGCACGAGGAGCTCGAGGAGGAGCTCGCAAAATTCCTCGGAGCCGATGCCGCACTCAGCTTCGCGACCGGCTACATGGCGAACGTCGGGCTGATCCCGGCGCTCGTCGGCCAAGACGATGTCGTCGTCTCCGACGCGCTCGCCCACGCCTCGATCATCGACGGCTGCCGGCTCTCGCGCGCGTCAGTGCGCGTGTTCCCGCACGGCGATCTCGGCGCGCTCGAAGAGACGCTGCGCGAGGTCGCCTCCCCGCGCCGGCGCGTGCTGCTCGCGCTCGACGGCGTCTACAGCATGGACGGCGACACCGCGCCCCTGGCCGAGGCGGTGGCGCTCGCACGTCGCTTCGACGCGCTCGTGCTCGTCGACGACGCGCACGGAACCGGCACGCTCGGCGCCAGCGGCCGCGGCACGCCGGAACACTGCGGCGTGCGCGAGGGCATCGATGTCCTCGTCGGCACGCTCGGCAAGGCGCTCGGCAGCTTCGGCGCCTTCGTGGCTGGGAGCCGCCTCCTGCGCGAGCTGCTCGTCAACGAAGCGCGCAGCTTCATCTTCAGCTGCGCGCTCGCACCGGGCCCCGTTGCGTCGGCGCGCGCCTCGCTCGCGCTCGTGCAGCGCGAGCCGTGGCGACGCGAGCAGCTGCAGCGCAATGCGCACCGGCTGCGCGCTGCGCTCGCCGGCCATGCCATCTCGACGGCGCCGAGCACGACCCAGATCGTGCCCGTCGTGATCGGTGAGAGCAGGCGCACCATGGACGTGTGCGCGCGTCTGCTCGAGCGCGGCTTCTACACCCAGGGCATTCGTTACCCCTCCGTTCCCGAAGGCACGGCGCGGCTGCGCATCACGCCAATGGCCAGTCATGTCGACGCCGAGATCGACGCGCTCGCGCAGGCGGTCGCGCAGGAGCTCGCGGCCAGCGCCGCGTAGCCGGCGCCGCGTGCGCACCGCACCCGAGCCATCGTGAGCGATTCCCCGCGCGGCTTCTTCGTCACCGGCACCGACACGGGTGTGGGCAAGACCGTCGTGGCCTGCGCGCTCGTGCGCGGGCTGCGCGCGCGCGGCGTCGATGTCGGCGCGATGAAGCCGATCGAGACCGGCGTCCAGGACGAGGGGCCGCGCGACGCGCTCGCGCTGCGCGAGGCGGCGGGTGGAGGCGACGCGCTCGACGCGGTCTGCCCGCAGCGCTTCGCGCTGCCTGCCGCGCCGACCGTCGCCGCCGCGGCGGAAGGCCGCCGCGTCGAGCTCGACGCCGTGCGGCGCGCCTTCGCGGCTCTCGCGGCGCGCCACGACTGCCTCGTCGTCGAGGGCGCGGGGGGCCTGCTCGTGCCCGCAGCCGAGGGCGTGAGCATGGCGGACCTCGCAGGCGAGCTCGGCTTGCCTCTCGTGGTGGTGGCGCGCGCGAGCCTCGGCACCATCAACCACACGCGCCTCACGCTCGAGGCGGCGGCCGCGCGGCGGCTCGCGCTCGCGGGCGTGGTGATCTCGCACGGGTCGGCGCCGCTGACCGCCGCCGAGCGCGAGAATCTCGCGGCGCTGCGCGCCGAGCTCGGCTCGCGGCTCGTGGGCGAGATTCCAACCCTCGCGCCCGGCGAGCTCCCCGATCCGCGCTGCCTCGACCTCGACGCGCTACTGCGCGGAGCTCACTGACACCAGATCTGCCGCCCGCCGATCCAGGTCGCCTGCACGGCGGCGTCTTCGCCGAGCACGACGAGGTCGGCCCTCGCACCAGGCCTGAGCGTGCCTCGCTCGCGCTCGATCCCGAGCGCACGCGCCGGTCGCAGCGTGCACGCCGCGACCGCTTCGAGCAACGAGAGCCCCGCGAAGCGACGGGCATTGCGCAGCGCCAGGTCCATGGTCACGCAGCTGCCGGCGAGGCGGCCATCCGGCAGTCGCAGCGCAACGCCGTCGTTGCGCACGGGACCGGAGCCGAACGAGCTCGCCCCACCGCTCCCGGCCTCGGGCTCGATGCGGTCGGTGATCAGCACGAGACGCGCCCCGAGAGCCCGGGCGGCCGCGCGCACGACCGTCGGGTGCACGTGCGCGCCATCGCAGATCAGGTCGCAGGTCAGGCGCTCGTCGGCCAGCGCGACGCCCACGAGCCCGGGCGCGCGGTGGTGCAGGGGGCCCATGGCGTTGAAGAGATGGGTGACGTGACGCGCGCCGCGCTCGATCGCGGCTTCGACGGTGGCGACGTCCGCGCGGCTGTGTCCGAGGGCCGCGAGCACGCCTTCCCTAGCGAGGTCCTCTAGCAGCGCGGCGGCTCCAGCCACCTCGGGGGCGAGCGTCAGCATGCGGATGGCGCCGCGCCCGCGGGCCAGCACCTCGCGCCCCTCGCCCGGGTCGTAGTCCCGGATTCCCGCAGCCGGCTGCGCGCCGGCGGCGCTCGACGCCAGCCACGGGCCTTCCAGATGGATTCCGATCGGCGCCGCGCCGGCATGCCCCCCGCGCGTCACGACGTCGGCGAGGGCTGTGACCCGAGACGCGAGGGCCTCCCGATCCCAGGCGACCGTCGTCGCCAAGAAACCGGTCGTTCCATGACGCACCAGCTCCAGGGATGACGCAGATAGTGAAGCGCTGAATCCGACTGCGTCATGAAAGGGCAGGGACCCATGAAAGTGCAGATCGAGGAAGCCCGGAGCGACTCCGCGGCCGCCCAGATCGACGGGTCGGGCGTCGCCGGGCCCCGGCTGATCCGGCGTGAGCCGCGCCTCGATGCGGCCGTCGCGCAGCAGCAGCCCGCCCGGGTGCGCAGCACCGGCCTCGGGATCGAGCAACAGGAGATTGCGCAGGCAGACTCGCTCCACGGCGTGGCGGATTCTATCCGAGGCTCTGCGATCTCCCCCTAAAGCGCGGACAAGTCCCCGCCGATGCAGGGGGATTCGAGGTACTCGCCGTGCCGATCGAAGAGGATTTCAAGATCCTCGAAACCAAGCTCCTGCAGCTCAAGCTCGACTACGACCAGTACTTCCTGGGCAGTCGGCCGCGCGAGCCGGTGATGCTGCGCGGTGAGGTGCAGAAGCTGATCGCCTTCTACTCGAACCAGGCGATCCAGAACACCGCGATGCGATTCAAGTTCGGGAGCATCTGCTCGCGCTACCAGGCGTACAAACGCCAGTGGACCGAGGTGCTGCGCCAGATCGAGCAGGGCACCTACTCGCGTCATCGCTTCAAGGCGGATCTACATGAGCGCGAGCGGAAGGGTGGCGCGGCCGTGTCCGCGGACGCGGCGTCGAACCCGAGCGCGGCCGGCAAGCCGATCGATGCGCTCTTCCAGGCCTACGTCGAAGCCTGCAAGACCTGCGGTCAGGACGTGAAGGGGCTCACGCCGGCAAAGCTCGACGGCATCCTCGAGAAGCAGCGCGAGCAGCTGCGCGGGCGTTTCGGCGACGCCGCCTTCTCGTTCCGGGTCGCGATCGAGGATGGCAAGGCAAAGCTCAAGGCCACGCGCGCGAAGGCGTGAAGCTCAGCGCTTCGCGGCGTCGGCGAACACGCAGGACGTGACCATCACGACGACCTCGGTCCCGCTCACGTCCGCGAAGCCTTCGGAGATCGTCGCCTTGCGCGTGCCCGCGGCCGTGCGGACCTCGACCTGGCCTTCGCGCAGCGGTGTCAGCAGCCGTTCGTGCCGAGGCAGCACGCCGAAATCGCCCTCGGAGCCGGGCAGCACGACCGCCTCGATCGGCCCGCGGAAGGCCTCGCCCTGCGGTGTCACGATTGTGAGCTCGAGCGACATCCGCCCTACACCAGCCGCTTCGCCTTGGCGACGGCGTCCTCGATCGTGCCGACCATGAAGAAGGCCTGCTCGGGCAGCTCGTCGTGCTTGCCTTCGAGCACCTCCTTGAAGCCGCGAATCGTGTCCTCGAGGCGCACGTAGGCGCCGGGCGAGCCGGTGAATTGCTCGGCCACGTGGAAGGGCTGCGACAGGAAGCGCTGTAGCTTGCGCGCGCGAGCCACCGTGATCTTGTCGTCCTCGGAGAGCTCGTCCATGCCGAGGATGGCGATGATGTCCTGGAGGTCCTTGTATTTCTGGAGCATCTGCTGCACGCCGCGCGCCACCTGGTAGTGCTCCTCCCCCACCACCTGCGGGTCGAGGATGCGGCTCGTCGAGTCGAGCGGATCGACGGCCGGATAGATGCCGAGCTCCGCGATCTGGCGCGAGAGCACCGTGGTGGCGTCGAGATGGCTGAAGGCCGTCGCGGGCGCCGGGTCGGTGAGGTCGTCGGCGGGCACGTAGATCGCCTGCACCGAGGTGATCGAGCCCTTCTTGGTCGAGGTGATGCGCTCCTGGAGCTCGCCCATGTCCGTCGCGAGCGTCGGCTGGTAGCCCACCGCCGAGGGGATCCGGCCGAGCAGCGCCGACACCTCGGAGCCCGCCTGCGTGAAGCGGAAGATGTTGTCGATGAAGAGCAGCACGTCCTTGCCCTCTTCGTCGCGGAAGTATTCGGCGACGGTGAGCGCGGACAGACCGACGCGCGCGCGCGCGCCCGGCGGCTCGTTCATCTGGCCGAACACGAGCGCAGCCTTGTCGAGCACGGTGCTGCCGTCCGAGAGCTTGGCGTCCGCCATCTCGTGCCAGAGATCGTTGCCCTCGCGCGTGCGCTCGCCGACGCCGGCGAACACGGAGGTGCCGGCGTGCTGCTTGGCGATGTTGTTGATCAGCTCGAGGATCACGACGGTCTTGCCGACGCCCGCGCCGCCGAAGAGGCCGATCTTGCCGCCCTTCGGATACGGGGCGATCAGATCGACGACCTTGATACCCGTCTCGAGAGCTTCGACGCCGATCGACTGATCGATGAACTCCGGGGGTGCCCGATGGATGGGCAGGGTGCGCTTGGCGTTCACGGGCCCGCGCTCGTCGACCGGCTCACCGATCACGTTGATGATGCGCCCGAGCGTCTCCGGACCGACCGGCACGCGGATCACGTCGCCCGTGTTCCTGGCGGCCTGGCCGCGCACGAGCCCGTCCGTCGTGTCCATCGAGACGCAGCGCACCGTGTTCTCGCCGAGGTGCTGCGCCACTTCGAGCACGAGATTGTCCGGACGGTCATCCACGCCGGGGTTCGTGACCCGCAGCGCGGTGTAGATCTCGGGCAGCGACCCGGGCGGGAACTCCACGTCCACCACCGGTCCCATGACCTGCACGATCCGGCCGTTCTGGGTCGCGTTCTGCGTCGACATCTCTTTCCTTCCTTTACAAGGCTTCCGCGCCGCTCACGATCTCGACCAGCTCCTTGGTGATCGCCGCCTGGCGCGCGCGGTTGAACTGGAGCGTGAGACGGCTGATCATGTCCTCGGTGTTGCGCGTGGCCGATTCCATCGCGGCCATGCGCGCGGCGTGCTCGCCGGCCTGGTTCTCGAGCAAGGCGCTGAAGATCTCGACCTCGAGCGCCTTGGGGACGAGCATCGCGAGCAGCTTCTCGGCGCTGGGCTCGATCTCGACCGGGAGCGGCGCGTCGCTCGCAGCGGCTTCGGGAGTCGCTGGGAGCAGGCGCACGTTGCGCGGCGTCTGCGTCATCGCGGAGACGAACTCGCTGAAGACCAGCACGACCTCGTCCACCGCGCCCGAGACGAAGCTTTCCGAGAGCTGGGTCGCCAGCTCGGCCGCGTTCGCGTAGCTCGCCCAACCGTCGTAGACGTGCTTGTCTCCCCGCTGGCGCAGTCGGCGGCGCCCGAAATACTCGATCGCCTTGCGGCCGACGCAGCGGATCGTGACCTCGACGCCGTCGCGCGCGCGCGCGGCCACCAGCCGGTCGGCAAAGCGCAGCACGTTCGCATTGAAGGCTCCGCACAGTCCGCGGTTGGACGTGATGACGACGATCTCGACGCGACGCGTCTCGGGACGCGGATCGAGCAGCGGGTGGACGCTGTCCTGCTGCATGCGCGCCACCTCGCCGAGCGTCGCGCGCATGCGCGTGGCGTAGGGCCGCGCCTGGGTCACGGCATTCTGGGCGCGCCGGAGCTTGGCGCCGGCCACCATGCGCATCGCGCGCGTGATCTGCTGCGTCTTCTTGACGCTGCGGATCCGCCGCCGGATGTCCTTCAGGTTCGGCACGTTAGGCGGCCGCGCCCCGGACCGACGGCTGGAAAATTTTTGCGAACTCGTCGAGCGCGGCGATCAGCTTCCCCTTGGTGTCGGCCTCGAGCTTCCCGCTGCTGCGGATGGTCTCGAGGACCGCGGCGTGGCGCGTGCGCATGTGCTCGATCATCTCGCGCTCGTAGCGCTGGAGATCGGCGATCTCGTAGGCGCGCACCCACGATTCGCGGCCCTCCTGCGGCGTGCAGGAGAAGATCGAGACCACCTGCTCCTCCATCGGCATCGGCGAGTACTGCGCCTGCTTCAGCATCTCGGTCTGGCGCGCGCCGTTGGCAAGTTGTTCTTGGGTGGTCTTGTCGAGATCGCTGCCAAACTGCGAGAAGGCCGCCATCTCCCGGTACTGCGCGAGGTTCAGCTTGAGCTGGCCCGCCACCGTCTTCGTCGCCTTGGTCTGCGCCGCGCCGCCCACGCGCGAGACCGAGATGCCGACGTTCACAGCCGGCCGGATGCCCGAGTTGAACAGGTCGGTCTCGAGGAAGATCTGGCCATCCGTGATCGAGATGACGTTGGTCGGAATGTAGGCGGAGACGTCGCCAGCCTGCGTCTCGATGATCGGCAGCGCGGTGAGGCTGCCCCCGCCGAGGTCATCATTCATCTTGGCGGCGCGCTCGAGCAGCCGCGAGTGCAGGTAGAAGACGTCGCCGGGATAGGCCTCGCGGCCGGGCGGTCGCCGCAGCAGCAGCGAAAGCGCGCGGTAGGCGACGGCGTGCTTCGAGAGATCGTCGTAGATGATCAGCGCATGCTTGCCGCTGTCGCGGAACCACTCGCCCATCGTCACGCCGGTGTAGGGGGCCAGGTACTGGAGCGGCGCCGGCTCGGCAGCCGTCGCAGCCACCACGATCGTGTAATCCATCGCCCCGTGCTGTTTCAGCTTGTCCACCACCTGGGCGACGGTCGACAGTTTCTGACCGATCGCGACGTAGATGCAGTACACGCCGGTCTTCTTCTGGTTGATGATCGTGTCGATCGCGATCGCCGTCTTGCCGGTCTGGCGGTCGCCGATGATCAGCTCGCGCTGACCGCGGCCGATCGGCGTCATGGCATCGATCGCCTTGATCCCCGTTTGCAGCGGCTCGTGCACCGATTTGCGCGCCACGATGCCGGGCGCCTTGAGCTCGACCCGGCGGCGCTCGCTCGACTGGATCGCCGGCTTGCCGTCGATCGGGTTTCCGAGCGCGCCGACCACGCGACCGACCAGCTCCATGCCCACGGGCACTTCGAGGATGCGGCCGGTGCGGCGCACGCTGTCGCCCTCGCGGACGTGGTGCGTCTCGCCCATCACGGCGATGCCGACGTTGTCTTCCTCGAGGTTGAGCACCAGACCCGAGAGGCCACCGGGGAACTCGACGAGCTCGCCGGCCATCACCGACTCGAGGCCGAAGACACGCGCGATGCCGTCGCCGACCGAGAGCACCGTGCCCGTCTCGGCGACGTCGACCTCGCGATCGTATTCCTTGATCTCGCGCTTGAGGATGTCCGTGATCTCGGCCGGCTTGATGTCCATCGGTCATCGTGCCTTCGCTGCCGGTCGGTTGCAAGGACCTCCGGCGCGGGTTCAATGCCCTCGGGTCAGACTTCCATGGAGCTGCGCGAGCTGCGTGCGCAAGCTGCCGTCGAACACCACGCCACCGACGCTCGCGACCGCCCCGCCCAGTAGAGACGGGTCGACGCGCTCCGTGAGCTCGACCAGCTTGCCGGTGCGCGCGGCGAGCGCGCGCCGCAGTCGCTCGCGCTGCTCCTCGCGCAGTGGAGTCGCGGAGACGACCTCCGCGCGTACAAGGCCCGCGGCAACATCGGCGAGCCGGCAATACTCTTGGCAGATCGAATCGAAGTCGATCAGCCGTCGGCGATCGACGAGCAGGCGCAGGAAGCTCGTGACGGTGCGGCTCGACCCGAGGCTCGCGCTCAGCGCGCCGACGACAGCGCGCCGCTCGGCCGCCGGGTGGAGCGGACGGAAGATCGCGTGGTGCAGATCGGCGCTCTCGTTGAACACGCGGCGCAGGGCGGCGAGCTCGTCGCGCACTGCGGCCACGCGCGCTTCCTCGCCGGCTAGCGAGAAGAGGGCGCGCGCATAGCGCCGGGCCGCGGCGGTCGAGTGCATGCCGCCTACCTGCCCGGCTCGGGGCGCGCGCCGCCTGTTGCGGGCGCGCGCTCGATGGTCTGGACGAACTCGTCGAGCAGGCGGTCCTGGTCGGCGGCGGTGACCTGCCGCTGCAGCGTCTGGGACGCGAGCTCGACCGCGAGATCGGCGGCCTCTTGGCGGAGCTGAGCGCGGGCGCGACGCAGCTCCTGATCGACCGCGGCCTGCGCATCGCGCCGGATGCGTTCGGCGGCAGCCGTCGCGTCGGCGAGGATGTGCTCGCGCTCCGCAGCCGCTCGCTCGCGCGCCGTCGTGCGGATGCCCGCGAGCTCGCTCTCGAGGTCGATCAGCCGCCGCTGCCACTTCGCGTAGCGCGCTTCCGCCTCCGCCCGCAGGTCGGCCGCCGCCTTGAGCTCTGCCTGAATCCGCGTGCGCCGCTCGGCGAAGAACGCTGCCAGCGGCTTGCGCGTGAAATACGCGAGCACGCCCAGCAACAGTATGAGGTTGAGCGCGGAGAACAGCAGCTCCCGGACACCGCCGCCGTGCCCGCCGCTCTCGGCGTGCGCCGGAAGCGCCGCGAGCAGCAGCGCCATGCCGACGGCCGTCGTGACGACGCGCCGCGCCATCAGGAGATCACCCGACCCAGCACGCGCGATGCCGCCTCCCGTGCGAGCGGCTCGGCTTCGGCACGCAACCTGGCGCGCGCGTCCGAGAGCGCGGCGGCCACGGCATGTCGCGCGCGCTCGATCTCGCGCTCCGCATCGGCGCGTGCCTGTGCGGTTCGCGCGGCGGTCTCGCTGCGGGCGATTGCCAGCTCCGCGCGCCGCGCCTGCTCGGCCTCGATCCGCACGTCGCTCACGGCCTGCTCGTAGCGAGAGAGGATCTCGTCGGCATTCGCAGCCAGCTTCTCGGCGCGTTCGCGGGTGCCGACCGTGCGCTCGACGCGCAGATCGAGTGCGCGCAGCAGAGGACGAAACAGCAGCGTGTTGACGGGCAGCAACAGCAGCGAGAACAACACGATCATGACCACGAGCATCACGGGATCGGGCCACAGCACGATGCCGCCCTCGGAGGCCGAGGCGGTCCGTGTCGTGAGCAGCAGCACCGCGAGCGCGGCGGCGAGGAGTCCGGGCCGGGGATCGCGATGCATCGATGACTGTCGCTCCGAGCTTTTCGGCGTTCCGCCGCGAATCCATCCGCGGCGCTGCCGCGCGCGCCCTGTGGCGATCATTGCCCTGCACGAATGGCGACCGGCGCCTTCGGCGTGGGGCTGCCCAGGGCTCGCTTCGGCGCAGCCACCACGTTTTTTTGGGCGACGAAGCTGCGCAAGCACGAGAACCCGGGCTGCCGGATCGCAACGCGAACCGCCGGCTTTGAGGGGCGGAAGTCTTACATAGCCGCGCCGAACTTCAAGATGATGGGGCGCTCGCATCCGGGCTCGAATCGGGACGCTCGGAATCCCGGATCGGCCGGCTGCCAGCGGCGCAACGCCCTTCGAGGAAGCCGCCTTCGGCGAGCGAGAGGCTCGGCGTATGCAGCTCGCCGCGAACCCGGGCCGTCGGCCCGAGCACGACCCGGCGGCTGACCCGGACCTCGCCCGAGAAGGTTCCCGAGATGCTGAGCTCGTCGGTCTCGATGCGAGCTTCGACGTTCGCCCGCGGTCCGATCCAGAGCGGGCCGGGCCCGACCACCTCGCCTCGCAGCAAGCCCTCGACGCGCGCGGGCCCCGCGAGCGCGAGCAGACCCGTGAACTCCGCTCCAAGGGCGATCAGCACGGGAGTCTCCGCCTCGAGCGCGTCATCCCGATCGAGGGGTTCAGGCATCTCCGAGCAGGATCCCGCTGATGCGTTGTAGGTCCTCGACGCCGAAGTACTCGATCTCGAGGCGCCCGCGGGAGGCGTCGCCGTGGAGCCGGACCCGCGTCTGAAGCCGCTGCCGCAGGGCATCGACGACGCGCGTCAGATTCGGATCCTGGCCCGCGCGAGAGCTGGCTTTCCCCCCCCGCGGCTTCGCACCGGCGGGCCTCGCGATCTGCTCGGCGTCGCGCACCGAGAGCTGTTCGCGCACGATGCGGTCCCGCAGGTGTCGGCGCCGTTCGGGGTTCGCGACCTGAAGCAGGGCCTTGGCGTGCCCTGCCGAGAGGCGCTGTTCCTCGACATCTTCCTGGAGCTCGCGCGGCAGCTCGAGCAGGCGCAGGTGGTTGGCGATCGTCGAGCGATCGAGGCTCACGCGCCGCCCGATCTCATCCTGTGTCCGGCCGCTGTCCACCAGCGCCCGGAAGGCATGCGCGAGCTCGATCGGATTGAGGTCCCTGCGCTGCACATTCTCGATCAGCGCGAGCTCGAGACGGTCGCGATCGTCGACGTCGGCGATCACCGCGGGGATCGCGGCGAGACCGGCCGCGCGCGCGGCGCGCCAGCGCCGCTCGCCGACGAGGAGCTGGTAGCGGTCACCGACGCGGCGCACCACGATGGGCTGCAACACGCCGTGCTGTTCGATCGAATCGGAGAGACTCGCCAGGCCTCCTTCGTCGAAGCGCCGGCGCGGCTGCTCGGGATTGGGATCGATCCGATCGACGGGGATCTCGCCCGGCGCCGGCCGCGGGCTCGTCGCAGGCTCGAACGCGGCCGAGGCGGGCGGTGCGCCGGGCAACAGGGCGCCGATGCCGCGCCCGAGCGCGCTAGGACGGCTGCTCATCGGGATCTCCTTCGCTGCGCTCTCCGAGAACCAGCGGCGGAACCGCAGGCCCCGAAGGCTCGAGGTGGGGTCGACTCGCAGGGTGGCGGCCGAGGATCTCCTCCGCGAGCCGCAGGTGACTGGTGGCGCCCTTCGAGTGCGCATCGTAGAGGAGCACCGGCTTGCCATGGCTCGGCGCTTCGCTGAGGCGCACGTTGCGAGGGATCACGGTCTCGAAAACTTGTGAGCCGAAGTGCGAGCGAACCTCGAGCTCAACCTGGCGGCTCAGGTTGTTGCGCCGGTCGGCCATCGTGAGCGCGATGCCTTCGAGCTCGAGCTCGGGATTGAGCTGCTGGCGCACGACGTCGATCGTCTCGAGCAGGCCGGCAAGGCCCTCGAGCGCGTAGTACTCGCATTGCAGTGGGATGATCACGGCATCGGCGGCCGTGAGCGCGTTCAACGTGAGCAGACCCAGAGACGGGGGGCAATCGATCAGGACCAGATCGTAGGCGTCGCGCAGATCCGCGAGCGCCGCGGCCAGGCGACGCTCGCGCGCGATGGCCGACACCAGCTCGATCTCGGCACCGTAGAGATCGCGCCCCGAAGGCACCACATGCAGGTAGCGAAGCTCTGTAGAGTGGACGACATCCTTCATGACGCAACGACCGATGATTGCGTCATAGATGTGCCGTGACGCGCGCTGCGGCAGGTAGGCGCTCGACGCATTGGCCTGGGGATCGAGATCGACCAGCAGCGTCGAGTGCTCGGAGGCGGCGAAGGAGGCGGCGAGGTTCACCGCCGTCGTCGTCTTGCCCACGCCGCCCTTCTGATTGACCACGGCGAGCACGCGGCTTCGATGCGCGGAGCGCTGCATCTACGACGGCCTCGGAGAATGATTCCCCTGGGGGACAAAGGGGAACCCTTAATTATAAACATAGCGCATTCATAAACGTCGAGGGGCTATCTCGAGCGCTGGATTCGCCCCCTCCTCGGGACAGGGCCGCGTTCCACCTGGAACGTTTCACGTGGAACAATCCGGATTGATCGAATCAGGAAATGCGCCGCCCCAGCCAGAGCGTTCGCCGCGGCCCGCCGCCGGGCACGCTGTACGGCACGACCCGCTCCGGAGTCACATCCGGCTGGGATTCGATCTGCGGGGGAGACTCGCCGCCCGGAAGCGCGAGCCAGCCGCCAACCTTCGCCCAGGGCTTGATCCAGCGCAGCGCCTGCCCGGGCTTGGCCATCGCCTGACCGATCGCGAGCACCCGCGGCTGCGCCTCGAGTTGCTCGGCGCGCCCGCACAGCGTCTCCACGTTGCCAAGCCCGAGCTCACGCACGGCGGCCCGCTGGAAATGGTGGCGCTTCTCGCGCGCTTCGATGAGGAGCACCACGCACTCGGGCCTCAGCACGGCGAGCGGGAGGCCCGGAAAGCCCGCCCCCGATCCGAGATCGACCAGCCCGGACACGGGCGGGAGACACTGCGAGAGGGCCGCGGCATCGAGGATCAGGCGAGCCACGATCGACTCGACGTCGCGATGGCTGCTCAGGTTGATGCGCTGCGCCCAGCGCTCGAGGAGAGCCGCGAGGCGCAGCAGAGCCTCGATCTGCTCAGAGCGCGCGTCGAGCGCGAGCTCGGCCAGGCCAGCCCGCAGCCGCGCGTCGGCCGCCGCGATGCTGCGCGGATCGACGCCGTTCCACGTGGAACGATCGTCAGCTGTCGTAGCGGTTGGCCGACGCCGCGGCTTCACGCCGTGCCTGGTCGTACTCGGGAGCGCCTTCCGGCACCACGACGACCTGGCGATAGCGACCCTCGCCGATGCTCATCGTCGCGATGCCGCTCTCTTCACGCAGTGCGATGTGGATGATGCGGCGATCCTTGCCGTTCATCGGATCGAGCGCCACGGCGCGCCCGGTCTCGCGCGCTCGCTTCGCGCCCTTCTCGGCCAGCCGCATGAGCAGGCTCTCGCGCGATTCCGCATCGCCCTCGACCTCGAGCACGACGCGCGGGCCCTCGGCATCGACCCGCGTCGCCGCCTGATTGGCGAGGAGCTGAAGGGCGTCGACCGGTCGGCCATCGCCCACCGCGAGCTCTCGCGCCGCTACGCCGGTCAGGTCGAGCACGAGCACTTCGCCATCAGCGCTCTCGCCGATCTGAAACGGCCCGAGCTCCAGGCGCTCGATCACGCCGAGCACGTAGCGGGCGATCTCGCCAATCTCGCCGCGCGGAGTCCCGATCGATGGCTCGTGTGCCACGGGGCGCGACTCCTCGCGCCGCGCCGGCGCGAGCGATTCCTCGCGCATGCCCTCGGCGCGCTGACCCTCGCGGCCTTCGCCGCCCCGATCCATCCCGCGCTGCGGTCTGTCGCCGCCGCGGCCGCCGCCTTCGCCGCGACCCCCGCGCCCCCGGCCCCGGTCTCCGCGATCCCCGCGCTCGGGGCGCTCACCGCGATCGCCTCGCTCCCCGCCGCGGGCGACCGGCGCCCGGTTGCGCGGCGCAGCGACGATCGCGCAGCGCCCGCCGAGGCCATACACCTCGCCGGGACGAAACTCGTTGACCTCGAGCGCCTCCAGCGACACGCCAAAGAACTTGCAGGCCCGCGCGCTCGCGTCCTCGCGATCCGCGCCTACGAACTCATGGGGCTCATTCATCGCATCGTACATCGCTTGCCTCCTGTGGTTCCCGTCGCGCCATGACTCTACGCCGCCGCACGCAGGCGACGGCCCACCCAGAGCTGGTGGGAGATGGCGATCACGTTGCTCACCATCCAGTAAAGCACGAGTCCGGACGGGAATTGATAGAACATCACCGTCATCATCACCGGCATCACGACCAGCATCATCTTCGCCTGTGCCGGGTCCGCTTGCATCGGCGTGAGTTTTTGCTGGACGACCATCGAGACGCCCATCAGCAGCGGCAGTACTCGCACCGGAATGTCGAGCCCGGGAATCGTGAATAGAGACTCTGGAACCGAGAGATCCGTGATCCACCCCAAGAACGGAGAGTGGCGCAGCTCGATCGAGCTCTGAAGTGCGTAGAAGAGCCCGATGAAGACCGGAATCTGGAGCACCATCGGGAGACATCCACCGAGGGGATTCACTCCCTCCTGGCGGTAGAGGCTCATCATCGCTTCCGATTGCTTGGCTTTGTCATCCGCGAATTTCGTGCGCAGCTCCTCGAGCTTGGGTGCGAGGGCCCGCATGCGTTCCATCGAGCGCATCTGCCGGGTCGTGAGCGGGGCCATCACCAGGCGCACGAGCAGCGTCAGCAGGATGATCGCGGCGCCGTAGTTGGGCACCACGGAGTAGAGCGCCTGGAGCAGCCAGTGAAAGGAGCGGGTGAGCGGAACGACCCACGTGTACCCGAGGTTGATCGCGCGGATCAAGCCTGCGCCCAGCGCCTCGAGACCCTGCTCTTGCTTCGGCCCTGCATAGACCCGGAACACCCGCTCTGCCGACTGCGCCGGCGGGATCTCGACCGGATCAAAGAACACCTGCACGCGGCCGGTGCGCCCTGGCTCCGTGGTTTCGAAGCGAGCGTTCGCTAGCGCCGGCTGATCGGGAATCACGGCGCGCAGGAAGTACGGAACGTCGATGCCGGCCCAATCGATCTCGTGGTTCATCTCGACGACGCGCGTCGGGTTGCGGTCGAAGAAACCCGGTTTCCCGAATCCGGCGACGGGCACGCGATTGACGCTGCCCTCGTGCAGCGCAGCGAGCGCCTGATCGTGGAAGTCGGTGCCTTGCATCGGGACGGCGAGCCACTCGACACCAAAACGTGGCGCAATCGCGACGCTGGATCCGTTCTCGATCCGCAGCCGCAGCGCGAATGCGTAGCCATCGGCTTCGAACTCGTAGGCTTTGCGGACGACCACGCCACCGCTTTCGAAGCGGAACGTGATCGTCCTGTCCGTGCTCGCCTCGAGCTCGAAGCTGCGCTCCGCCAGCGAGCCGAGACCCAGCTCTTCGAGCGGGGTCAGCAGCGCCATCGCTTGCGAGTCAGTCTCTCCGGTGAGCACGATCGGCCGGCTTCCTGCACCTCGCCCGGTATCGAAGGTCCGGAGCTCGAAGGTCTGCAACGCGCCGCCACGGCTCGTCAGCTCCGCTACGAACTGCGGGCGCTCGATGCGCAGCGTCCTGGGCGCAGCTTCCGGCGCACGCGCTGGAGTCGATGCTGTGGGGGCAAGAGCTGCAGGGGTCCGGGGCGCCGGGGGCTTTGCGACGACAGCCGGAGCCGGAAGCTGCTGCTCGACCGCGGCAGGCGCGGGAGCAGCTGGCCGCTGTTGGGATCCCGTCAACAGCATCCAGCCGGTCAGGACCGCGAACGAAAGAGCAAATGCTAGAAAGAGGTTACGATCCAAGTTGCGGTCTCAAGGCAGCGGGTCATAGCCATGATCCCCAAGGGGATGACAGCGGGAAAGCCTTTTTGCTGCGAGCCATGGCCCGCGCAAAGGCCCATAACGCTCGACGGCTTCGATCGCATAGTGGGAGCAGGTCGGCTCGAAGCGGCAGGCCGGCGCGAGCCACGGTGAGAGAATCCACTGATACGCGCGAATCGCGATCAACAGCAGTTGGCTGGCGAGTGCGCTCACACCGTCCCACCGGGTCGAGCGCCACGCGCGGCACCACTCGTGAGCCGCGTGAGCTCGGCGTCGAAGGCTGTCCGTGTGAGCTGGGCAGCGGCCACGCGACCGATCACGACTACGTCGACGCTCGGGCCGAGCCCGCTTCGATCGGCTCGAAACCACTCACGAATCCGCCGTTTCACGCGGTTGCGCACCACCGCAGAGCCCACCTTGCGACTGACCGTAATCCCCAATCGATTGTGGCGTGCATTCTGGGGTGCATTCCTTCGCTCCGAAACCACCACGACGAAGGCCGTTCCTGCCATGCGACGACCTCGCCGGATTACCTGCTGGAACTCCACAGACCGCCGCAAGCGATCCACCGGCTGGAAACGGCCGGTTCGCGGCGACATCGCTACTTCGACGGGGTCGAGACCGCGATGCGCTTGCGACCTTTCGCCCGCCGTCGCTTTAGCACGGCGCGACCCGCGGCGGTCTGCATGCGCTTGCGAAAACCGTGGACGCGCTTGCGCCGGATCCGGCTCGGCTGATACGTGCGCTTCATCGCTCTCGCCTCACATGCAGCTCGAGGACACGACTGGGAAGGAGCTGGTCTGCTTGCCCCACACAGCCACCGACCCGCTGTAGTCAGCTGCGTCGAGCTTTCCGAAGCGATCCCCGGAAATACTCTGTGTCCGGGCGGATTCTGAGCAGACTCGCAGGCGCGGCAGGGTAGCCACCCGCTTGCAGAAGTGCCAACGAGCTTGGACCAGATCCAGGCTCCTCGTGATAAGCTTGCTTCAACCAGGACGGGTGGCTGATCGCAGGCCTGATCAGCGTTTCATCCACCCTCCGGCGACAAGACCGGAAGCCGAGTCTTTCCATCGGGTTCCATGATTTTTGTCGGAGCCACCACGGACCTGCTGTCCCTTCTACTCTTCTCATGGATTCAATAAAGGAAAAGCAGCATGAAGCTCTCGATCGCGAAGGCGGAGCTCCAGAGAGGGCTCGGGCGCATCCAATCGATCGTCGAGAAGCGCAATACGATGCCGATCCTTGCCAATGTATTACTCGAGGCTCGTAAGCAGGGTCGGGAGGGAATGCTCGACCTCGCGGCAACGGACCTCGAGGTGGCAATCCGTGGCTCACAGCCTGCGCAAGTGGAAAAAGCGGGACGTGTCACCGCTTCCGCCAAGAAGCTGTATGAAATCGTACGCGAGCTTCCGGACGAAGCGGTGCGAATCGAGGCGACCGCGGATTCCTATCTGACCATCCGCTGTGCGCGCGCTGAATTCACCCTCGCTGGCGCTTCTGCGGAGGAGTATCCGACGCTACCCAGCCTCGCAGTCGACCAGCTCGTGACCGTGCAGGCGCCTGTTTTCGCTCAAATGATCGAGCGAACGATGTACGCCGCCTCGGGCGACGAGACCCGCTACAACCTGAATGGTGTCTTTCTCGAATTTCTATCCGATTCGCAAAAGGTGCGAATGGTGGCAACCGATGGCCACCGTCTAGCGTACGTCGATCGCTCGCTGGGCAGCGAGATCCAGGGTCTGGCAACGGGAGTGATCATTCCTCGTAAAGCGCTCGCCGAGCTTCGGCGTCTATTGGAAGAAGAGGATGCCGATGAGCTCGAGATCGGTTTCCAGGGCAACAGCGGGATCGTGCGCAAGAAGGGCGTGACGCTCACGATGCGCCTGATCGAGGGTGAGTTTCCCAGCTATCGCCAGGTGATTCCCCGCGAAGCGAAGATCCAGCTCGTGCTCGCCGCGGAGCCTCTCGGTCATGCGTTGCGCCGGGTCGCCGTGCTCTCGACCGAACAGACGCGCGCGGTGAAGCTCGAGCTGACCCCCGGGCTCCTGAAGCTCTCGTCCAGCAATCCGGATCTGGGACAGGCTCAAGAAGAACTCGACGTCGACTACGCAGGCGACCCGGTGCAGATCGCCTTCAACGCCCGCTATCTGCTCGATGCTCTGGCGGTCATGGGGGCCAAGGAAATCCGGCTGAGCCTCCAGGATCCGCTCTCACCGGCACGTTTGGTTCCGACTGACGACGGGGACACGCTCGCGGTAGTCATGCCGATGCGTGCTTGAGTCCAGCCGGGGGCAGAACCCGAACACTTTCCGCTCACTTAGCCATTCTGTACCCTACGGGTCACCGGCGATTGAGCCGCCGTCAGGGGACGCCCCCCCGGCGTTCTCACACTTCCCCCGGTTCCGTACAGGGACGTCTCTAGCGTGAGCTATGACGCCAGCTCGATCGAGGTTCTCGAAGGCCTCGACCCGGTCCGCAAGCGACCGGCGATGTACATCGGGACCACGGGTCCTGATGGGCTGCACCATCTCGTCTACGAGGTCGTCGACAACTCGGTCGACGAGGCCGTCGCGGGCTACTGCAAAGAGATCTCCGTAGCGATCCACCAGGACAACAGCGTCACCGTCACGGATGACGGCCGCGGCATCCCGGTGGACATGCACATCGCAGAGGGAAAGCCCGCTGCGGAGGTGGTGATGACCACCCTGCACGCCGGCGGCAAGTTCAACGACAGCACCTACAAGGTCTCGGGTGGTCTCCACGGCGTGGGCGTCTCCGTGGTGAACGCGCTCTCGTCGCACCTCACCCTCGAGATCCGGCGCGACGGGAAGGTCTGGCGCCAGCTCTATCAGCGCGGCGTCCCCCAGTCCCCGCTCGAGCCGATCGGCACCACCGACAAGACGGGAACCAAGATCACCTTCCGGCCCGATGATCAGATCTTCGCCTCGAGCGATTTCTCGTTCGACGTGCTCTCCCAGCGCTTGCGCGAGCTCTCATTCCTGAACGCTGGACTGCGTATCAAGATCACGGACGAGCGCAGCGGCAAGAGCCACGACTTCTGCTACGAGGGAGGCCTCGTCTCCTTCGTCGAGCACCTGAACCGCAGCCGCGCCCCGCTGCACCGCCCGCCCATTCGACTTGTCGGCGAGCGCAGCTTCAACGACCGTGGACGCGAAGTCCCCGTCAACATCGAGATCACGCTCCAGTACAACGAGACCTACAACGAGAGCGTCTATTCTTTCGCGAACAACATCAACACGGTCGAGGGCGGGACGCACCTGATCGGCTTCCGCACCGCGCTCACGCGCACGCTCAATCGCTACATCACCAACCACTACAAGAACGGCAAGGAAGCGCCGGAAGCCATGAGCGGGGACGATACCCGCGAGGGTCTGACCGCAGTCATCTCGGTCAAGCTTCCGCAGCCCGAGTTCGAGGGGCAGACCAAAGCAAAACTGGGCACGAGCGACGTGCGCGGTCTCGTCGAGAATCTCGTCTACGAGCAGCTCGGCGACTATCTCGAGGAGAACCCCGCGGTCGCGAAGCCGCTGATCGCGAAGGTGCTGGAGGCGTCGCGGGCGCGCGCGGCGGCGCGCAAGGCCCGCGACCTCGCGCGGCGCAAGGGAGCGCTATCGGACCACAGCCTCCCGGGGAAGCTCGCTGACTGTCAGGAGCAGGAGCCGGCGCGCTGCGAGCTCTTCATCGTCGAGGGGGATTCGGCCGGCGGCACGGCCAAGCAGGGCCGTTTCCGCGAGACGCAGGCGATCCTGCCGATCCGCGGCAAGATCCTGAACGTCGAGCGCGCACGCCTGGACAAGATGCTCTCGAGCCAGGAAATCCAGGCGATCGTCGCGGCGATCGGTTGCGGCATCGGACCCGACTTCGACGCCGACAAGGCCCGCTACCACAAGATCGTGATCATGACCGACGCCGACGTCGACGGAAGCCACATCCGCACGCTGTTGCTGACCTTCTTCTACCGACAGATGAGGGGGCTGATCGGGCGCGGCTTCCTCTACATCGCGCAGCCGCCGCTGTTCAAGCTGAAGAAGGGCAAGAGCGAGCGCTACATCAAGGACGAGTCCAGCCTCGAGAATCATCTGCTCGAGCTCGCGCTCGCGGGCGCACAAGTGAGACTCGCCGCGGGTGCGCCGGCGCTGCCGAGCGAGGCCGTGCGCCGCTTGCTGGCTGCCGCGAGCCAGTACAAGCGCGTGCTCGGCAAGCTGGTGCTCCGTCGCCTCGATGATCGCGCCGCGGACGCGGTGGTGTGGTGCGGCGCGCCGACCGAAGCGGACCTGCGCGACGCCGAGGCGCTCACGCAGCGCGTCGTGCCCGCCCTCGACGAACGCCTCCGGCCGGGCCAGAAGAGCGGCGACTCGCTCAGCTTCACGACCGAGCCCGACCCCGAGCACGGCGGCCACCGCCTGGTCTGCGAGACGCGCCGCGCCGGCGTGATCTTCCGCACGGCGCTCGATACGGATTTTCTGCGCTCGGCGGATTTCGAGCGCCTGCGCGAGCTCGTGGCCCAGATGCGCCAGGTGGGCGCCGGCCCGTTTTTTGTGGGCGCGGATGACGCCGAGCTGGCAGTGGTCGCGAATCCGAGCGCCCTGCTCGAGCACCTGCTCGCGCGCGGCGAGAAGGGCCTCACGATCCAGCGCTACAAGGGCCTCGGCGAGATGAACCCGGACCAGCTCGCCGAGACCACGATGAACCCCGCGTCGCGCACGTTGCTTCAGGTGCAGGCGCCCGATGACGTCGAGGCGGACGACGCGTTCACCACGCTGATGGGTGACGATGTGGAGCCGCGCCGCGAATTCATCGAACGCAACGCCCTCGACGTGCAGAACCTCGACATCTAGCCGGGCGAGCCGATAGCCGTGGCCGACGAAATCCTGCCCCCGAGCGAGATCCCTGGCGGCGCCCCGCCGCCGGCGCCGACGCATCCGCCCGTGAACATCGAGGACGAGGTCCGCCGCTCGTTCCTCGACTACTCGATGTCCGTGATCATCAGCCGCGCGCTGCCCGACGTGCGCGACGGCCTCAAGCCCGTCCATCGCCGGATTCTCTTCGCGATGCATTCGGAGGGACTGCTCTCCACGCGCGGCTTCTCGAAGTCCGCCGGCGTCGTGGGCGAAGTGCTCAAGCACTACCACCCGCACGGAGACAGCGCCGTCTATGACTCGATGGTGCGCATGGCCCAGGACTTCTCCATGCGTTACCCGCTCGTCGACGGCCAGGGGAACTTCGGCTCGATCGACGGCGACTCCGCCGCCGCCTACCGTTACACCGAGGCCCGCCTCGCCCCGCTCGCGGAAGAGATCCTCCGCGACATCGACCGCGACACGGTCGAGTTCACGCCGAACTTCGACGGCACCGTGCAAGAACCGGTGGTGCTGCCGACGCGCGTGCCCAATCTGCTTGCGAACGGCTCCTCCGGGATCGCCGTCGGCATGGCGACCAACGTCCCGCCGCACAATCTGCGCGAGCTGATCGACGCGATCGTGCTCGTGATCCATGAGCCCAACTGCTCGCTGGATGCTCTGCTCGAGAAGCTCCCCGGCCCCGACTTCCCGACGGGGGCCAGCATCTGCGGCAGCGAGGGCATCCGCGCCGCCTACGCCACCGGCCGCGGTCTGCTCACCGTGCGTGCCAAGGCCGCGTTCGAGGAATCGAAGCGCGGTCCGCGCATCGTGGTGAGCGAGATCCCCTTCATGGTGAACAAGGCGATGCTGCTGGAGCGCATCGCCGACCTGGTGCGGGAAGGAAAAATCGACGGCGTCCTCGATCTGCGCGACGAGTCGAACCGCCAGGGCATGCGGATCGTGATCGAGCTGCGCCGCGATGCGCCGGAAGAGGTGATCCTCAACCAGCTCTACAAGCAGACTCCGCTGCAGTCGACCTTCGGCATGAACCTGCTGGCGCTGGTCAACGGCCGCCCGCAGCTGCTCTCGCTCAAGGAGGCGATCCGGCACTTCGTCGACTTCCGGCGCGAAGTGGTGGTGCGCCGCGCCACCTACGATCTCGCCCAGGCGGAATCGCGCGCCCACCTGCTCGAGGGCTTCGCGATCGCGCTCGATCACCTCGACGAGGTGATCCGGATCATCCGCAGCGCCGACGACGGCGCCGAGGCGCGCGGCCAACTGATGGCGCGCTTCGCGCTGTCGGAGCGCCAGGCGAACGCGATCCTGGACATGCGCCTGCGCGCCCTGACTGCGCTCGAGCGCCAGAAAGTGCTGGGTGAGCTCGCGGAGGTGCGCGCCCTGATCGCGGACCTGAAGGAGCTGCTCGCGAGCGACGCCCGGATCCGCGACGTGGTGATCGAAGAGCTGCTCGAGATTCGCGAGCGCTTCGGCGACGAGCGGCGCACCGTGCTCGCCCGCGCCGTCGAGGGCATCTCGACCGAAGACCTGATCGTCGAGGAGGATATGGTCGTGACCGTATCCCACCTCGGCTACATCAAGCGCAGCCCACTCAGCGAGTACCGCGCGCAACGGCGCGGCGGCAAGGGCGTGAAGGGCATGGAGGCGCGCGAGGAAGACTTCGTCGAACGGCTCTTCGGCGCCTCGACCCACGCCTACATCCTGTTCTTCACCACCCGCGGCCGCGTGCACTGGCTCAAGGTCCACGAGCTGCCGCAGCTCGGACGCGCTGCCCGCGGCAAGGCGCTCGTGAACGCGCTGCAGCTCGCGGAGGGCGAGCGCGTGCGCGCGACGCTCCCGGTGCGCAGCTTCGCAGAGGGGGCCGACGACTACGTCGTGCTGTGCACCAAGAGCGGCACGATCAAGAAGACCCGCCTCGACGCCTACGCGAACCCGCGGCGCGGCGGGATCATCGCCATCAACCTGGACGCGGACGACGAGCTGATCGCGGCCTGTCGGACCAACGGAAGCCAGGAGGTGATCATCGCGAGCCGGCGCGGCAAGTCGATCCGCTTCAACGAGGCGCAGGTGCGGCCGATGGGGCGCGCGGCGGGGGGCGTGCGCGGCATGACGCTCGGCCCGGGCGACAGCGTCGTTGGCATGGAGATCCTCTCGCCCGAAGCCACGATCCTCACCGTGACGCAGAACGGCTACGGCAAGCGCACCCCGCTCGACGACTACCGCATCCAGAATCGCGGGGGACAGGGCGTGATCACGATCCGCACCACGCCGCGCAACGGCGAGGTGGTGGGCGTCGCCCAGGTGGTGGACGACGACGAGGTGATGTTCGTGACGGGTGGCGGCAAGGTGCTGCGCGCGCGCGTCTCGAGCATCTCGACGATGGGCCGCGCGACGCAGGGCGTGCGCGTCATGAACCTCGACGCGGGCGAGAAGATCCTGTCGATGGCGAGGCTCGCCGAACGCGACGTCGCCCTGCCCGAGAGCGGCGAAGGCGCGGGCGAATAGGCCAGTCGCCAGCGGGCGCCGGCGCGCGCGCAGCGAGCCGAAGGCGAGCGAAGTCAGCCGAAGCGCCAGCGCGCGACAGCGCGCGCGCAGCGAGCCGAAGGCGAGCGAAGTCAGCCAACTCGAAGGCGAGCGGAATTCAGCGAGAGCCCGTGAGTACCCGCGAATCCAAGCGGTTGTTCGAGCGCGCGCGGCGCGTGATTCCCGGCGGCGTGAACAGCCCCGTGCGGGCCTTTGGCTCGGTCGGGCTCACGCCGCGCTTCATCCGCCGCGGCCGCGGCTGCCGCGTCTGGGACGCGGACGGCAACGAGCTGATCGACTACGTCGGTTCCTGGGGGCCGCTGGTGCTCGGGCACGCCGACCCGGGCGTGTTGCGAGCCGTGCGCAAGGCCGCCGAACGCGGCACCAGCTTCGGTGCGCCGACGCTGCTCGAAATCGAACTTGCCGAGGCGATCCGCGAGGCGCTCCCGAGCTGCGAGCAGATCCGGATGGTGAGCTCCGGGACGGAGGCCGCGATGAGCGCCATCCGCCTCGCGCGCGCCGCCACCGGCCGCGACCGCGTGCTCAAGTTCGAAGGCTGCTACCACGGCCACGTCGATGGCCTGCTCGTCGCTGCGGGCAGCGGCGTCGCGACGCTCGGCATCCCCGGCTCGCCAGGCGTCCCCGCGGCGTATGCCGAGCTCACGCTGCAAGCCCCCTACAACGACCTCGCGGCGGCGGGCTCGGCCTTCGAGAAATGGGGCGGCGAGCTCGCGTGCGTCATCGTCGAGCCGGTCGCCGGCAACATGGGCCTGGTGCTGCCGCGCCCGGGGTTCCTCGAGGGCCTGCGCGTGCTGTGCGATCGCCACGGTGCGCTGCTGATCTTCGACGAGGTGATCACGGGCTTTCGGGTAGCCTGGGGCGGCGCGCAGGGGCTCTACGGCGTGGTTCCCGATCTCACGTGCTTGGGCAAAATCGTTGGCGGCGGCCTCCCGGCCGCAGCCTACGGCGGCCGACGCGAGCTGATGACGCAGCTCGCGCCCGAGGGACCCGTCTACCAGGCGGGAACGCTTTCGGGCAACCCGCTGGCGATGGCGGCGGGCCTGGCGACGCTGCGCCGCCTGGCCCGCGCTGGGACCTACGAGAAGCTCACGGCGCGCTCCACCTGGATGGCCGAGGGACTCCGCGAGCACGCCGAGGCTGCAGGCGTCGAGCTCACGACGCACGCCATCGGCGGGATCTTCGGCTTCTTCTTCCATCCCGGGCCGGTCGAGAATTTCGCGGACGCGAGCCGCGCCGACGCGGCGCGCTTCAGGCTCTTCTTCGCGGAGATGCTCGCGCACGGCAGCTACCTGGCTCCGTCCCCGTTCGAGTGCGGCTTCGTCTCGCTCGCCCACCGGCGGCGCGACATCGAAGCGACGCTCGAGGCGGCCGGCCGAGCCCTGCGCCGCGTGGCCCGCGCGCGTTGAGGGAGGGGGGGGCCTTGGCTAGCATGCGCGCCGCAATTCGGTCGCGGGCGCTGCCGACCGGCTTCGAGCCGGACGCGGCGTCGGTGCTCGAGTGACGGATCCGCACGGCGATCGGGGCAACGAAGGGGCCGACCAGAAGGAGCAAAGTGGACGCCGCGACGGTGCCGCCTATCAAGGTGCGCTCGAAGCGGTGTTCGCGATCCTGATCGCCGGGGGAATCGGGTACTGGGCGGACGGCCGCTTCGGCACGTCGCCCTGGCTGCTGATCCTGGGCTTCGTGATCGGGTTCGCGTCCTTCGTGCTGCGCCTCTTCCGGTTGGGGCGACGGCTCAACGAGGGCGTGCCTCCGGTCAGCGGAAAGCCGGGCAGGCGATGAGGGCAGGCTTGAAGATCGATCCCATCGAGCGCACGAATCTCGCGCTCTCCGCGAGCGCGATTGCGGCTTCGTGGTGGCTTGCGACGCCGGCCTTTGCGCTGAGCCTCGGATTCGGAGCGCTGCTCGAAGCCGTGAATTTCCGTGGGCTGCGCCGCTCGGCGCAGTTCCTCTTCTGGGGCGAGATCAACGGAAGTCGCGGCTGGTTGGCGGTGTTCGCGCTGCGCTTCGGCCTGCTCGTGCTCGGGATCGGAGCAGCGCTCGCCTACGGCGCCCATCCCGTGGGTCTGCTCGTGGGGCTCTCGTTGATCCTGCCCGCCGCGGTGCTCGAGGCCTGGCGCGCGCGCCCGGCCATCGACCCGACGGCGCCCGCGCTCGCCGCCGCCGACCCGAGCTGGGAGCGTTGGAATGCCTGGCTCGCCCGCGAGCGCGAGCCGGTGGAAGAGGACTAGGCCCACATGTTGTTCGAGCAGATCCAACATTGGACGGGGCTCGCGTGGTTCATCCAGGCGGCGCTGGTGGCTGCGGGGCTGCTGCTGCTCGCCGGGGTTCTGGTGCGGCGCAAGCTCGCGACGCCCAGTGGCGGCGTCGTGCCCGACGAAGGCATCACGCTGCGCAACGTGCTCGAGGTGCTGGTCGAGTGGCTCGCGGGCATGGCGCGCGAGCGCATGGGGCCGGACTGGCGCAAGTACTTCCCGATCGTCGGCACGATGTTCTTCTTCATCTTGGTATCGAACCTGATGGGGCTGGTTCCCGGGCTCGCGGGCGCCACCAGCAGCGCCAACACCACCTGGGCCTGGGCCGTGATCGCGTGGCTCGTCTACACGGCGGTGGGGATCGCGAAGCACCGGCACACGTATCTGATCAAGTTCATGGGGCCGAGTTTTTTCGAGAAGGAGATCTTCGGGCGGCACGTGCACTTCCGGCTGCTGATGCCCGTCTTCCTCTTGCTCGAGATTCCGCTCGATCTCGCGCGCATCCTGACCCTGGCGGTGCGCTTGCTCGCGAACATGTTCGCGGATCACACCGTCGTCATGGTCTGGCTCTCGCTCATCCCGATCGGGGTTCCGGCGATCTTCATGGGGCTCGGCCTCATCGTCTCGTTTCTACAGGCATTCGTGTTCTCGTTGCTCACCATGATCTACATCGGCCTGGCGCTCGAGGATCCTCATTGAGAGGGATCTCGGGTCCGCGGGCCCATTCATGTCCGAAGGAGTGATTCGTGACGCGCAATTTCGGGAAACTCGCCTTCTACACCGTCTTCTTCGCCCTGCTCCCGCTCGCGGCGTTCGCCGAGGACGGCGGCGCGGGGAGCAGCAGCTGGGGCTACGCGCTCGGCGCCGGGCTCGCAGTGGGTCTCGCCGGCCTCGGCTGCGGGATCGGCCAGGGGATGACGGCCGGCAACACGACCGCGGGCATCGCTCGCAATCCGGGCGCGGCCGGCGTGATGTTCACGACCTTCATCCTCGGCATGGTGCTGATCGAGTCGATCGCGATCTACGGGCTCGTGATCGCCTTCCTGCTTCAGGGCAAGATCGGGTCTTAGGGACTCCGCTCGCCTGCGGCTCGCTGCGCGCTCCGCTTGCTGTGGCGTGTCTTGTCTTGCAAGGCCGCCGACTGAGGCGGCCGCGCAGCGAGCTGAAAGCGAGCGGAGTCGAATTGAGTCGCCGGGCGGGAGCTCGACGCGGGCCTCACCCCGTATGTGTCCCACGTCGAAACCGTGCTCCCGCCCGGCGCCCCGTTTCCCGCCATCCCCCGGTCCCGTTAGAGGGGCGTGGCGGGTGTGCCCGAGGGCACGGCACACTGCGAGAGCAAGCAATGTGCCAGCCTCGCGCGGCGCGCACGAATCGGAATTGCGTCGTACGGACGGGGATTTCCATGACGAGCGAGCGAGCGCTCTCGCGCCTGGGTGAACGCTCGTGCACAGCCGGCCCGTGAACCGCGGGCGACTGATCGCGTTCGAAGGCCTCGACGGCTGCGGCAAGACCACGCAGATCGCTCGCCTCGCCGAATCCCTGCGCAAGGCCGGCCACGACCCGGTCGTCACGGCCGAGCCCACCGACGGCGAGTGGGGACGCCGGATCCGCGCGATGGCGAGCGGCAGCGCGCCCGCGGTCGCCCCCGAGGAGGAGCTGCGCTGGTTCGTCGAGGATCGGCGCGAGCACGTGGCTCGCTGCATCGCGCCGGCGCTGGCCGCCGGTCGCCCCGTGCTGACGGATCGCTACTTCCTCTCGACGGTCGCCTACCAGGGCGCGAACGGCCTCGACGCGGCAAGCCTTCTTGCGCAGAGCGAGGCCGAGTTCCCGATCCCGGATCTGGTGCTCCTGCTCGAGCTCGACGTCGCGACCGCGCTGGCCCGCGTGCACGCGCGCGGCGCCCGACTCGAGGGCGCCTTCGAGGCACGCGGCCGGCTCGAGCGGGTGGCGCGCATCTTCCACTCGATCGAGCGCGCCTACATCACCCGACTCGACGCGAGCGCCGGCCCCGACGCCGTGGCCCTCGTGATCGCCGCGCAGGTGCGCGAGCAGCTCGATCTCCCCTGAACGCCAGCAAGGAGTCCCCCATGCCCCAGCCCCCCGCCCCGCTCGATCCCGAGAAGCTCAAGGACTACGCCAAGCTCGTCTTCGGCGCGCTCGGCGGCGCGATGACCTCCGCCATGATCTACCTCGGCGATCGCCTCGGCCTTTACCGCGCGCTGGCGGGCGGCGCGCCGCTCTCGAGCGAAGAGCTGGCGCGCAAGACGGGGCTCTCCGAACGCTGGCTGCGCGAGTGGCTGCACGCACAGGGCGCCGCCGGTGTGCTCGTGCACCACGGCGGCGGCAGGTTCGGCCTCTCGACCGAAGGCGAAGCCGTGCTCGCGAACGAGAATCATCCGGCCTTCGGCGCCGGCTTCTTCTCGCAGCTGCCGCAGCTCGTCGGTGTCGCTGAGCGGCTCCCCGAGGCTTTCCGCAGCGGCATTGGCCTCCCCTACGACGCCTTCGGTCCGGAAGGCGCGCGCGGCATCGAGCGCGGCATCGCGCCCTGGTTCCGCGCGCTGCTGGTGCCCTTCGTGCTGCCGCGCCTGGAGGGCGTCGTGCAGCGCCTGCGCGACGGCACCCCCGCCGCCGACGTCGGCTGCGGCGCGGGAGTCGCGCTGCTGGAGATGGCGAAGGCCTTCCCGAGCTCCGAGTTTCACGGCTACGACGTCTCGCGCCACGCGCTGGCGCGCGCCGAGGCGAACAAGGCGGAGGCGGGCGTGACGAACGCCCACTTCCACGACGCGACGAGCCATCCGCTTCCGATGAACGGCCGCTTCGGCTTCATCACCAGCTTCGACTGCCTGCACGACATGACCGACCCGGCTTCGGTGATGCGCCGCATCCACGGCGCCCTGGCTCCGGATGGCACCTGGCTGATCGCCGACATCAAGGCGCACGCGAGCTATGAGGAGAACGTCGCGAAGAATCCGATGGCCGCGATGATGTACGGCACCTCGGTGATCTCCTGCATGTCCTCCGCGCTCTCCGAGCCCGGCGGCCTCGGCCTCGGCACGCTCGGCTTCCATCCGGAGCTCGCGCGCGAGATGGTCCGCGAAGCCGGCTTCACGCGCTTCGAGCCGCTCGACCTGGGGCACCCGGTGAATGCGTTCTATGTCGTGAGGGCGTGAGGGGTTGCGGCGTGGGCTGCTGGGCTTCTCGGCACCCTCAGCCCGATTCCGAACCAGGTGCTCGCCGGAGGAATTGAAATGAAATATCTCGCAGGCTGCGTGCTGCTGCTCACGTCGGCGTTGGGCTGTTCGATCAATCGCGGCTCGATGCCGAACTTCAGCCAAAGTGCAACGCAGCTCGAGCGCGCGAACTTCCGAGTCATAAAAGCAAACGCACGGGGTGTGGATCGAGGGTTTTCTCTATTCGGCATCATTCCTTTCGTGTCGCCTAGCATCGCGGATGCGAACGACCAGCTTCTTCTAGGAATTGCAACCGAAGGAAAAGCAATTTCTCTTGCCAACGTCACGCAGGAACGGCGCACGCTGTATTTCATCTTGTTCTCACTGACCTCGATCGTGGTTCGAGCCGAAGTGATCGAGTTCCTCGCGGAGCCGTACACGCCAGGCGATCAGTCCCCAGGCGAGACGCCGGCACACCTGCCGGCGCCATAGAAGCCAACAGCAACGGCGCGAGCGCGCGGCCGGTGTGGCTCTCCGGATTCTTCGCCACTTCCTCCGGCGTGCCTTCGACGATGAACCTCCCGCCGGCTTCGCCGCCTTCCGGGCCGAGGTCGATCACGTGGTCTGCCGTCTTGATCACGTCCGGGTGGTGCTCGATCACGACGACGGTGTTGCCGGCGTCGACCAGGCGCGAGAGCACTTCGAGCCGCGTGTGGACGTCGGCGAAGTGCAGGCCCGTGGTGGGCTCGTCGAGCAGGTAGAGGGTCCTGCCCGTGCCCCGGCGCGAGAAGGGTCCGATGCGCGGACGTGCGCTGCGGGCTACGGGATCGCCAGTCCGTAGCTTCCCGGAGACCCCTCGAAGAACGTCACGTCGGTGGTGTAGGTACGCTCACCGATCGTGAGCTCGAACGTGAGGTTCGCCGCGCCGTCGCTGATGGCCGCGAGATTCATGCCCGACAGCGAGAGCTTGATGGCGCCCTTGCTGCTCGAGTAGGACAGCGCGACCCGATCCGTGAGCGCCAGGTCCGAAAGTGTTCGGAAGACGATCGTGGGCTTGCCCGTCCTGGAGTCGATTCCGTTGGTCGCGACGCCGCCCAGCGCGGTGAAGTCGCGATCCATCAGCACGGTCGCGCCATCGAGGATGCGGAGGCGCAGCGTGCTGACGCCGCCCACGTAGGCCATACTCCGGTCCGAGAGCAGCAGCGAGAGCTTCGCCGCGTCGAGCCCGGGGCCCGCCACCTTGAGGCTGCCCTTGCTCAGCACGAAGGCGGTGCGCTCGAAGGCGAGCGCCGGCTTGAAGCCGCCCTTCGCGTCGAGCGAGAGCAGCAGCCGATAGGCACGATCGCCGATCAAGACCGTCTGGGCCAGCACGCCGGGCACGACGTCGTTCAGGGTGTCGCTCCCGGTGGAGAAGGAGACGATCTGCCGGTCCGCGTCGAGGCTGATGCGCTCGCTCGGCACGACGCCGCTGGCGGTCTGGAACGACATGAGCTGGTCCGTGCCCACGAATTCGCCCGGATCGACCCGCAGCTCGCGCCCGCCGAGCCGGGCCTTGAAGGTGTCCGTCGTCGGATCGAAGCGATTGTCCGTGCGCCGATCGGCGTTGTAGATCGCCGACACCCCGAGCGATTCGCTGCCATCCTCTCCGACGCGGAGCGACGCCTTGGTCACCCAGAGGTTCACCGAGATCTGGTTGACGTCGCCGCCGGTGGCGGGGAGCACGATGAAGATGAGCGACAGCGTCAGTGTCTCGCTGCTGCCGCCGTCGCTCGCCGTGAGCACGACGGGGTATTCGCCCACCCGCGTCGGCGTGCCGGAGAGCTCCCCCGTGCTCGCGCCGTACGTGATTCCGGCCGGCAGGCCGTCCGCCGCGTAGGCGATCGCTCCGACCGCGCCCTCGGCGGGGATCGCGATCGCAGGCTGGCGATCGTAGAGCGTGTTCACGAGCCCTGCGGGGAGTCCGATCAGGTTCCAGTGGAAGGCGCTCGACGCGCCGGGAGCGATCACGACGGAGAGGTTCGCGATGATCGTGCTGACGCCGTCGTTCGCGCTGAGAGAGACCAGATAGGTCCCCGCCGTGGCCGGGGTGCCGCTGACACTGCCCGTGAGGGGATCGAGTGACAGGCCGGGCGGGAGGCCGGAGACGCCGTAGGTCACGACGAGGACTGCGTTCTCTACCTCGTATTGATCGCAATACGGTGTCCCGACCTCGCCGTTGCTCAGGAACTGCGTCAGGAACCGGAAGTCGGACAATGCGGGCAGGATCGTGATCGGGAGGACCGTCTCGCCGATGTTGTCCTCGCCGGCGTCGTACACCGTGAGGCTCGCGAAGTAGGTGCCCGGCGTGGTCGGGACGCCCGAGACGGTTCCCGTCGAGCCGGAGAGCGCGAGGCCCGGCGGCAGGTCGGAGCCGCCGAAGGTGAAGGGACCGACGCCGTTCGTGACAGTCGCGGTGTGGCTGTATGCCGTGCCCACGCGGCCGTCGGGAAAGACGTTGTTCGAGACTTCGGCGCCGCCGTTGCCGCCACCGCCCGACGCGCTGATCTTGATGTTGATCGTCTGGGTGATCAGCTGTGTGCCGTCGTTGGCGACGAAGTCGACGTCATCGTTGCCGCTGCCCGTCGGGAGCCCGGTGATCACGCCCGAGCTCGCGTCGAGCGTGAGGCCGCTCGGCAGCGGATCCCCGCTCCCGGCCACTGAGAAGCTCACGGGGCCATCGGCGTTCACGACCACGAGGCGCGCGACGTACTCGGCGTTCTGGGTGCCTTGCGGGAACGCGTCGTTGAGGAAGCGGAAGGTGCCGTTCGCCGCGAGATCGCAGACCTGGCCGGACGCGGATCCGGACCCGAGGCCCAGGGTCAGCGCGAACGTCGAAGCGATGAGGAATCCGAAGAAACGCATGGTTCGGTCTCCGATGCTGCACGCGGAGTGACGCGCGCTGCTCCATGCCTGATCGGCCGAACGCCAGGCATGCACGAGGGATCGGGAGCGCGCAGCTGCGACCCCAAGAAACATGCAATCCAACGCCCGAACAGGCGGCTAGCGCGCAGGATCGAACACAAATCTGCGAGACCGGCCTCGCGATCTCTCCAGGTTGGGCGAGCGAGCTCAGCGCAGGTTCAGAGGTTCCCGAAGCATGCCGATCGAGCCGGGGTGATGAAGCTGTACGGGACCTCGGTGATCTCCTGCATGTCCTCCGCGCTCTCCGAGCCCGGCGGCCTCGGCCTCGGCACGCTCGGCTTCCATCCGGAGCTCGCGCGCGAGATGGTCCGCCAAGCCGGCTTCACCCCGAAGGCGGCGAATCGCTAGCGACTAATCACGGCGCAGCAGCAACGGCGCGAGCGCGCGGCCCGTGTGGCTCCCCGGATTCTTTGCCACTTCCTCGGGCGTGCCTTCGACGACGATCCTCCCGCCGGCCTCGCCGCCTTCCGGGCCGAGGTCGATCACGTGGTCGGCGGTCTTGATCACGTCGGGGTGGTGCTCGATCACGACGACGCTGTTGCCGGCGTCGACTAATCGGGAAAGCACTTCGAGCAACTTGTGGACGTCGGCGAAGTGCAGGCCCGTGGTGGGCTCGTCGAGCAGGTAGAGAGTCCTGCCGGTGCCGCGTTTCGAGAGCTCGCGGGCGAGCTTGATGCGCTGCGCCTCGCCGCCCGAAAGCGTGGTTGCCGCTTGCCCCAGGTGGACGTAGTCGAGGCCCACGTCGTGCAGGGTCTGGAGCGGGCGGCGCACGACGCCGACGTTGGCCATGAACTCGAGCGCCTCCTCGACCGTCATCTCGAGCACGTCGGCGATCGTCTTGGCCTTGTAGAAGATCTCGAGTGTCTCGCGGTTGTAGCGGCGCCCGCGGCAGCTCTCGCAGGTGACG
>Ga0210377_10000261_pt1 | contig 49978 bp, 45 predicted proteins | sample PLM4_65_b1redo_FD_155480 | JGI IMG/M metagenome (GOLD analysis project Ga0210377, IMG submission 155480) | Groundwater sediment microbial communities from an aquifer in East River, Colorado, USA - PLM4_65_b1 redo | ecosystem: Environmental > Terrestrial > Soil > Riparian zone | place: USA: East...
AGCATGAGCGTTTTGACTGCATTATCCTCGATCCGCCTGCCTTTGTGAAGAGCAGGGCAAAAATACGCGAGGGGCTCAAAGGATATAAGGAGATCAACCTTCGTGCCATGAAGCTGCTCGAACCGGGCGGCGCGCTCGTCACGTGCTCGTGTTCTCACCATGTAGATCAGGACTTGTTCAGGGAGATGCTGATCGACGCGGCCTATTCAGCGGGACGCCAGGCGAGGCTTCTCGAAATGCGGTCCCAGACCCGCGACCACCCCGTGCTGCTCGCGGCGCGCGAGACGCAGTATTTGAAATGCGCGATACTGATGATCGATTAAAACAAATATCCAAATAACCAATAAATTCCAAATCTTAAGCACATCTGGTTTGAAATTTCGTCATTGGAGTTTATTTGAGATTTGTGATTTGAAATTTGGAATTTAACTTTCTCGGTGTCTCTGTGGCGAAACATTCTTTTTAGCTTGACTAACCGGCGCTGCCTGTGTTAAAAAGTATCCGTTGCCGGGCGATTAGCTCAGCGGGAGAGCACTGCCTTCACACGGCAGGGGTCGCAGGTTCAAACCCTGCATCGCCCACCATTTTTCTATTAAGAATCCGTGAGTTTATCTCGCGGATTTTTTGTTTGTCCGAGTCCTGTCCGAGTCCATCCACCACATCGCGGAGTTTCTGAACATTCAGGCTGGCATACCGGCGCGTGATTTCAAGGTTGCTGTGACCGAGCGCCGCAGAGATCCTGTCCAGTGATACCCCTGCATTGAGTGCCTGAGATGCTATGCTGTGCCTCGTAGCGTTATAGAAATTGATGTACGGCACCTTGGCGTTCTTGCAGGCCCTCCACCATATCTTCCGCAGTCCTGACGACGTGTACGGCCTTCCTATTGCGTTCAGGAATACAAATGCCTCCGGCAGCTTCGAGTTGAGCACGCTGCGGTCAAAGGTGGCGGACAGGGGAAGGTAATAGGGCTTCTTGTTCTTCCTCGATCGCTCCTCTTTAAGAGAGAATGCACGGCTGATCTGTACCACGCCCTGATCAACGAGAAAGTCCTTGACCTTGAGCGCCCGGAGCTCGCCCGGCCGTATCGGGTGATAGATTGCAAACTGGAACATGGGCCGGTCCTTCTCGGGCACGGCTGCAAGAATCTTGAGCTGCACTTCCTTTGTCGTCCAGATGATCGCCGGCAGTGCCGGTGATATCTCAGGAAACTTCGGCAGGCGGAGCAATATATCCCGGTCCTGAAGCCAGTGACAGAAATTCTTGAGCATGATCATGACGTTCTTTTTTGTCTTGTCGCCGCCGGTGAGCGTATTGAAAAAGTCCTCGATGTGAAAGGTGCGGATATCCCGGCAGTCCAGGTCTTTAAAGAAGGGAACAAACAACTTATCGACGTGACGCTTGACTTCTCGAAGGTGCGAGGGTGCCCGGTTCAAAGAAACCTTGGAGGCATACCATTTTGGCAAAAGGACATGACCGCGGAATTGATCGATTTCTTTCGGCAGGTAGTCGGTAATGTCGAATGTGCGCCCGTCTATATCGCTGCGGATTTTTTCGAGTAGCCGATGAGCACGCTTGAAACTGTCAAGGGGGTGATTATCCCGGTCCTTCGCAATTCGGCGTTCTTTTCCTAGCCAGTACAGGCGAATGAAAAAGGATTCCGGTTTGGTCCCGCACTGAGGACAGAGGATATCCACCTCTTCGACGATCTTAAACGCACCGCCGCACTTGCCGCACTTCTCTCTGGTCCGGACTTTTCCAGCCATCGACAGTTCCCTTCCCGCTGATGTTTCAGAGGGGGGATTATATGTCTGATTCACGTCCAAAGTCAAGCTGCCGTCCTCAACGTCTTTCTGCCATGCAACCCCTCAGTAAGGTTGCTCAGTCCTTCACTTGTACCCGTCGATAACCCGCCTACTGCCTTTCAGTCTCACTAAACCCCTATCTCCCGCCTCAATTCCTCTATGCGTCGCCTGGTCGGTTCAGTCATTCTCGCAACCGTTGCAATGTCGAATCCCGGCTGTCCAAGCATGAGTGTTGCGCTGCGGGCCTTTGCTCTCTCATACCGCGTTATCTGTTCGCTACTCATGGGCTGTTCAAAAACAGAAGTCTTGCTTTCAAGTGCCTCAATCCGTTTCTTAATGTTCATGGTCGCGTCCCTCTTTCTCCTTCAACTCGTAGTCGTATGGCACCTCGACCACAATCACCTTTTTACCCTCTGCCCGTTGCCGTGCTATTTCCTTTTCGGGGTCCGGTATCTCCCTGACCGGCTGCTGGGGTTCCTTCCCAGGTATCGGCTTAACTGCTCCTGAGAAGTCCTGAATATAGACGATCATCTCTTTGTCCTGCGGTTCCATTTCCCCTTCGAGCCTTTCAATTCTATTTTTCAGATTCATTTCCTCGGCCCTCCTGCACAGGCTTCCGCCATCCATTCGGTTATTACCCTGCTCGTTTCTTCTATATCCGCTTTGGTACGGGTTACGGTGAACGGAGGCCGAAAGGTCTTTTCCAATTCAGGTGATATTTCAACCGGCCCGGTATCGTCTTTTCCCTGCACCCGACGCAACCAGCGGATAAAGTCTATATGCTCCTGCCGGTCATCTATGGTTTCTGCTACCAAATCCTCACCTACTCCTGCCTGTTTCTCTAAATCAGTTACACGTTTTGTCAGGTTCATTGTCTCAAACTCCTTTCTTTATAATCCTTGCAATCGCTGCATGGGTTCTTTTCCTTTTCGCCTTCGTGATCATATTCAAACCTGATTCTTGTTCCCTCTGGCAACGGTTGCCGGGTTTCCTGCGCCACACGTTTGCAGGATTGATCCTGATAGCGTTCACAGTCCCTAAAAAAACGACCGCCGAAAGTATAACTGACTCTGACAATGACTTCCCTTAGTTCATCCTCAAGCTTTTTAACTCTCTGCGATAGGTTCATTTAGCAAATCTCCTTTCCGTACTTTCTCAAATGTGTTGCACCCGCTGCATTCCGGGATTCTCTCTTCTCCGTACAGGTCAACGTTTGTGATTAAGCGGACAACGGGGCCATTGGCCGCAGCCTCCTCCACCTTCGCGTCAATCTTCGGGCAACTCTTGGCGTGTTTGCATTCTCCGTTGACCCTGACAATTTGAGTCCCCCTTGGTCCACCGCCGGTGATTTCTTCCAGTTTCTCGACACGTCTACTTAAATCGCTCATCTTTTATATCTCCTTTCGAGTGCTTCAATTCGCTCTTCAAGTTCTTCAAGCTGGATAAACTTTGAAATGTGTTCAAGCATACCGAGTGCCGTTCTTAATCTCACGCCCTCTTGCCTGGCCCCCAGGAGCTTGCGAAGAACCGCTACAGCTTCCCCTGCTGAGGTCTTGAGTTCATGGAGGGCAATCTCTACGATTTCTTTCCTCTGCCTCACGAACTCGGCTTTAAACTCCGGGGCCTTCATCCACTCATAAAAGGTCGTTCGGGATATCTTCGCCTTCTCGATACCCTTAGAGATGCTTTTGGCTCCCAGTATGACGGGGATAGCCTTCAGTTGCTTATCTGTTAAAACTGTTCGGTCTTGTTCAGATTTGTTTGGGTTCGTTTTCATCCCGGGATCCTCGGCACGGCTCCTTTTTTCTCGTGGCATTCCTTACACAGCGTTTCAAGATGCTCAGGTCCACAAAGCAAGCTTGCCATGACGTAATCAATCACCTGTTCCCAATTCACCACGCCTTGCTTATGGTGCACTTGCACATCAAATTCTTTACCCTTTGCCTTACTCTGCTTTCGGTTGCATCGTTGGCAGGTGTACCCGTCCCGCTTCAAGGCTGCTGCTCGTTCTCTCGATCTCAACCAAAGCCGCCGGAGTGCGGCCCGTACCCTGCTTCTGGGAGTAGTAAGCAACCTTTTACCCATCCATGCCTCGCTCTGTCCGATCTGTACGCTCATCTATTCTGTCCGCTTCGCGTAAAGGGTGTATTTCGGCCCTTGCCGCTTCTTGACGGCGTTTTAAATACGAAAAGGCAAGTTCTACATAGTCGGATGCGGTACGTTGTCCGGGTGCGCCCGGCGCTCTCGCTGCCAGCTTGCTTTTGATGTATGGGTTCATGGTCGCCGGTCCTGGTAGGTATCAGGAGTAATGGCTGGTACATACTCTTTGCAGTTTACTGGTGCGCACCTTACCTGAGTGCCGGGAACAGTTAAGTCAGGCCCGCAAATGCCTTGAGGTGTACAAAAAAAACAATCGCTTCGTTTCATGATTTACCTTCCCTTCATGCTTGAGTCTCTCTTACTACGGAGGCATTACTTTCTGAATCTGAATCTACATCTGCTTGAAAGTGCTTGACGTGTGCTCAAGCGTAACTCAAGCGGTGCTCAAGCGGTGCTTGATTGCCGCTGAGTTCTTTCCCCCCGTACTGCCTGCTTTGATCTTCTGCATCAATGCAAGTTGTGATTTGGCAAACTCCTGACGGAATATCGGACTGAATAGCCGATCATCTGCAATCATTAACCAGCCTGTCTTTGTCAATGTGTCCCTGTAAGCCTGCCATGCCGTTTCGTTCACGCCCAGGCTGCGGGCAAGGGTCCAGTCATCATTAGGCAGGGTTCCATCTTCGCAGAATGACAGGTGCATGATGTGAAGGAGTATCCGCAATTCATCCGGTTCTAGTTTTCGCAATTGCAGGGTTTCCGCTATTACTTGCGCTGGATAGTTCGCATACGGAGGCTTTCTCATCTGCAAGGCCGGAGTCTGTAAAATATCAGCGGACAACATGCCCTTGTCAAACATCGCCGCAAGGAAAACCAGCCGATCTCGTCCTGCACAGTGAGCGTGCATACAGTGAATGTCAAAGGCCGGAAATTGAGGCGAGTGAGCATTAACGATGAACGTTGACAGGTCCGGGTTTGGGTCTGTGTGCTCATGCTCAAACGGGCAAGTTATATGCTGCTTCCCATCCTTGTTGGTCTCGCCACGTAAAAACTGAGGATTAAAAGCCGACACAATATCAAACTGCGGGTTCTTTGCCGCCCAGGTGGTCAAATCAAAGACTTCGCCGCTCCGGTCTACGTATTCATGCCCCTTGCTCACGGGTGCGGCTGTGGCTGTCTGTGACGTTCGTGGTGGCTGTGTAGCTGTTGTCGGGTCATTCAGTACCAGTCCCAGGCCGTCAATGACCTGTTGCGTCGAATATCGAGGGAAGTCATTTGCTTCAACAAGCCGGGTCAGAAAGGGCTTGCCCTTCAAGTGTAAGAATCCGGGTAAGCGCAACACGCGGGGAAGGTCGCAACATGACTTGTCACCGTCAAACTTTATCGCAATGGCCTGCTGAATAGGTTTGAACTGCTCAAGGGTGCAATCGGATACCAACCAGTAAAGGTGATACCGTTTCGGCGACGATTCAACGATAATATGCGGTTTCAGCATTTTCGTTGCCGGTTCCAAGGGTGCGCCGTCGAGGTCGATGAAGACAGTACAGACTTTGACCACGTTCTTTTTTGCACGGCCCTTACCGTCTCCTTTGTTCACCATGACATAAACGCCACAACCCGCATCCTGTTTCTTACGATGATAATCATAAGTGAGCGGGCGTTTCATGGTCCGGTGGACGGCAAGCTTGCGATTTTTCTTATTCTTGTCAGAGAAAAACTGAAAGGTGACAGGATCAACCTTACTGCCGGTTAAGAAGTCAAGAAAGCGGTTCGCCATTGCAAAGTCATGCTTGATTTCCTTGTCAAGGGTAAGTGTGCTCATTTTTCATCCCCTCCCGGCAAGCATCTGAGAGCGGTTCTTGCGGATCTCAGAGATGAAGTCCAAGAGAGATACGTCAGGGTTCCCGTTATACTCAGCTGCAACTCGGTAGACTTCATCACTCGCAGGAAATTCAAAAACGACTCGGGTTCCTTGACGAGTGAACGCGGGGGCGTGTCCTCGTAGTGACAAAAAACTAGCTAAATATAAATCGAGAGTTTGAAATTTCTTGCATCGTCCAGATACAGTTCCGAAGAGCAGCGGTAGCCCAATGGATAGTGCTGCTGTCTTTGAGCGGAATAGGCCGAGAATGATAAAGCCTATGAGGAGGCCTGTCAAAACAATCCGTATAATGGTCTTTTTTGTCATTGTCTTTTCTCCTTGCGTGATCGTTAGGCACTAAAATGGCCTTGTCATGACGAATATTTCTACTGATAACTCACGTCTTGAGCCAAGGGTACTTCAAATGCATCTCACTCAACTGCACCTGGGGCATCGATGTTTTACCTATGACCGTGGGCGAACTGCCGGCACCGGCACCGGGGTAAACGCAAGAGCGTTTGTCGCAATCGGCTGCAGCTTCGGGATAGACATGGCATTCATGGGGGAAAGGTTCATTGCCATATTATCCCGATTGATCCGGTTCATTAGACCCGGCGTATTTTGCCAGTCGAAGTCAGGGTGCTGTATGACCTCCCGCGGTTCCTGCCATTTCTTCCAAGCGGCAGGATTTTTTCGATAGAGAGCCTTACTGATCGCCTCATACTCCTTCGTTGTCCGATCCGCTGCTTGGTTTTTATCCTCAAAATCATAATAGTGTGGTCGCACCGTATGACCTTGAATGATCGCATCGGCCAAAGCATCAGGATCAAAATCAACGTATTTGTCGTTAATATAGGGCATCGTGATTTCCTCGGTTGCCGCTTCTGCTGCGGTGCGGTCCCGCGCCTTTCCTCGCCTTTCTTCTCCCGGCCTTGCCGTGTGTTGCTGCCTGCTTCTGTTCGCCTATCAAGTCCCCGGCTTCTATTCGGGTGCCGTGCCCGTTGCCGCTGCTACCTTCGTTGCTTCGTCCTGATCTGCCCCGACCTGTACGGTGGTCGTATCCGTTCCTTGCTCTGCCCTTGCGTTTCTCTGTCCCCGGCTGTACGTGGCCGTCACGTTTTCCCTTATGGGTGATCCCCCGGCTACTGGCCGGTGCAGGTTAAAAAAGACCAAAAAAAAGGCCGAGACGAACGCTTTCGCGTCAATCTCGGCCTTGAAACAGCCTGTGTGCTTATTCAGTTGTCACTACAGAAGGCTCGTTACAAATAAAAAAACCTTCAAAGGTTATGCTTTGCCGAGCATGGTCACTTTGAAGGTTTGGAATGCATCAAAAGGTTTTATCACGCTCGGCAATTTATTTTTACCAAAATCAGGGTTCTTTGTCAAGCGGAAAGTGGACCCCGCTTCATTTTTTTTCTCGCCTATCTACTGCCCGAGCTCTCTCAAGGTTGAGTCAGAGAACAACGGGATTACTTCTGCGGATTGCTAAGGGCTTTTTGAATCAGGCGTTTCTTCCAGTCCGAAGGGCTCTCGGTTTTACTTCCTGCGTCAGGATCGCTTCTTTCTAGATTCTCATCCTGATTGTCATTCAGCTTTTCATCGGGCGCGAGCACCCCCTCTTCCTTGCGCGGAATTGACGGACAGCTGACCATTGGAAGATTGTGAGGCTGGTACTTGTCGATTATTTTCTGTGCTGCTTTTAGTGCTTCCTCCGGCTTGTCCTTCAGGTGCGACAACCCTAGGCGTTTTAGTGCGGCTTCATAACTCATCTTCGTCCCTTTCAATCCCTCTATTAACGCTGTGCGTTCATACCGGCAATAAAGCCTCGATTGTAGCCACCCTGATAATTATCTTCCCCTGGGCGAGGTACGGGGCAAACCGGAGCAATGGGCTGGACGCAACCATATCCCTTACCATAACAATATCCAGACTTATAGCCGTTTTCCCATCCGTCACAAAAGGCGCTGCCAAATGCCAAAGCCGAGACTGCCAACAGAATAAACACGATAGTCAGTACGATCTTTTTCATGGTGTAGCCTCCTTTAGGTGGTTAATTATAAAGGGAACTTATACCTCTGAGTATCTGTCCATTTGTCCACCCCTAGAATTATGAAAGGTCGGACAGTTTAGTTCTGTTGCCACGATTTTAAGTATCTCTTTCCGCGACTTTCTTTTTCTTCTTTTTTGCTTTAGTATTGTCAGGTCTTTTACAGGTAGCCTCATAAATTAATTCCCCCATGGTCCCTGGGGTCACTGATGATCTCGTCGCGTTCGCACTGAAATTTTCGGAACCTTCTACTTTGCCATTCGAGTCATATTTAAGATAAGATTCAAAGCCAAGTTCACGATTCAAACAATCGACATGCCATAAATTGAGTTCGTATGATAAGTTAGCTTTTTTTGGGAAAATACCTTTAGCATCCAGTGTATATTTCGGCTCCGTTCTAATCCACACTTTTATATCGCGATTCGATTTACGAATAATGCTTGTTTTGTCATAGTACCACCACTGATCTTCAGAAAAACCAACCCCCTCCCACTTATCGCCCCGATTTATTTCACGAGAGACTCTGAATGCGCTCTCGCAGCTGCGCTCAGAGTTACATTTCCGTTTTCTGCACATATCACACGCAGATTGGTAATCGTCTACGGCTTCGCTTAATTGCTTGCTGTTGTAATATAATTCCCCTCTGTCGCTCAATGCCATTTCTTTAAAAAAACCATCGGTTTTATCTAACTTAATAACTCGCGACAGGTCAGCAATCGCTTTACTATATTGCTTTTTCTCTGTGTATAAGTCTGCCCTTTCGCTCAACATAAGAATCTCGAAATGCTCATTGTTTTCTATGTTGATTGCTTTTGATAACTCAGTAATTGCCTTATCCGATTGTTTTGCTATTTTATAGCAACGCGCTTTCAACAAATAAATAACAGCTTCATCTTTTATAGTTCTTCTTGCAAATATATCGCGCACTTGGACTTTGGGTGCTTCGATCTTATCGGACGGTACTTGAAACCATCTCGCGTCAGGTTCAATTCTCTTTATACTATCTTCATTCACCGGAATGAACACAGCCGTTTTAGCATGAAATAGTCCAATCTGCCCCTTGTATTCAGCCTTAATCAGTTCTTCAGGAGGATAGGGTATTTTAAGCCAGATATAGCTATCCACCGCCAATACATCTTCTTTATAGTACATATCTTTCCACATTGTAATAATTTCTTTTCTGCTATCAAAATCTTTATTAATAAGATCAATACCGGTCTTATAGTCGCCTGATGTGCAATGCGTCATTATCACGGACTCTGCGCAACTCGCGCTTAATGATTCATATTCGTCGTGAAAATTGGCGCATTTCTTATAATCACTTATGGCCTTGGAATATTCCTTTTTATTTCTATAAATCTGACCCCGCACATCATAATATTTTGCCCGACTCGGATTCAGAGAAATAGCTTGGTTGATCTCCTCAAGCGCATCCTCTTTCTGCTTCCACTGTAACTTCGCCGCCCGCTTATAATGGATTTCTGCTTCGTCAGAAGTTATTGCTTCGCTAGATTCAAGTTGTGCGGTCAGTGTCGGACCGCTTGATACTTCCGAAAGTCCTTTAAGCTGTCCCTTGTCAGCTTTAGGCAGGACAGTTTCTTCACCAAGCACGTTGCTATTGAAAATAAAGACGATGATGCAAACAATAACTATTCCCCTGTTTATCATCATTCCCCTCCAGGTACATTCGCGTGAGGATCTTTCGACGTTTCTACTGACTGCTTTCATTCCCACTTGGCAAGTGTATTCCTGAATCGGGTACTTTTCAAGCACAAAAAGGCCCCCTGTGCAGCCGGGGGCCTTATAACTTCTATCACGCGGTAACTGCCTCGGCAGGCATTTTCTCGTGCATTTCCCGGATTAACTCCCGCACCCGCTCAAAACGCTGCGACGAATCGTATATGATAGTCATAAAACCGTTACGATTCTGCGCGAGCAGAGTTTCCATACAGTTGTCCGCACCTTCGTACTGCCCCGCTGCCAAGCATTCAACGATGCTGAGTATCCCGCCAAGGTAATCCAGTTCGTTTGAAATCTCGTCATAAAGATCGTCGGTGCTGTTGATTTTATTCTTTGCCATTGCCTTTTCCTCCTTTTCGTTTTTGAGAATTGATTTTTTATTACCCATTCATGCCGGGGGTCGGCCCCCGGTAAGTCCGTGATCTGCCGTACCCGATTGTGCCCGTTGGGTCATAAAAGATACGATTATATTACCCATTGGCTGCGTCCTATAGAGCGAATTGAAGACGCGCCACGGCGTCGATCTTCTTTTCGTCGGACGTGTGGAGATACTTTTCAGTAGTCTTTATGTGCTCGTGCCCTAAAAGCTCCTGGACCGTCCGCAGGTCTGTGCCCTCGTCCAAGAGCGACGTTGCAAACGTGTGCCTCGTAGTGTGCGGTGTGATCCGTTTCGAGAGTAGCGCGGCCTTCTTTACCCGGCGTATGAGGCAGTCAACGGCCTTGGGTGTGAGCTGGACCGGCTTGGTGTCCCCACGTTCCCCCAGAGTGAAGAAGAGGGGCCGGACTTCAGGATCTACGACCGGGCGGGGTCCGGCAATCTTCATTGCCTTCTGGTAGTCTATAATCGCTTCCATGACTTCGCCCGTGATAGGAATGCGCCGGTGCTTCTGGCCCTTGCCAATCACGTCCACCACGGTCTGATTTCGATAGGTGGTAAGGTTCTCGATGCTCAGGCTGCACACCTCGGCCTTTCTGAGGCCCGAGGAGAGCATAAGGAGCAGGAGGGCATAATCACGCTTGCCCTTGAGGGTTCGACGATCCGGGACGCGGAGGAGAGCTTTTACTTCATCTGCCGTCAAGAACTCCGATGGTCTTTTTATCGTTGCCATTGTCACACCTCGTTTTCATTGTCGTGAAGTGATAGCCCCCGGTCGCCCAGGGGTCGTCCCTTTTATTTTTTCTTTGGCTTGTCGAAACTCAGTTCTTCTTCCGTCACCCCTTGCAATACAGCGACAGGTTTTCCGTTCTTCGTGATGATGATTCGTTTCCCGGTATTCCCCTCTACCTCTGCAACAAATTCACTTGCCTTCTGTTTCAACTCCGTGACGGTCTTAAATTTTAGATTAACCAAATGAAGTTCACCCCCTTTCTGAATGTACCTAATTATAGACCTAATTAGGTCTATTTGTCAAGAGGAAGTATTGACGCGCCTATTTCCGGCGTGGTAAGCTACAATGCTGATGGGGCATTAAGACGAGTGTCCCCGACACCGATCTCGAATAGACGCCCTTACCCTTGGGCCGCTATCAGTGGAGGTTAAATGTATAATTACCGATCGCAGTCACGCGTATTACGCATGAAGCAGGGTGAGACAAAAATCAACTTTCCTGCACAAATTACTATCCAAATTAAACTAGCGCCTGCTGCAAGTTTGGGGTCTTCCGTGCCAGGTCGTACCCGCATTGCGGGCAAATGTCGGCTAACATGGAATGCGTCAACAGATCGCACCACTCTAGAATCCCTTCCTCCGCTTCCCCTAGTACAAGTAGAGTTTGAATCAGGCACCGCACGATGGGAGATGCATGGTGAGCTCATTAAGATGACTACTAAGATTGTTAATGCGAACCAGCTATCCGAGTGGCTTGACAAGCTGTCACTCAGTCTCTCTGAACTGTTGAATCTTGAGCTCGAAGACGCAACTACCGTTTTGGGGATGAGCCTGAGAATTGGGAATGCTTTGTACAAGCTCGAATATGTGCCAAGTCAAGCAATGCTAGGTACAGATACTTCTGAAGCTTTTCAGGCAGAGCGTGTTAAATCGGTATTCAGACGATTACAGTCACCATCTGTACTTGACTCGCGGCGGCTTCAGGCGGCCCTCCATTACTTTCATGTCGCCTGTAGGCTTCTCAGTCTTCCTGAGTCTCCATGGGAGTTAATGCCGGAAGCCCTTTTAAACATGAACAAGGTTTTGGAGGTTCTCTTTTCTACGAATCGTCTTTCGGATTGTAGCAACACGGAGGCACGCACTGAGTTGGAGCGACTTGGATTTAAAGAAGAGAAGAGAGAGATTTTAATCTCTATCATGAAGTTGAGAAACCATCTTGATGTAGCTCATGTTGACACCTGGGACTTTCCTGAAGATTCACTATCTGGAGTATATAATTTTTTGTACCGCACTGAATGGGTCATGAGAGAGATGCTCCAGTTGCTTATACAGCGGATGGAATCAGGGGACTTTGTTCTAAAGCCTGATTGGATTTCGCAGCCGAGAAAAGATGTTCTAGAGCTCCTTGAGAACCTTCGACAGCGGTATCCCCACCGGTATTAGGCATAGCTCAACAAGGCCTATAATCCGCTTGGGTCGCGGATCTAACCCGTCGCCCCCCTTGTCCGAGTCTTGTCCGATGAATTTTTGCAACACTCATATTAGCTAAATTTAGTTATCTCTTTGTTTTATTGTCTTTCTTCTTAGGGGTCTGCTCGGGGTCATGGTCGAGTGCGACAGGTTCAAACCCTGCATCGCCCACCATGGTAATCAAAGGGTTACGGTCTTTACCGTAGCCCTTTTTTTATTGACTGTGTCCTAATAGGAGGAATCCCGCACTCGCATAAACCCTGCTACGTTTTGCCTCTCTTAAATGAGGATACCACGATCATTCCAATTAAGGTTGTTGCCGCCTGCCCTTGCAGTGTCCCGGTATGAGCAAGATAAAAAACGCCAGTCATGGATATCAAACAGAGCAGTTTCTTTCTCGATCGTGAACTGCACGTCTGAATATAGGCCTGAGAACCATATCCGCTTCGTAAAGAACACGAATGCCATGCGACGCGATAATCAGATCAACTCCGCAGAAGAAGAAATTCCCCCTCATCAATGCATCCCTTGTAGGCCTACCAATCACGTAATATCAAACCTGATGACTGCAAAAAGCTGCCTAGCACCATTGGTGATTTGACCACACAGTAGTACTCATTTGAGTGGTTAAAAATTATCGTAAAACCAAGTTTTAAACTACTCGATTGTTGTATCTGTTTAATATATTAAGAAAAGTTTAAGCCGGCATAGTACAACTTTAGTATTGGCATGTGGCTTGCAATTTATAAGCACGAGTACTCCATAAGTCCCTTCTAAGGTCGAGCCGAGGGCAAATGGCGGATCGCGGCTTATTCAGAGGTGGTAATAGCGAAATCCAACTTAGGAGCGTGTTTGTACGGTCTCTTTTGTCGGTTTCAGGTTAAGCGTCACACTTGCGGGGGAAAGGATAATATTTAATGAGGCTAATAGTTATAATGGTCCTATTGTTGCTATTTTCCTGCGCGCAGCAAGTCTGGCATCACAAAGAAATTCGTAGCATAGCGCAGGGCACAGCCTATGATAATTGTCTAGACTGTCACATGGAAGTTACGTGCAACGACTGTCATGCCAGATCACAGGAAGGCCGGCTGTCATTTGCTCGCTGAGATTTGACAAGCTTTCTTCCCGAAGTCTATACCGCTGCAAACTCATCCATTAGCGTGCAGGGCCACTGGAAATTGTTAATAGTGGTAGGGCTTGCAAAAAGCTTCAAAAATGATTTCTCAACATGAGAGTTCCGGACCGTAGAAGGAAAGGGGGTTACATATAATTCCTTGTATTGCCCGGTGATCAGTTACCGTACATAAAAAAGATTGAAGGTGATCTATAATGCAGAACACGAGGCTGCATAAGCGGATCAAATTGGATATAGTAGAATTAGACGGTAAGATGTCTTTGATCGACGACGTGGAGATTCTCGACATTAGTTTAGGCGGAGTTTCCCTAAAAGTGGACAGGGGACTCAATATTGGCAAAGAATATTTGATTACCTTGGTAGAAGAGAGCAAAAGCATCGATGTGAAGGGCATTGCAGTCCATTCCGCATTAAGAGAAACTGAAGAATGGACCAACGGGGAGCGTGTCACAAGCCATACTGCCAGGATCAAGTTCAAGGATGGCCAGACCGCTAAGATTGCCGGCATTCTTAATTCAATTCAGCAGCTCAGAAAAGAAGAAGTGCCGGTGACGGCTGATCGGCGGCTCCATGTCAGGTTCCATTTCACCATCCCTCTCGATACCCTGTTGAGTCATACTGCACAGCTCAGGGTGAAAAAAATCGGTCTCAGCGGCATGCTCATCCAAAGCGAGCAGGCTCTGGCAATAAACAGCTTGATTCCCATGGCGCTGTCTCTAAACGCTGACGACCGCGTCAATTTTAGCGGAAGAATCGTTACCTGCCAAATGAGTAAAGATGATGGGCGGGCGCTGTATGAAATGGGGGTAGAGCTCTCAGATTTGACGGACAAGGGCAGAACATTGCTGAAGACATTCATAGACGACTTGGCAGTCACGTGCACATGAACGATTCAAATGAGCGCTTTAGCCGCAGGATTCAATGATTATATGACGTGGCTCACCTGAGATGAATATTCACTTGACGTGAATGACCGGGGCTGCCATACAAGTTCGCCGTGTACCTTGAACAGTCTAACAGAGCCGTCAAACAATGAATCCTCTGTCTTAACCGTGGCATCGAATATTATGCTTATAAAGAGAATTCAGGAATTTCTTGAAAAACTCCCTAAACCGTTTCTTACGCTTTTCGGATTTCTCCTCGTGTTGGCAATCGGCGGTCTTGACACCATTACGAGCTACGATCTTTCCGTTACATTTCTCTATCTGTTTCCCATCATGCTGATTGCTTGGTATGAAGGAGGACTGCCTGCTGCCCTGATATCAATTTTTAGTGCCGTCACTTGGGCCGTGTCTGATCTGATGTCTGGACATATTTATTCTAATTTCGCCGTCCCTACCTGGAATACCCTACTGGTACTAGGGGTTTTTTTAATTGTTGCGTATTCCATTACAGCCATAAGGACATTATTAATAAAGGAACGTCGGCACGCACGCATCGACGATTTGACGGGCGTAGCGAATATCAGATTCTTTTATGAGCAGGCACGTATTGAAATCAGCAGATCGGCTATAGATAAACAGCCTCTCACTCTCGCGTATATCGATATAGATAATTTAAGACACGTAAATGACACCCTCGGCCATATTGCCGGTGATTACCTCCTCCATGAAGCAGCACACATAATGAGGTCAACAGTGCGGTCAGCAGATATTATTTCAAGGCTTGGAGGTTCCAAATTCGCTATTCTTATGCCGGAAACAAAGAATGAGAACGCCACCGTTATTATTTATCAAGTTCAGGAACATCTTCTGGATATGGTAAAAAATAACGGCTGGCCGGTAACGTTCAGTACAGGTGTCGTTACCTGCGAGGGCACGACATACACGATAGACTGGCTGATCAAACTGGCCGAAGATCTTATGAATGCTGCCAGGGAAGCCGGTAAAAATATGGTAAAATACAAAATTTTGGATTCGTCATCAACAACCTCTTAGTGCGATTATATAGGCGTAGGTGACGAAATCCATTCGCTCGTCAATACACTTATTGCGGGTTTAAATATCTACTGCCAGGCGACGCAGAAGAAGTGTGCCCCTTTTTGTGTCCCTAAGTAAGAGGGAAAATGATGGAATGCTTAGACTAACCGGAAATAATAGAAATTGTAGAAACATCAAAAATATCTAAATTTTGAGGGAGACCAGCCACCGTCAATAACTTAGAGATTTTTATTTTTTAGCCTTCACACGGCAGGGGTCGCTGGTTCAAACCCAGCATCGCCCACCATGGTTATCAAAGGGTTACGGTCTTTACCGTAGCCTTTTTTTATCGACTGTGCCCAACGATACATTTCTATTTTGGCATGACACTCCCCCCTAAAACTCTTACAATAAGTTCAAATTTACAATACGTTTGTACGGCGATCTCAGGATGAACTGCAACCAGAACCGGAGAATTTTTTCCCGCTGATGATTCGACATAATTCTCATTCGAGCGTGACGAAGGAGGGCTTATGGCGCAAGATGAACGCAGGTCAGGGAATGATCAAAGGTCACAGGAGGATCGACGGAAGTTCAATGATCCAAACTTAACGGGGCGGCCTGAACGGAGAAGTGGCAAAGACAGAAGAGTTGAGACGGACCGAAGAACATCCGTTCAAAAGAGAGAAGGCACGGGGTCCAGATCCGACTGATTAAGAGGTCTGAAGTATCTGACGCGGATGAGCATCGCCCACCATGCAAGAAAAGGGGTCAGCAGTAATCTACTCCTTTTTAGCTCATACCGCTTTCCATTATTATGGCCGGCGTAAGCATGATATCCTCTCAGGAACTTTATAGCCTGATCACCTATCGGCAATAAGCGAGTTTGAAGTATTGAAGGGCCTTGAGACCTTCACGCGGCATCGGCCGCAGGTTCATACCCGGCATCGTCCTTCAGGAACATCCAGGGAGTCAGTAGATTGATGCCGGCTCCTTTTTTATTTAATTCAAGTCCATCCAGAAGCCGGCACGGCACGTTTCAAGCCGCTGAATTTCATGTTCAGCGACTTTGTTTATTCAATCAAATCGTTCCTTTCCGCATATCCAAACTTATGCCGGTACAATCGTGTACGTACCCTGCATTGCCGACATGAATCCCTGAGATTTCAATTTAGTTTGATAACATTAAAAATTATCCTTCATCGCAGCCAGCATGTAATATGCGCAAAGCTATCTCCTCTATACACATGCGAAGCCCCCCAAAAAAACTCAGGAATTTCGATGTAACAATTCAGGGATTCCCTGATTGCAATTTCGGTTCCGCAAGGTATTCTATTTAACAGGACTATCGTTCCGGTAGTTTACGAACTTCCATGCTATTTTCGGAAACAGCGTGCCTGACGCCGGCATAATAACACCTTAGAGAGAAGGTAACGATCCCGTAAAAAACCTAAATTTACACTTTTATAAATTATTAACAGCGTAATATTATTGGACCGATTTGAATCAAAAAGGACTTATTTTACAGGCTTAACAAAGGAAACCGCAGTCGTAAACATATTTTCCGCGAGGAAAACCCGTAAAAGATTCCCTTGTGCTATTATAAAAATACGAATGATATCTATTCACCGTGGAGATATCAGCCGGAGTAAAGGACGGCAGGTGCTTTACTGGACCGCTCATGATGACTACGGCAAGCGCAAGCAGGCAGAAAAGCAAGCAGTTCAGTCAATCACGGGTCGTATTGAGGAAGGATTTCTCGCGGGAAAGACGGGATAGGATCAGATGAATCACCCTATAAACCGGCAGAAGAGAGTCCGTAGTTGACCAGCGCCGCCTAAGCAGTCTGCTCAAGATTTTGCACCAAAAAACGGCTCGCTGCGAGCTCTGCTGGACTTCGCGCTTGATGAGGCACTCATGTTGACTTACGACGATGACCATAGGCCCAAGTCTATTCTCGCCATTATCCGTGACATTACTGAGCGCAGGCAGGCGAAGGGGGCATTAAGCCGGTCGAACGAATTCTCGCAAGTAATCCTCAACAGCATGTATGACGCGATCTCCATCGTTGATGTGGAGACGCACAGGATCATAAAAGTCAACAGCACGTTTCTTGAAAATTATGGGCAGAGTGAAGACGCGGTAATCGGCAAAACCTGTCACGAAATTACTCACAGACTGCCGATGCCCTGTTCATGTTCCGGACATCAATGTCCTCTCGAAGACAGCAAAAAAACCGGAATGTACTCTGTTGCCGAATACGTGCATTATCGCAAGAATGGTGAGATGCTCCATGTGGAGGAATCCACCTCAGCGATAATAAACGAGTTCAATGAAATTACGCAGGTTGTTCTCGTATCGAGAGATGTAACCAATCGTAAACTGACCAAGGAAGCGCTCCGGGAAAGCGAGGAGCGCTATCGCCGCCTGGTGGAACTTTCCCCTGACGCGATCTTCATCCAGTGCGACGGCAAGGTCGCATTCATCAACCCCGCCGGGGTCAAGCTGTTCGGGGCGGCCGGCGCGGAACAACTCATGGGCAAACCGGCGCTCGATTTCATTCACCCCGACCATCGTGAAATCGTAAAAGAAAGAATCCGGCAGTTGCAGGACGATCAGACCGGCGGTCCCCCTCTTGAGGAACAATATCTCCGGCTCGATGGCACTCCGGTCGACGTAGAAGTGGCGGCCGCCCCCTTTACCTATCGCAATAGGCCGGCGGCGCTGGTCATCGCCCGTGACATAACCGACCGCAAAATGACAGCGGAAGCGCTCCGTCAAAGTGAAGAGCGTTTTCGCCAGATTTTTGAACAAAGCACCGATGCGCTGTTTTTATTTAAAGCAGAGAAGCGCACGATCATCAATGTGAATCCGGCTGCGGAAAAGCTCTATGGCTATACAAGGGAGGAATTCATCGGGCATGACCCGTCGCTTATTTTGGAGCGCGATGAGTATGGGAAATACGAGCAAGCTCTGGCTGACAGCGGCACAACCGGCAATATCCGTGTCGACCAGCTTACGACGATGAAGAAAGACGGTGCGAAAGCAATCGTTTCCGTCTGGGGCTACATCGTCAGATTGAAGGAAAGCAAGGTCTTTACTTGTTCCTTTCGCGATATTACCGAGAAATTACGCCTGGAAGAAGAGGCAAAACTCATTCAGACGAAATTGATACAGGCAAATAAAATGACCTCCCTCGGCACCCTTGTTTCCGGCGTCGCCCACGAAATCAATAACCCCAATAATTATATCTCGTTCAACGCACAACTGCTCTCAGACATCTGGCAGGATTTGTTCTTGCTCTTGAGGGAATATGGAGATAAAAATGCCGACTTTCCCATAGGGAACATCCCGTTTTTCGAGATGCGGGAAATCATCCCTAAATTGCTGAAAGGAATCACGGAGGGATCTCACAGGATCAACAACATCGTCAACAATCTGAAGGACTATGCCCGAAAAGGCAGCGCCGACGTAAACGACGAGGTTAATATCCACAAAGTTATTACCACCGCCGCGTCGCTGTTAAGCAATCAGATAAGAAAGCACGCCAGGAAATTCGATCTGAACTTCGGCAGCGATATCCCGCCGATCAAGGGCAATACCCAGCAGTTGGAGCAGGTGATCGTCAACCTTATTACCAATGCCCTTCAGGCGCTGTCTGATCGAGAGGGCGGGATAGGGATCACCACATTTTTTGATGAAGAAAAGCGGTGTATAATAATACAAATAAAAGATGAGGGTGCAGGGATGTCTCGTGAGGTTCTTGGCCACATACCGGAGCTCTTCTTTACGACAAAACTCGCCCAGGGAGGCACAGGGCTCGGGCTGTCGATCTCAAACTCGATTATCAAAGATCATCGGGGCGCACTGCAATTCGAATCCGAACCGGGTAAAGGTACAATCGTCACCGTCATCCTGCCTGTATATGAGGGCGCTGCGAGAAAGGATTGATAATGAGCCGACCTCTTCATCCGGCATTGCCTGTATTCCTGGTAGACGATGAGCCGCAAATTCTGCTCGGTTTCAGCACGACCCTTCGGACGGCGGGAATCAGTCATATCCTGACGATAGGGGACAGCCGGGAGGTCATGCCTCTGCTCGAGAAAAAAGACGCCGCCGTAATCGTGCTTGATCTGTCCATGCCGCACGTCTCAGGCCATGAATTGCTCGCCGAAATCAGTCGTGAATTCCCTCACGTGCCGGTTGTCATCGTTACCGCTACGGACGATATCGAGACGGCCGTCGCGTGCATGAAGGGGGGCGCCTTCGACTACCTTGTCAAACCCGTCGAGATGAACCGTTTTCTTTCCAGTATTAAAAAGGCCCTGGAACTGTCGGACCTTCGGCAGGAGGTTTCATCGCTCAAGCGTCATCTTCTCGCCGACCAGCTCGAACCGGTCCCCGCTTTTTCATCGATAATAACGAACAGCAAAAAAATGAGGTCCCTCCTGCACTATGTGGAAGCCATAGCCGGATCGCGGCAGCCCGTGTTGATTACCGGAGAGACCGGGGTGGGTAAGGAACTGATTGCCCGGTCAATACACGAGCTCAGCGGCCGAAAAGGGCAGTTTATCGCCGTCAATATAGCCGGACTGGACGACACCATGTTTTCCGATACGTTATTCGGCCATAAAAGGGGCGCCTATACCGGGGCGGAACGGGAACGGGAGGGACTTATCGCCCAGGCCGCAGGCGGGACCCTGTTCCTTGATGAAATCGGCGACCTCCACGAGGCCTCCCAGGTCAAACTTCTGCGTTTGCTTCAGGACCAGAAGTTTTTTCCCCTCGGATCGGACACTCCGAGAAACAGCGATGCACGCGTCATCGTGGCCACGAACCAGGACATCCAGCACCTCATGAAGGGCGACCGGTTTCGCAAGGACCTCTATTACCGGTTGTGCGCCCACCAGGTGCATGTTCCTCCGCTTCGCGAGAGGATCGAGGACATCCCGCTCTTGTTAAACCATTTTCTCGATGAAGCGACAATATCTTTTCAAAAGAAGAAACCGTCCTATCCGGAAGAACTCGTCACGCTCCTTTCAACGTATCACTTTCCCGGGAATATCCGCGAACTCCAGGCCATGGTCTTTGATGCGGTGGCCCAGCACACGCGCGGTATACTGTCCATGGCTAGTTTCAAAAACGTAATCGGCAATGAGCATAATAATTCACATCCCGTGAGCTTCGCTTCCCGCCAGGAAGCGGGCACATTGCACTGCACTTTTACCAGGTTCCCAACCCTGAAGGAAACGGAAGAACATTTTATCGACGAGGCCCTTAAGCTCTCCCATGGCAATCAGGGCGCCGCCGCATTCCTTCTGGGCATTACCCGCCAGGCGCTAAATAAGCGGTTGACACGAAAAAAAAAGGAGCCGTCATCCGGCGACACCGGTTCTTAATCCCCTGCGACAGGATATTCTGAAGTCGCCAACCCCATTCCTCGCAATTTCCAGATTTTTCACCACGATCCGACAGTCATCCGGTTTTTTTCCGAAACATCAGCAATAAATGTCTTATGGATCGGGTGTCATCTGCTTTCCCGCAATCCTGCCTTACCTACTTGTTTTATCAACGTGAACTCTCTTGATTCAATTACGGCAAGCTATATGCTTATAAGACCGTATGGAAAAAATATGAAATATGAAGGATGTGCAATTTTCCGGGCCACGGGCGGCCATACGGCATGATTTCAGAGAGAAAAGGCAACTTGGCAAAACATATATTGATGGTTGATGACAAGTCTATTTTTTGTTACAGCGCGGCCGTTGCCTTAAAAAAGGAGGGTTATCGCGTCAGCACAGCGCGAAATGGAAATGATGCATTGGAAATGATACTCCGCGACCGTACGATCGATCTGGTCCTTGTTGATTTGCTGATGCCGAATATGCTAAGTGAAGAACTTGTCCATGCAATAGGGGAGCTCGCCATTGCAACGCCTATAGCGATCATTTCTACCTGGTTGGATGACGAGCAGATCAGTGAATTAATAAAAAAAGGCTTCGCGGCATTTATCGACAAGCAGGTTGAGCCGCAGGATTTCGTGAAACAGGTCAAAATGATTCTTCAGTACTGCTGTAAAGAAAACGCACGTGAATAGCGCGCGGGACGGCACGAAAAACTATCGTCACGCATGCCGGAAGCATAGGCCTGGGCCGGACATTTCTCATTTAAGAATTTTATGGGGAGGCGATGATGAAAAAAGTGATCCTGCTTGAAGAAGACTTTGAGGGCAGAGAAGCGCTCGGAAAAATTCTCAGGATGTGGGGATATAACGTAATTCAGGCCGCGAACGAGTCGGCGGTTCATGCTGCGCTGGCTTCGGCCCAGCCGGTAGATCTGATACTTGCCGGCGCGACATGCCGGGACCGATTGGAGTTCCTGTCGGACCTTCGCATAGCAAGACAATCCCTGCCCGTCATTTTTCTGACCGATTACTGCGGTCCCGAGTCGCGGCTGCGCGGCCTGCGCTACGGGGCGTTTGTGAAATTTCGGCCTCACGAATTTTTCATGAATATGAGACCCGTCGGATTGCTCGAACTCGAAAGGCTGCTCCGCGTTATCCAGCACCGGCAATCCGCGGGCCACAGCGCGTGCCAACGAGCGGCGTGATTGCGACAACTCCGGTTCGGTAAAAAGGAATGAACGTGATGAGGAAAACAGCGTGACCCGGCGGTCGATGTCATGAAGGAGGAAGAAAGATATGATCAATTTCGACATTGAACCGGTGCACGGCGTCGGGAAGCTGACTTTTGAAGGAGAGCTGACCGTAAAGCACGGTAAAGAAGCGCGGGAGGCCCTTACCCGGGCGCTTGCAGAGGTCGATCACGTAATCATAGATGTCGAGAGCGCAACCGAGATCGACACGAGCTGCCTCCAGCTCTTTTGCTCAGCCCATCGAACGGCCGAACGGATGAAAAAAAAGCTCAATTTCAGCGGCATTCTGCCGTACTGCCTGAAAAACGCTATGAAAGTCGCAGGATATGACCGGCATACAGGCTGCGGTTTCGACCCTGATTGCCGGTGCCTCTGGATAGCCAGATGAGGCGGACATCATTTTACCTTCGATTGCCGTGATACGGAGGGGACCATGGAAGAGGCCGGAAAAAAAAATACAGACGACGCGCTCGAACGCAGCATCGGCATGCAGAGAGGCCCGTCTTCGATGGAGGCAGATGCGCTAAAAAGCGGTCCAGGGAAGAGTGACACCTATAGAATCAGGTTCCGGCCGGCGCTCGATATCTTCTCGCAGGGAAGGGATGTCGCCGTATGCCTGAACGAATTGCGCAGCCTCGGCCGCTGCAAGATCGTGGCCCAGACCGAGGACATCCCCTATCTGGAAGAGTTAGATCCCGCGATTTGCTATCTTTACTGGGACGCCATTCTGACGACCAACGCGGGAGAGGACGCGGTCCGAAAAGCGCTCTCGTCTTCCAGCGAGGGAAGCACGCTCAAGATCGATGTTATAGACGAAGAAGAATGCGCGAACGATGACGGGGCATACAAACAGCTCGGTGAAATACTTCTTGAACGCGGCGACCTGACGCCCGGCGATCTGGAGGAAATACTGAGTTCAAAAAAACGGATCGGCGAGATGCTTGTTGAGGCAGGGAAGGTGAGCCGCGAAAAGGTGACGTCGGCGCTCATCGAGCAGCAGTATATGCGGGAACTTCGCAGGCGCCACAATGAAGCGGAATTCAGATCGGACGTCCGGGCCACGGCTCGCGGGTTCAACAGCAGCTTCAACCTCCTGGACGAGTTCGTAATGGCGCAGGCGCGGCTCGTCCAGGCCGTGCTCGCCCGGAACATCCCGGAATTCACCTCTGCCGCGGAAGAGGTGAAAAAAATTATCGAGGAGCTTCGGGAAAGCACCATGAGCTTTCGGATGATGCAGATCGGGACATAGAGGGCCACCGAACATTTGCCAGGAACCGAAGCAGATCCCAGCAGAACGTCCAGGCATATCGGGAACGACTATCCTGGGCGACGGGTCAGCAGCGCTTCCTCTTGAAGTGCCCAAGATTGTGCGGCTGGTTGAACATCAGGAAGCGCTACCGGCCAAGGGAGGTGAACCATCCTGAAACCACGATTTGAACTGTTCTTGATGACAGCGGGTTAAATTTTGGGCAGGTCTTTGTCTGGGAAATTATTCTTCAACGAAAAGGGAGGTCGACAATGTTTAAGAACATGAAGATCGGCAAGCGGTTGGCATTAGGCTTCGGTTTTGTTTTGATCATGTTGATCGGAATCGGCATCTCGGGCTATTGGGGCGTTAATTCGGTCTCGAACACGACGATTACCATGCTCCAGGGCGATTCGACGGTGTCAGAGCATGCGGCCCGCGCCAGGGCCAATGTGCTCGGCCTCCGGCGGTATGAAAAGGACATGTTCATCAACATCGGATTAAAGGACAAGGAGGAAGAATATCTTAAAAAATGGAAAGAGCAATTCGAGCACCTGACCGCCAGGATCAAGGACGCTGAAAAGGCGGCAACGATCGCGCAGGACAAAGAGTCGATCCAGAGCATGAAGACCGAGCTTGCGAACTATGAATCCGGGTTCATGAAAGTGGTCGCCATGATACAATCCGGCAAAATAACGTCAACGCAAGCGGCCAATGACGCGATCAACGAATATAAGGACCAGGTCCACAAGATGGAAAATGCCTCAAAAGAGCTCGCCGACGAGGCGAACAAGCGCATGGACGCGCAGGAAGAAGTTGTCAAGCAGCGCACGAGCCATACAAATTTGCTCATGCTCACGCTTGCGTTGACTGCGATTGCCTTGAGCATCGGAATCATCATCATTATCAGCCGCAGCATCACCCGACCGCTCGACGAAGCGGTCATGGTGTCCAACTCGCTGGCGGACGGCGATCTGAGGATGAACATCGACGTGAAGTCAACGGACGAGACGGGCCAATTGCTGGCGGCCATGAAGAACATGGTGGAGCGGCTAAAAGGAGTCGTTGCCGACGTCAAGACCGCCTCGGACAACGTGGCCTCGGGCAGCCAGCAACTTTCGTCGAGCGCTGAGCAGATGTCCCAGGGCACGACGGAGCAAGCGGCCTCCGCCGAAGAGGCGTCGTCGTCGGTCGAGGAGATGAATGCCACGATCAAGCAGAATTCGGACAACGCCCAGCAGACCGAAAAGATCGCGCTTAAGTCGGCCACCGATGCCACCGAGAGCGGCAGGGCAGTGACCGAGGCCGTGTCCGCCATGAAGGAGATCGCGGCGAAGATATCCATCATCGAAGAGATCGCGCGTCAGACGAACCTGCTGGCCTTGAACGCGGCAATTGAAGCTGCGCGCGCAGGCGAACACGGGAAAGGCTTCGCAGTGGTGGCATCCGAGGTTCGAAAGCTCGCGGAGCGGAGCCAGACGGCCGCGGCCGAGATCAGCAAGCTATCGGGATCGAGCGTTGACGTTGCAGAACGCGCAGGCCAGATGCTTTCGAAGCTCGTGCCGGACATCCAGAAGACGTCTGAGCTGGTGCAGGAGATCAACGCGGCCTCAAAGGAACAGACTTCGGGAGCGGACCAGATCAACGGTGCGATCCAGCAGCTCAATCAGGTCATCCAGCAGAACGCGGGCGCGGCCGAGGAGATGTCCTCGACGGCGGAGGAACTGTCATCCCAGGCCCAACAGCTCCAAGGCACGATTGCGTTCTTCAAGGTAGATGAAGACGGCAGCCTGATGCGCAGAACGGCGGCAAGCAGGCCCGCGGCAATTGGCCACAAGGTCCAGGTCGCCCATCTCGCCCAGAAACCCAAAGCCGCTCCCGCGGGAGCAGCCGTACAGCACGCCGGAGTTGCTCTCAAGATGGGCAACGGGCATACCAAGGGGAACGGAGATGTAAAGGACAGCGAGTTTGAGAAATTCTGAAAAATGCGGAATGGCGAATTCGGAATTCGGAATAAAAAAAGCAGGCGCTTTGACCAGAGCAGTCTGTTCTAATTCCGCACTCCGCATTCCGAATTCCGAATTCATAACAGGAGGTTGCCATGAGTGTAGCGGAAATGCAGGATACGACGCAGTACCTGACGTATAAGCTCGGCGACGAGGTTTTTGCGCTCGACATCTCAAAAGTCCGGGAGGTACTCGATTTCACCAGCATCACCAAAGTGCCGCGAACGCCGGACTTCATGAGGGGAGTGATCAACCTCCGGGGCAGTGTGGTGCCGGTGGTGGACATGAAGCTGAAGTTCGATATGAGCAGGACCGAGAAGACAGTGAATACCTGCATCATCATAACCGAGGTGACGGTGGACGGGGAAACCACGGTGCTCGGCGCCCTGGCGGACTCCGTGCAGGAGGTCATTGATCTGGAGTCCGAACGTATAGAACCGGCGCCGCGGATCGGGACCACGGTATATCACGAATTCATCAAGGGGATGGGGAAGCATAATGAGCATTTCATCATCATCCTTGATATCGATAAGGTGTTCTCCGCCGAAGATCTCGCGCTGGCGCAGGCCGCACAGGCCGAAGCGGGGCGGGATACAGCGGGAACAGAAGAGAAAAAGAACGAAACATGAGGCACGAATGCGAGCGGGGCGGGAAGAGGCGCTTCCGCCCCGCCCATCTTAAGCGGGGAGAGCGATCATGCCATGTCCTCTTTTATCGAGTGACTATCTGTTGACCTGCAGGGCGTTATGGAAAGTTTACGTCCCGAGCACGTTTGAAATCGATGAATTCTGCAGGCGCGAGCGGCATACGATGTGTCCGTTTTATTGCAGGAGCAAAACGGACGGGATGTTTATTCTTACAGGCGAAGCCGTTCGCAAACAGTCAGGCACTTCATCATCTCATGGTTCAGAAAAATGACGAACGCAAGTAAAAAAACCGGAGGCAGTATGAAATGTCCCTTCCTGGAAGAAAAAGACAGGTTGATCTGCAAAGCGGATGAGGAAGCGTATGTTCCGAGCACCAACGAACTCAACGCGTACTGCAGGAACGGAAGCTACAAGATGTGCCTCTTCTATTGCGAGGAAGAGCTCGTCGGGAGGTTGGATTATTTAGGGACGGTCTGAATCATAGTTCATGTGTGAAGCCCGCACCGGAGAGGCACAACCCGAAGATCCGCATCGCATGAAACCGCAGAGGAAAAACCAATGAAGACCATCCTCGTAGTAGAGAGCGAACAGGAAGCCATCGCGTACTTGAGCAATATTTTGAATAGATACGGATACAACGTGATTGCAAAGCAATGCAGCCTGTCCGCGCTGTCCGTTGTCAGAGAAGGCACGAAAGTTGATCTTGTGATTACCGAGGAGCGCATGCCTGAAATGGACGGCCTTGAGCTTCTCGCCTCGCTGAAAGAGGTCGGCTCGTCCGTTCCCGCGATCATGCTGACCACTCATGGTTCCGTGGAATCGTATTTGAAGGCCTTGAACCTTGGCGCATTCGAGTATTTGAACAAGCCTCTTTCTGCAAAAGAAATCGGCCGGGTCGTAAAGGCTGCTATTGAGTGGTCACCGGACCGCGCATCTTCGTTTCACGCCTGATGACCGGCCTGTTTTCAGGCAATAGCTCCTTTTTGCTCTGGTGAACTATGGCCGGCGAAAAACCGACAGCTTTGTTTACGATAAGAAAATCCAAGACCACAAGTTCGACGCCAGAGACAGAGATTCTAGAGCATTCCACAGCGTATGTGCCGTTATTAAGGTAGAGAACTTCGGTGAAGATCGGATACCTTTTGAGGAGCTGAATACGATGAGCAATGCATTCACTCATAACGAAATGAGGTGGTGTTCCCGCTATGAAGACCATCATAGTCGCCTGCGACGATCAGACCTCGTTGAGGTCTCTGGACGACATGCTGACCAGGGTCGGCTACAAAACCATAGCAGCGGGGAACAGCGAGGCCGTGTTTGCCTTGATACGCGACGGCGCACCCGTTGATCTCGTGGTTATCGATCTGGTGATGCCCGCAATGGACGGACTTGAATTCCTCTCGCACATAAGGCGGGTGAACCCTCAGCTTCCGTGTGTCATGATCGCCGGGAATTGTTCCATCGAGGTTTATTTAAAAGCTATCAATCTCGGTGTTTACGACTATCTCAACAAGCCGGTCAGTTCCAAGGAAATCTGCAAGGTCATCGCGTCAGCGCTCAAAAGCGGGCATCCGGACCCGATGGCGTCCAGAGACCCGGAAGACGGCGTCTGCCTGGATGATACGCAAGATCAATCTTGGAAGAGAGCGAGTTGAGAGCGGAAAACCGGTAAAGGAGGAAACCATGTCCACGACAGAACGTCCGAAAAGAGTCCTTATTGCGGAAGATGAGCCGCTTATTCTCTTGATGCTGGAAGCGACGTTTACCCGGCAGGGATATCAGGTCACCGTTGCGGAAAATCTCGATCGCGCCGAGAAGGCCCTTCTTCGGGACCGGTAGAGAGTATTCGTACAGCCGGATCAACGGCAACAGGATGCCTATCAGACAGACAGGAATGGGATAATGCAAACAATCGTGATTATCAACGAAGACCAAGATGCGGGACACGCCGTGAGGAAGCTGCTGGCCGGGGAAAACGGCTCCTATCGCCTCATCAACGCAGAAGGGGTTGATGAAGGATTGCGGCGGGTCATCGAAGAGCCGGGAGACGTACTCCTCGTCGATTATTCCTGCGCGCAAGGACGGTGGGGGGATATTTTTTCGCTCTCCGGGGAAAGCGACGTAGATCCCGCGGTGATCGTCATCGGCGCGCCCGACGAGACGGCGGCGGCCCGGGCGATACGGATGGGCGCATGCGACTGCCTGCACGGAGCGCAGCTCGACGGTCGCGTGCTGTGCCGGGCCATCCGATACGCCTCGTCCTTCAGGCAAGCGCGTCGAGCGCTGCATAATAGCGAGCAGCGATATCGACAACTGCTCGATTCCTTGACGGATTATGTTTACACGGTAAAGGTTGAGAACGGCCGGGCAGTAGGGTCGTCGCACGGGCCAGGCTGCGTTGCGGTAACCGGATATACGTCGCAAGAGTACGCTGCCGACCCGTTCCTCTGGTACAGCATGATCTACGACCAGGACCGCCCGATAGTGATGAAATCCATCGAGGCGATCCGTTCCGGGTCTGCCGTCTCTCCGCTCGAACATCGTATCGTCCATAAGGACGGCACTATCCGATGGATCAAGAATACGATAGTTCCGCGCAGGAACGCGGAAGGATGTCTCGTCGGCTATGACGGCCTTGTTTCAGACATTACCGAACGGAAGCGGGCCGAGATCGAACTTACCCGGGTGAACAAGGCGTTGCAGGCGCTGAGCGCATGCAACCAGACGGTCATTCATTCCCCGACGGAGACAGATTTGCTGTCCAACGTATGTCGGATCGTTGTCCATACGGGCGGATACCACATGTGCTGGATAGGATACACGGAAGGCGGCGAACGCATGTGCCTCCGGCCGCAGGCATGGGTTTGTGAAGAGCAGGAATGTTCACGGCGTGTACACGACTCGAGGCGCAATTCGGCGGACGAGGGACCGGCCGAAGCCTCGGTCAAAACGGGAAGGCCGGTCGTTGTCAGGGACGTTGCGAGGTCTATCGATTTCCCGCAGTGGAAAGTTGAGGTCTCGTCATGCGGCTGCGAAGCTATGGTGGCGTTGCCGCTCAACAGCGGAACCCGTACTTTCGGCGTGCTTGCCATATGCTCGCGGGAACCCGGAGCATTCGACGAAGCGGAGGTGCGGTATCTGGCTGATCTTGCCGACGGATTGGCATATGGGATCGAGGCGCTTCGTACGCGAGTTCGGCATCGGCAGGTGGAAGATGCGCTGCACATAAGCGAGGAAAAGCTGAAGCGGGAATTCGCCAACCTTGCCATAGCGAAAAAAGAGTGGGAGGTGACCTTTGACGCCATCTCGGATCCCCTTTTCATTTGTGACGGAGAACAGAGGATCGTAAGGGCGAATAACGCGTACCAGGAGGCATCAGGCATCCCTTTTACGAAATTGATCGAAAGACCATACTACTCGGTGTTCCCGATACAGGACGTGCCGGAAAAGACCGATGGATCCGGCCGAGAATTGACAGGGGGAGCGGCGGGGACCGACAGGGAGAATATCGCCATACTCTTCCTTGACCGGGTCTACCGGCACCGAGTGTACCCCATCTATGACGGCCAGGGGGCACGTCTTCGCTCCGTGCATGTCCTTGAGGACATCACCGACATGAAACGGGCGGAAGAGCATATCAGGCAGGAGATGGACATCACGGCGAGTCTTCTCGACATCGCGGAAACCACGTCCCCCACCATGGATGTAGAGATGCTGTCGGAACATGTCGTTCGTTGTGTAAATCGGATCATGGGGTGTGACGACACGCTCTCCTATCTCTGGGAGAAGGAGCGGAAATTTTTCAGGCCGTCTCAGCGACATGGTCTCACCGACGAAATCGTTTCGACCTTCAGCATGGAACCGATCGATGAGAACGAGGTGGTCGTGAACCTTGCTTTCGAGAGGAAAAAGCCGGTCGTGATGAGGCCGGAACGGAGAGAGGATGGATCATCGTATTTTGCGGCGATTCCCTTTGCCGACGGCGCAGGAGTTGACGGCCAGGCTGTCCCTATCGAGCCGACACCCTGGATGGAAACGATGAACACGATCCTCGTCATTCCCCTGTTCGGGAAGACGGATCGCCTCGGCCTTATCATCTGTGCCTTCCGAAATCAGAGGGTTTTTTCGACCCGTGACTGGAAAATCGCAGAGGGAATCTCCCGTCAGGTTTCGCTCGCCCTTAACGAGGCATATCTGTATCGAACGGCCATGGAACGGTCCCTCGAATTGGCGAACAAGATCGAGACAATCCAGGTGATTCACGAAATCGACAGGAGCATCCTTTCTACCCTGGAACCAGACGAGGTGCTGGAGACCGCCGTCAGAAACGTCACCCGAATCATACCCTGCGACTGGGCGGAGATACTGCTCATCGACACAGAGAAGAAAGGATTCATTCATGCCACCGGCCGCGGTTTGCGCGGCGCACGGCGAGGCGCGTTCTTTCCTTTTCATCATACGTCCGCATCCGAAGTAATTTCTACCTGCAGGCCCCAGTACGTAGCGAACGCCGAAATGGCATCCGATCTGCTTCCCCGGGAGCGAGACCTTTTAAAGAAAGGGATTTTATCCTACATCCGCGTGCCTCTCGCGGTGAGAGGTCAGATTTCCAGCATTTTGGGAATTTACAGCCGTCAATTGGCTGCGTTTACGGCGGAGAACCTTTCGACGCTGGAGAAGTTTGCCGTTCTCATCGGCGTAGCCATGGAGAAAGCAAGGCTGCTGTCTGATTCAAGGGAACTCTTCATCGGCACGGTCAAATCGCTCTCGAGCGCCATTGATGCAAAGTCGACCTGGACAGCAGGACACTCCCAACGAGTGACCAAGTACGCACTCCTTATCGGAAGGGAAATGGGGTTTTCCGAGACGATGCTCCAGGACCTGGAACTCGCGGGACTGCTCCATGACATCGGTAAGATCGGGACCTATGACAATATCCTCGATAAGCCCGCCGGGCTTACCGCGTCGGAGTACGAAATTGTAAAAAAACATTCACAGAGAGGCGCAGAGCTCCTGATGCCGATAAAACAGTTGAACGCCGTCATTCCATGGATAAGGCATCATCACGAACAGTTCGACGGATCCGGCTACCCGGACGGACTCAAGGGAGATGAAATTCCCTTAATGGCCCGGGTTCTCGCCGTGGTTGATTCTTTTGACTCCATGACCGTTGAGAGACCTTATAGAACGAAATTGGAAAGAGAAATGGCGATTCAGGAGTTGAAGAGATGTTCGGGGACGCAATTTGATCCGAAAGTGGTGGACGTTTTTCTAAAGATTCTTCATGAAACGAATCGTACTCAGACTTTAGACATCGCTGGAGGTCTTCTCCCGGGAAAGGATGACTCCACTATCGGGTCGAGCAAAACGTTGGCTGAAAGAAACGGCGCATGTAATAAACGCACACTGTCAGACGCATGAAAAACAAAAAGTTCTCATTTTGAGCTAAGATAATCACGATTTTACATCTGCGGGACCAAAAAGGGGAAAAGGCTTTCGCTTGAATAGCGTCAGGCATGCGCAAGCATGGGCAGCGACTTCATCCGGCGGTTTTTGATATTGTTTTTGTGCAACACTTTAAGGCAGGTATTTTTCATTTAAAGCGAGTTCCGTGTCTTGCGGAGAATAAAAAAATGGCGGACTAGAGTGTTCCGTACACCGGCTAAAAATGAAAAACGACAATAATTTAATGCCTGATGATTTTTCTGCTGCAAACAAGACTAAAATCAAATTCCGCGTTACTCAACCCGCGTGCATCTTTTCCTGTTCTTCCTGAAGGGTCTTGCATTCGATACAGAGCGTCGTGACCGGCCTGGCCTCCAGGCGCTTAGTGCTGATCTGCTCGCCGCAGGACTCGCACACGCCGTACGTGCCGCCCTCGATCCGGGCGATCGCCTCATCGATTTTCTTGAGCAGCTTCTGCTCCCTGCCGCGCAGGCGCAGCGTGAAATTGCTGTCGAGCTCGGCAACGGCCTGGTCGGTCGGATCGGGGAAGCTCTCTTTTTCAGAGCTGATCTTGCTGGTCAGCGTGTTCTCCGCTTCCGAGAGCAGCTCTTCCCGCTGCTTGAGGAGTTTCTTCTTGATTGAAAGCAGTTTAGTGTCCATCGAACGACCTCATGCGAAAACGAAGTGCGGGTGTTGTTTTACCGGGTGCCCGGTTGGGCCCGCTGAAAATAGTACTATATCAAAAACTCCCGGGAGAGTCAATTGCTAAATGGAAACGCGCAAAGGAAACGCTGAAAGAGAATCGAAGATTGACAAAAAGAGAGGTTACGGGTTATAGTTGCACATGCTGAGCGAAAAACAAAAACTTACCAAGATCATCAATCTGGGAATCGAAATATCCCAGGTCAAGGACATCGACGTGCTTTTGGAGCGGATCCTGTTGGAAGCTCGCAAACTCGTGAATGCCGATGCGGGTTCCATCTATATAAAGGAAAGCGATAAGCTGAAGTTCAGCTACACGCAAAACGACACGCTTCAGAAGAGGCTTCCCCCGGGCAAGAAACTGATCTATGCCACCTTCTCCATACCGATCAACAACCAATCCATCTCCGGGTATGTGGCGAACAACGGCAAAATGCTGAATATACCCGATGCGTATAAGCTGCGGTCCGGCCTTCCCTATTCCTTCAACAAGAGCTACGACGGCCTGTCCGGATACCGCACCCAGTCGATGCTGACGTTCCCGCTCAAAACCAACCGGGGCGATACGGTCGGCGTGCTGCAGCTCATCAACGAGAGGGACGCCCGGGGCAAGGTCGTACCCTTTTCGAAAAAAGACGAGCCGCTCATCATGCACTTCGCCAACACCGCGGCCGTCGCCATTGAACGGGCGCAGCTGACGCGCGCCATGATCCTCAGGACCATCAAGATGGCGGAACTGCGCGATCCGAAGGAAACGGGCGCCCATGTCAATCGCGTGGCCTCCTATGCCGTCACGATCTACGAGCACTGGGCGGCGAGCCACGGCGTCTCGCGAGAAGAAATCGACAAGAACCGCGACGTCCTCCGCATGTCCGCGATGCTGCACGACGTGGGCAAGGTGGCCATCTCCGATACGATCCTCAAAAAACCCGCCCGCTTCACCCCGGAAGAATATGAGATCATGAAGGGCCACACCTATATGGGCGCACGCCTCTTCACGGACCGGTATTCGGAATTCGACGAGGCGGCGTCCATCGTGGCGTTGAACCATCACGAGCGGTGGGACGGCGGCGGCTACCCCGGCCACATCAATCCCTACGACGGCAGCACGCTCCCCGGTTTTGGAGACGCCAATGGAAAGCCGCGGGGCAAAAAAGACGAGGAAATCCCCTTGTTCGGCAGGGTGGTGTCGGTCGCCGATGTCTACGACGCCCTCTGCTCCCGCAGGGTCTACAAGGAGCCCTGGGATGAAGCCCGCGTGCTCGAGAACCTGAAGGAAGCGAGCGGCACGCAGTTCGATCCCGAGATGACAGACGCCTTTTTTTCCAGTCTCGACGCGATCCGCAGCGTTTCCGAGCGCTACCCGGACCATTAGCCGCTGCCCCGTACGCACGCTCGTACACCGAAGCCTGCGTAACGAACATCAACCGGTATGAAAAAAACCAGATCACGCGAACAGCATCCTGCTGATTTCAACAACAGTCCTTTCAAGGCGCTCAAGGGTTTAAAACCAACAGCCGCGCCGGCCCGCGCGCAGAAGAGTCCGGCGCCGGAGCGAAGGGAAAAGACCGAAGACGACTCAGCGCTTTTTTTGCGTTCCGTTCAGGGCGTGAAAACGATCAATTCCCCGTCCGAGTCCAGGCGGGAAGCGGTTACGGCGGGCAGGGGCGCACAATCAAGCGGCGCGGACCGTGACGAGGAGCAGCTTTTTCTCCAGGCCGTACAGAAAATCGGCACAGCGCGTGCCTTTGCGAAACCGGAGTCGGAAGCCGAAGAGTCGCCCCGCAGGTCTCAATCGGGCCGGATGCGACAGCTCAAACGCGGTACGATCCGTATCAGCGAGGAGCTTGACCTCCACGGCGACAACAAGGAGGTCGCGCTCGTAAAGCTCGAACGTTTTATTGCCGGGGCGTTCAGCCGCGGACAGAAGGCCGTGCTCGTTATTACCGGGAAGGGCCTCAATTCTCCCGAGGGGCCGGTGCTGCAGGGAGCGGCAACAGCCTGGCTGCGCGAGAAGGGGAAAGGGCTGGTCGCTGAGTTCGCCCCGGCCCCCCGCGACCTGGGCGGCAGCGGCGCCTTCGTGGTGTTTTTAAAGAGCAGATAAATTATCCGGCAGAAGGGATGAAAAGAACGGGGGGCATGGGCTACGGCAGCCGATCGTCAGCTTTTCTGATCACACCGAGGCGCTTGAAGAACGAGAATTTGCCGCATCGTTTTCGGGGTCCTTGCATCCACCATGCTTTTCACGGATTTTTTTCATTTCACGATACGTAGTGATAAATCCATGCGGTGATGACCGCTCCTCGTTCTTGACGCGCTGATAAAAATCGCACTTCCAGCACCCGGAGAATTTCTTCGCCGGTGTTTCTCGCATTAATTCCGGACACAGCGAATCGTCTATTGCCCAGCACGCCCTTCCGGCGTTTTTCCCGCCATGAACGCCGTTCAACTCCTCATAGACGGAGACGGGACACACGCCCAAATCTGTTGCTGCGTGTCCTCCGGGATGGCGACCGCACTTCATATGTTCCCAACAATTCTGCTTTTTCATTATGCCTCTGCATCAGTTGCTTGCGTGCCGTGCGTTCAATGTTTTTTTGGATCATGTCTTTCACACACGCTCTCAGTATGCATAAAATAATGCCAAAGTAAATCGCCCGATACGGGTATTTTCGGGGTATTGCAAAAAACAACACGCAGGTCACTACCGTGATGGGGGGAATTGAAGCTCCCGCAGCTAATGAAGGTTCGTACAGGCATCCGCGGGGAATGCGCTCACTCAGAATTCAGAATGGTCCGACGAAACGCGCTGCTTTCCACGAAAACCGAGCTGATTGTTCTGTTGACAATTAAGCCGTCCGGCATTACAATCTTTTTCCATCAAGGCGAACTACGCGGCACCGATTAAGGAGAGACAACCGTGACGATAACCGTAAAAAATCCCATTGTCGAGATGGACGGCGACGAGATGACACGGATCATTTGGAAGATGATAAAGGACAAGCTGCTCCTGCCTCATCTTACGATGGACCTTAAATATTACGACCTCGGCGTCAAGCGTCGGGACGAGACCGGCGACCAGGTGACGATCGATGCGGCGAACGCAGTCAAAGAACACAGCGTGGGCGTCAAGTGCGCGACCATCACGCCGAATGCGGCGCGGGTCAAAGAATACAATCTCAAGCGGCAGTGGAACAGCCCGAACGGCACGATCCGTTCCATCCTCGACGGCACGGTCTTCCGCAAGCCCATCATTGTAAAGAACATTCCGCCTGCGGTGCGGAGCTGGAAGAAGCCGATCAGCATCGGCAGGCACGCCTACGGCGATATCTATAAATCCGTTGAATTCAAGATTCCCGGTGCGGGGACGGCAGAGCTCGTGTTTACGCCCGCTGTCGGAAGCGAAAGGGTATCGCTTACCATTCACGAATTCAAGGGCCCCGGCGTGATTATGGGCATGCACAATACGGAAAAATCGATCAGGAGCTTCTCACGCGCCTGCATCAACTATGCGTTGGGAGATAAGTGCGACCTCTGGTTCGGCGCAAAGGACACCATATCCAAAACCTATCACGCATTCTTCAAGGAGGTCTTCAATCAGGAGGCTGAGGCAAAGAAGGCGGAGTTCGAGAGCGCCGGGATCAAATACCGTTACATGCTCATCGACGACGCGGTGGCGCAGATCATGAAAGCAGAGGGCGGGATGCTCTGGGCTTGCATGAATTACGACGGCGACGTAATGAGCGACATGGTGGCCTCGGGCTTCGGCAGCCTGGGCTTGATGACTTCCGTCCTCGTCTCGCCTGAAGGCAAGTATGTTTACGAGGCGGCCCACGGCACGGTCATGCGCCACTATTACGAGTATCTCAAGGGGAACCCCACGTCGACCAACTCCGTTGCCTCCATCTTTGCCTGGACCGGGGCCATTGCGCGGCGCGGAGAGCTGGATGAAACTCCCGAAGTTACGGCCTTTGCGCGAAGGCTCGAATCCATCGTGGTGAAGACCATCGAGGACGGGACCATGACCAAGGACCTCGCCGCGATCGCCGAGCCGAAGGTGCAAAAATATGCGCTTACCGAGGAGTTCCTTGATGCCGTCGCGGCCAAGCTGTAGGAAAGAGGCATGCTCTGGACAACCATTGTTTTTGTTTCGCGCTAACAATAGATCAGTAGCGTGAGAAACAAACTATTATAATGTGTTGACTTTAAGTTTCGCAACGTGTTAATATTTCAACAACTTTAAGCTTGGGGGAGCAGGTGGCAGGGGAAAAAATACTGAATATAGACGACAGCCCGACCGTACAGCGGCTGATCGAGATGATCCTCTCGTCGCAGGGCTATCAGGTCGTCCTTGCCTCGGACGGCGAGGCGGGCATCGCCAAAGCCAGGGCCGAAAAGCCCGCCGTGATCCTCGTGGACTTCGTCATGCCCAAGATGAACGGCTTCCAGGTCTGCAAGACCCTGAAGGAAGACCCGGAATTCAAGGACACCCCCATCATCCTGGTGACCTCCAAAGGCGATAAGATCGGCAGCAAGTTTGTCGACGTTCTCGGCATTACCGAATACTTCACCAAGCCTTTCCAGCCGGAAGAGCTTCTGGCCAAGATACGGGAAGTCATAGACAAAAAGCCGGCCTCTGCGCCTTCCGCTCCCGCAATCGGGTCCGACAAACCTGCGGCATTCCCAGCGACGCCGGCGCCATCAACGCTCCCGTCCGGACTGGAGGACATGGTCCGGCAGTTCGTGGAAAAGGCGTTTGACGAATTCATCCATAAATCGCTTCCGGAACTGATCCGTCGGGAGCTCGCCAAGGCCCCGTCGTCGAGCCAGGCCGGCATCCAGGGCAATCTCTCCAGCTTCCGGATCGTCGAAGTAATGCAGTTGCTCGGGCTCCAGCGTCAGACCGGCAGGCTCACTCTCTCCCGAAGCGGCGAAGGCGCTGATATTTATTTTCGCGACGGTGCGGTCGTCTGCGCAACGTCAGCCTGCAACGGGGGAAAGCTCGACGTTGCGGAGCTGCTCAAGAAGACGTGCAGGCTCGAGGAAGACAGCATCCAGCATGTACTGCGCATTGCCGAAATGACCGGGCAGCCGATCGACAGCATCCTTGCCCAGGAAAAGATGGTCGACCCCCGGACATTCTCAGACAACCTCAGGCGCTACACCGAATCAGCCGTTTATAAGACCATGGCGTGGCGGGACGGGGATTTCCTCTTCGAAAAGACGACTCCGCCGGTTCTTTCCGCACCGGTTCAGATCAAGGTAGACGACCTTCTCCTGGAGGGCGCGCGGCGGGCCGATGAATGGACCCTGATCGAGCAGAAGATCCCGAACTTCGGCATGGTGTTCGAACCCATGATCGGGAACGCCGAAGAGCTGACGACGCGCGGCATGAGCGACATCGACCTCAAAGTTTTCTCGCTCATCGACGGCAAGCGCACGATCCAGGACATCATCGATAATGCCTGCCTGAGCGACTTCGACGTGGCGAAGAGCATGTTTATCCTGCTGTCGGTGAATCTGATACGAATAAAAAAGTAGGACCAGCGGATGGGCCGGGAAGCCGCAGGAATCAAAAGGAAAACTTGACAGTACAAAAGAAATATGTTAATTTTCGTCTATTCATTGCACCGTGAAAAAAGGAGAAAACAATGGCCAAAATACTCATAGCGGACGACAGTTTGTCGGAGCTCCAGATCTTCCAGGCAGCTCTGCAGCCGACCGGTCATACGCTCGTGGCCGTCATGGACGGCGAAGCGGCGGAGGCGAAGGTCAAGTCCGAAAAAATTGATCTGATCATTCTGGATGTCATCATGCCCAAAAAAAACGGTTTCCAGGTCTGCAGGGACATCAAGAGCAATGACCAGTACAAGAACATACCCGTCATCATGGTAACGTCGAAGGACCAGGAGAGCGATAAGTTCTGGGGCATGAAGCAGGGCGCCGATGAGTATTTAACCAAACCGTTCAAGCCGGAAGACCTGCTGAAGGTCGTTAAAAAGTACATCTGACCCTGGAGGGGTGCCCGTTTGGCCGAAATTGACAATGACGTCACCGCCGAGGTGATCGATGTAATGCCGGAGGAGGAATTTCGGGTATGCCTCTTCAGTCTGGGCGAGGACCTCTATGCCGTTCCGGTCGAAATGCTGACCGAAATCATCATTTCCCAGAAGATTTTTCCCGTCCCGACCACGCCGCCCCACGTCCTCGGGGTCATTAACCTGCGAGGCAACATCGTTCCGATCGTTGATATACGGTCCGCGCTTTCCCTGCCGCTGCAGTCAACCCCAGGCCAGATCGCAATCATGAAACAGGGCGCGGTGATCATCGGTATTGTCGTGGACAATGTTTCCGAAGTCGTCGGCGTGCCCCTCTCCAAGGTACTCGCCATCCCCGCGGATGCCGGCGGCCAGGCGGACAAGGGCCGCAGTCGTTTTTTAAAGAGCATCATTCAGCGTGAAGGCGGCGTTGCCGCGCTCCTTGACGTTAAACGGATCTTAGAAGAGATCGAGCTGGAGTGATTGTTCCGGGCGAGGGTCGAACGATGCCTTGCCGGCCCGTGCGCATAAACCATTCTGTCATGAAGGAGCAGATGCTATGAAGATCAGAAACCCTTTCTATCGCATGAGCATACGAACGAAGATCGTGCTCATGATTCTGAGCATGTCCGCCGTCTTCGGGTCCGGCATCCTTATCTTCATCTATAATCAGATCCAGACCACTCTTCGTGATGAGGCGATCAACAAGACGCTGATCCTCGCGGACGGCCTGAGCGTGAAGGCGGCGGAGCCCGTACAGGTTGAAGACCTCAATGCCCTCCAGTTCATCCAGGGCGAGGCGATCAGCCAGCCCGACGTGGCCTACTGCTTCATCAAGGACGGGCGCGGACGGGTCATATCTTCCTCCTTTGAGGGAAATGCGGTGCCGCCGGCGCTCCAGGGAATAAACACGCTGACTCCCGGCACGCCTTTCGGCACGCAGAACGCGGTCGTCACGCTCAAAGACAGCACGGTCGAGGTGATCGATATTGCTTCCCCGATCGGAGGCGGGACGCTCGGCACGGTGCATGTCGGCCTGAATATGACCCAGATCAAGAGCAACATCAGGGGGCTCCTGTTCGATATTATGCTGGTCGGCGGCGGCGCGCTCATCTTACTCTCGGTCTTTACCATGTGGCTCGCCACGAGGACCGTTGCCCCCGTGAAGGACTTGATGCTTGTTGCCGAGGCCCTCGGCCGGGGCGATCTGACCAAAAAGGCGAATGTGAAGCGGGGAGACGAGCTCGGTCAGTTGAGCGAGACGTTCAACAGAACGATCGACCGGCTCCAAGGCCTGATCCAGACCGAGACCGACCGTGACCAGATGCAGCACCAGGTCATGGACCTTCTCTCGGTCGTGAGCACCGCCGCGGAAGGCGACCTTACCGTGAAGGCGGAAGTGACCGCCGACGCCCTCGGTTCCGTGGCGGACGCCTTCAACCTCATGATCGCCGGTCTTATGTCGCTCGTGACCCAGGCAAGCAACGTGGCGAACGAGATCCAGCGCTCCACCTCGGGCATTCTCCATTCGGCCGAGCGCATGCGGGTCGGCGCCGAGCAGCAGGCGTCACAGATCCGGAACGCCTCGGAATCGGTGCACGACATGTCCGCGACGACGCAGCGTATGGCCCAAAACGCCGATGCCGCGACCCAGACGTCGCTCAAGGCCACTCAGGCGGCGGTCAAGGGCGGCGCGTCCGTGGCCGAAACCATCAAGGGTATGCAGCGCATCCGCGCCACGGTGCAGTCGACCGGGAAAAAGATCAAGGGCCTCGGCGAGCGCTCCCTCGAAATCGGCGCCATCATCGAAGTGATCAACGAAATCGCCACCCAGACGAACCTGCTGGCGCTGAACGCCGCGATCGAGGCCGCCCGAGCCGGAGAACAGGGCAAGGGCTTTGCCGTGGTCGCCGATGAAGTGCGGAAACTCGCCGAACGCGCCGCCCGGGCGACGAAGGACATCACCGGCCTCATCAAGGGCATCCAGGTCGAAACGAGCGAGGCCGTGACCGTCATGGAAGAGGGTACGCGCGAGGTGGAAGAGGGCACCAAGCTGGCCGACCAGGCAGGCGCCGCGCTCCGCGAGATCGAACAGATCGTGAAACAGACCGCCGGCCTCGTGACGGACATCACGAAATCGGCGGGAGATCAGGTGAAGGCAACCCACAACGTGGTGGGCACTATGGACAGCATCCTGAAGCTGACCCAGGAAACATCACACGGCGTGCAGGACACCGTGGCGACCATCAGCAGCCTTGCAGACCTCACGAAACGGCTGCACGAGGCCATCGGCAGGTTCAGGCTCGGCAAGGAGGCCGCTGTACAACAGCCGGAGCCGACAGCGAGCGAGCTTCCGACCCTTGAGAGTTTTCCACCCGTGGCGGAAAACGTGACGACGAGCGACGAGGAGATCAAGCTCGGCTTCCTTGAATAGACGGTATTATGGCTGCACCCTTCGACAAATCAGGCATTATAGAATTTTTCCTTGTGGAGGCCGGGGAACACATCCAGAACCTCAATAAGGGACTGCTGTCCCTTGAAAAGGACCCGTCGGACGGCGCTATGATCGACGAGTTGTTCCGCGCCGCGCACACGCTCAAGGGCTCCGCCGCCATGATGGGATTCCAAGGGATCAGCGATGTGGCGCACACGGCCGAGGACATGCTCGGCCAGTTCCGTTCGGGCTCCCTCCCCATCCGGAAAGACACGCTGAACTTTCTTTTCGACAGCGTTGACGCCGCCAAGCTCATGGTTGACGGAGTAGCAGCGGGAAAGCCCGAAGACGCCCTTGTCGTCGGCAGCATTACTCAATCGTACAAGGACATTATCGAAAAAATCCGGTCAGCTCCGGCGGTGCCGTCGTCACCGGCGCCGGTTTCGGCATCGCCGGGCCCCCGGCACAAAGACGATCTTGACCGGGCATGGGAAGAGACCTTCGGCGTGGACCCGGAAGAACCCATCCTTGTCGAGCCGCTGCCGGAGGAGCCCCGGATACGAGAAACGCCTAAGCCCCCGGCAATAAGCACGGCCCCGGTCGCGGAGAAACAGCATCGTGAGAAGGCAGCTCCCCCCGTTTCGCCCCCCGTCGCAACGACCGCACCGGTATTGCAGGCGGTTGTGGAGCAGGCAGTGCTCCCTCCGGGGCCGGCCGGCCCTGTCGCACCGGCTGCGCCTGTCGAGACCTCGCTGAAAGAGGAGCTTGAAGAGGCGAAGAAGGCCGGGGTCCGTGAACAAAGAGGCGTCGGCAGGCGCGCAAGCGATACCGCCGATATCGAGAAGCAGTTCATCCGCGTCAATATCGAGCGGCTCGACAATCTCATGAACCTCGTCGGGGAGATGATCGTCAACAGGAACCGGCTCGCCCGTCAGGTTGACTTCATCAAGACGCTCAGGGAAGAACTTGCTTTCAGCCAGGGCCGTCTGCTTCACGAGATCAAGCAATTCGAGGAAAAATACGAGTATACGCTGCACTACGGGGTGCCGGGTCCGCAGGTCGTCGAACCGTCGAACGACTTTATGGAGCTTGAGTTCGATCGGTACGACGACTTCAATCTCCTTTCGCGCAAACTTACGGAGATCACGAATGATACGAACGAGATCATGACGGAACTTGCGGGATTCTTCGACTCCTTCGAACTAGACACGGCCCGCATCTCGACCATTACGACCAACCTCCAGGACGAGATCACCATGGCCCGCATGGTGGAGGTGGACCGGCTTTACCAGATGTTCCAGCGTCCGGCCCGCGATCTGTCCCAGGACGAGAACAAGCAGGTCAACATGGTGGTGTCCGGCGGCGAGACCAAAATCGACAAGACGATCTTCGAGATCATCTCCGACCCGCTCATGCACATGATACGAAACGCGATTTCCCACGGCATCGAGCCCGTGGACGAGCGCAGGCGGCTCGGCAAGGACCCGGTGGGTGCGCTCATTCTCAAGGCCCGTCACGAAGGAAACAGCATCATCCTCGAAATAGAAGACGACGGCTGCGGTATGGACCTCGGGGTACTCAGGAAGACCGCTGCGGACAAAGGATTTATGAGCTCCGCGGAGGCCCAAAGCCTGACCGACCTCGAGGCCTTGAACCTGATCTTCCGTCCCGGCTTCTCGACGGCCAAAACCGTGGGCAAGGTATCAGGCAGGGGCGTGGGCATGGATGTGGTCTCCAACCAACTCGCGAAAATCAACGGCAGGATCGAGATCAAGACCGAAAAGGGCGTGGGCACCAAATTTCTCATCCGGCTCCCCCTTACACTCGCCATCGCACAGGCGCTTATCGTGAAGTTCAAGGACCAGGAGCTTGCCGTGCCCATGAACCTCGTGGAAGAGACGACACGGTTCTCGTTCAAGGAGGTCCAGCGGGCGGCCGGCGAAGAGATGGTGAACCTGCGCGGCACGCTCGTCAGGCTCCTCAAACTGAACGACCTGCTGGGGATCGGCAAGTTCCCGAGGAAAGAAGAGACCTTTCGCCACCCCACCCTGATCCTCGCCATGGCTGAAAAAAAGATCGCCCTTATGGTGGAGGACATCATCGGCCGGGAGGAAATCGTGGTGAAGTCCCTCGGCGACTTCCTGCGGGGCGTCAAAATGTTTTCCGGAGCCACGATCTCGGGTGAGGGTAACGTGCGCCTTATTCTGAACGTCTCATCGTTGTTCGGCGAAGAGGCCGCAGGGGCGACGAAGGCCACCTTTACGGCAGTCAGAGAGGCAGCAGCTGCGCCCGAGGCTGCAGTGCGACGGAAGCCGAAAGTCCTTGTTGTGGATGACTCCATCAGCATCAGAAAGTATGTACAGCGTTTCCTCGACCGCGCGGGCTATGAAGTGGAAACGGCGCCGGACGGCATGCAGGCGCTCAATATAATGGGCAGGATCAAGTTTGACGCGGTAATTACCGACCTGGAAATGCCGGTCATGCACGGATATGACCTGATTGCCGAAATGAAGCGGACCCCGGCGCTCCTGAATGTTCCCGTGATCGTACTGACCTCGAGGGCCGGCGAGAAGCACCGGCAGAAGGCAATCGAGATGGGCGCCCAGGACTACCTCGTAAAACCCTTTGAGGAACAGGAAATGCTTGGAGCCCTCAAAAAACTCCTGAGCGGAGCCGCTCTCGCACATCGCGCGTAATCTCACTACTTCTATGGACAAAGGCACACGGTTTATTATCGTATCGCTCGGCGGCGAGAGCTACGCCATGCCGATCACCCGGCTGCTGGAGATCGCCGTGCCGCAGGCAATTAAGCAGGATGCAAACCTGACGGAGGTGTTTGAAGGAAAATTTGAATTCCGGGGCAAGTGGATCCCGGTGTTGAATATCAAAAAAATCTTCCGCCTCACGGGCAAACCGGGTACGGCGCTCCTGGTGGTCAATAGCGCTAAAGGCGTGCTTGGGATGCTGGTCGATGCGGTCACGGAGATCATTGACACGGCGCAGCAGCCCGTTCCCGTGCCCAGGGGCGTCATAAATCCGACGCTGCAATATTTCGGCGGCATCTTGCGGCACCGCGACAATTTGATATTACTTTTGAACGAGGACGGACTGCTGCCATGAAGAGCAGCTATCTGTTGTTTTTGCTCGCCGAACGGCTGTTCGGCGTAAAGCTCATGGGCGCGATCGAGATCCTGCCGTGGCGTCCGTCCCGCAGAGTGCCGCTGTCCTATTCTTACGTCGAAGGACTGCTGGACTACCGGGGGGCCATTTATCCGGTCCATAACCTGGCGAAGCGGCTGGGCCTGAGCAAGGCCGGACCTATCGGATTCACCGCCGGGCAGCTGGAGTCCGCGGCGGGGGAACAGAGCATCATCCTGCTCGAAGAAAACAGCGTGCCTTTCGGCATCGTGGTGGACAGCATCATGAGGATGATGAGCCTTGATGAACCTGCCGCCGCTCCGGAAAAGGTACGAGGCGTTGATCCGAAGTATGTCAAGGGGTTCTCTCGCGAAGAGGACCAGGAAATCATGATACTCGATTTTGAAAGGTTGCTCCATGCCGATTAAGATTTTATTAGCGGACAAAAGCATCACCATCCAGAAGGTGGTGGAGATGCTGTTTTCAGGGAAAGAATACGAGGTCCTCTGTGTGAGTGACGGAGAAACCGCGCTCAGCGAGGCGCGGCGGGTCATGCCCGACGTGGTGCTTGCGGACGTCGATCTGCCGCGCATCGACGGATACAGCTTTGCCGCGCGGCTCAAACAGGAAGCCGCGTTTGCCCGGACGCCGGTGATACTCATGATGAGCAGAGACGATGTCTTCGACGCAAACAAGGCGAGCCAGGCGTCGATCGTCGACCATATTGCGAAGCCCTTCGAGTCTCAGGAACTGATCGGCAAGGTGAGGAAAGCGGTCTCCGCGGCCTCGCCGCGGCTTGCCGAACCGGCTGCTGCGGCACGTCCCGCTGCCGCTGCGCAGCCACAGAAGCCGCCTGCTCCGGTCGTTTCGACGAAACCGGCGACCAGGCCCAAGCAGGCGCCGCCTGCGAACATCTTCGACATTATCCAGGAAGCGCCCACCCATGCTGATCTTAAACGGACTTCTCCGCCGCCCGCGGAAGAGGAAAGCGTATTTGAGGTCGAGCCTGTGGTCGAGGTCGAGGAACCGCTGGACCGTGAAGTGGAGAGCGTCCTGCCCGTAGGCGAGAAGGCCGTCGAAGAGATGCGGGCCGGGCTGGGTCTGAGCGGGAAGGGCGAGCAGGCGCAACCGGAGATCGTGAACTTCGAGTCCCTCGACATGGCGACGTCTGCGGCCGACGAATACCGGCCGCAGCAGGCTCCGCCGCGACGTGCCGTGCCGGGCTTGTTCGTACCGCGCGAATATGTGTCGCCGTCTCCCGAGCCCGGGGCGGCACCGGCGTCCGCGATGTCTGAAGAGAGACTGCGAAGTATCGCTGAAGAGACCATCTCGCGAGTGGCCCGTGAATATTTTAAAAGCGCATCGCCGGTCAAGGTGTCCGAGGACACGATTCGCCGGGGAATAGAAGAAACGGTCTCGAAGATCGCACGCGAGATCGCGCGCGAGGTGATCGAAAAAGTGGCCTGGGAAGTGATCCCCGACCTTGCCGAGATGCTGATCAAGGCCGAGATAGAACGGCTCAAGGTCGAGACGTAGAAGATAAAGCTCAAGATCCAAGCTCCAAATCCCAAATAAGCTCCAAAACGCCAAGCATCAAATTTCAAACGTTTTGAATTTGGTAATTGGATATTGGAATTTATTTGGGATTTGTAATTTTAGATTTGTGATTTTCGTCGGGGGGACAAGCTCCCCCCTTTTTATTCCTGTTGAGATCGAAATGAAGGAGAACACCGGGGATGACATCACGAGAACTGCCCAAGGCGTATGAACCGAAATCCGTCGAAGAGCGGTGGTACGCGTACTGGCTGGAGAAAAAGTATTTTCATGCCGATGAGAACGCCGGCGGCACGCCGTTCTCCATCGTGATTCCGCCGCCGAACGTGACCGGCTCACTCCACATCGGTCATGCGCTGAACTCCACCCTCCAGGACATACTTGTCCGCTGGATGCGCATGTCGGGTCGTAACACTCTCTGGGTCCCGGGTACGGACCACGCCGGAATAGCCACGCAAAACGTGGTCGAGCGTCAGCTCGCGAAAAATGATGTAGACCGGCATATGATGGGAAGAGACGCCTTTGTAAAAGAAGTCTGGAAATGGAAGCAGGAATACGGCGATAGAATAATCAACCAACTGAAACGCATCGGCGCCTCGTGCGATTGGGACCGGGAACGGTTCACCATGGACGCGGGCCTGTCGCGCGCCGTGCGCGAGGTCTTTGTATCGCTTTATGAAGAAGGGCTTATCTACCGCGGGGAACGCCTTATCAACTGGTGCCCGCGTTGTCATACGGCGTTGTCGGACATCGAGGTGGAGCATGAGGACGAGAAGGGCAAGCTTTATCATATAGCGTATCCCTTGAGCCACGATCCCAACATCCGGCTCACCGTGGCAACGACGCGTCCCGAAACCATGCTGGGCGACACGGCCGTTGCCGTGCACCCGCTCGATCCGCGGTATAAGGACCTCATCGGCAAGACCGTTGATCTTCCGCTCACTACCAGAAAGATCCCGATCATCGGCGACTCGGTCCTCGTTGATCTTGAGTTCGGAACCGGCGCGGTCAAGGTGACGCCGGCGCACGACTTCAACGATTACGAAGCTGGTCTTCGGCAGAAGCCCGAGCTTGCGCGCATCAAAATACTCAATGACAAGGCCCAGATCCTTTCCGACATTCCGGACGTGCTGCCCGCCGTGCTGAAGCAGGTCGCCGGAAAACCGGCAAAAAAGGCGCGCGGCATTCTGGTCGAGCTTTTGAGCGAGCAGGGCAAGCTCATCAAGACGGACGAACACGCGCATTCCATCGGTAAATGCTACCGGTGCAAGTCCGTGGTGGAGCCCTATCTCTCGCCCCAGTGGTTCGTGAAGACCGGGCCCCTCGCCGGACCGGCCATCAAGGCCGTTGAGGACGGCAGCGTGCGGATCGTGCCCAAAGGGTGGGAGAACACCTATTTCGAGTGGATGCGGAACATCAAGGACTGGTGCATTTCCCGCCAGATTTGGTGGGGCCACCGTATCCCTGCCTGGTACTGCGACGACTGCGGCACAATCACGGTCAGCCGCACTGATGCGGTTGCGTGCGGCAAATGCGGGAACACGAAGATCCGGCAGGAGACGGACGTGCTCGACACCTGGTTCTCATCTGCGCTCTGGCCGTTCTCTACACTGGGCTGGCCTGATAAGACAAAAGAACTGAGTGTCTACTATCCCACGTCGGTGCTCATCACAAGCTTCGACATTATTTTCTTTTGGGTAGCGCGCATGATCATGATGGGGCTCCATTTCAGGAAGGAAGTCCCCTTCCGCGATGTATACATCCACGCGCTCGTGCGTGACGCTGAAGGCCAGAAGATGAGCAAGTCCAAGGGCAACGTGATCGATCCGCTTGTGATGATCGACCAGTACGGCACCGATGCCTTCCGGTTCACGCTCACGGCCTTTGCCGCACAGGGCAGGGACATCAAGCTCGCGCCGGAGCGGATCGAAGGCTACCGTAATTTCGCGAACAAGATCTGGAACGCCAGCCGGTTCGTGATGATGAATCTCGAAGAGGATTTTATTCCGAACGGCTCGACTGAGCTCGCCGAAGTCTCCGAACTCATAACTCCGAACTCATCTCTTGCCGACCAATGGATTTTGTCCCGCCTGAACTCGGTTGTCAAGGAAGTTGGATCCGCGCTTACGGACTATCGGTTCAACGATGTAGCGTCTACGCTGTATCAATTCATCTGGCATGAGTACTGCGACTGGTATCTGGAGCTGTCCAAGCCGGCCTTGTATGAGGAAAAGGGATCTGCCTCGCGAAAAGCCACCCAAACAGTTCTTGCCCACGTGCTTGAAACAGCGCTCCGTCTTCTGCACCCCATTATGCCGTTCATCACGGAGGAAATATGGCAGACGCTCCCCGTGGGAGTGCGGAATGCGGAATGCGGAATGCGGAATAAAACACCGGGCACCGCATGTGAGTCTATAATGATATCTCCTTATCCTGCTGCGGACGAAAAGATGATCAATGCCGGGATCGATCAGGATATGCAGATGGTCATGGACCTGATCCTGGCGATCAGGAACATTCGCGGTGAGATGAACATTGCGCCGTCCGTGCAGATCTCGGTGATCGTGAAGGTTGAGAACAAAGAGCTTGGAGAGCATCTTGAAAAGAGCGCAGGGTACGCGAAGACCCTGGCGCGGATCAAGGAACTGCGCATCGGCGTGGCTGAGGACAAGCCAAAGAACACGGCCACGGCCGTTATCAAAGGCGCGGAGGTTTATGTGCCGCTGGAAGGCATTCTGGACCTTACGCAGGAGCGCGACCGTTTGCAGAAGGAGATCGCAAAGGTAGCCAAGGACATCGAAGTGTTCTCAAAAAAGCTTTCGAACAAGAACTTTGTGGACAAGGCGCCGAAGGAAGTGGTGGAGAAGGACACGGCGAAGCTTGAGGAGTTCAAGGCCAAGCGGGAGAAGCTCGAGCTGAGCCTGAAGGCGCTGGGATAGCGGATCGGTCCGGGAATTATGGAACAGATAAAAAAACTTATCGAGCATGCTCTTGCCGAAGACATCGGGTCAGGGGACATAACCACCGAGGCGATCATTCCCGAGACCTCAACGTCCTCGGCAGTCATGCTCGCGAAACAGGAGCTGGTGCTCGCCGGGCTTGAGGTGAGCCGCGAGGTATTTCTCCATCTCAACCCCCGCATTCAATTCACGGCCTATGCGAAAGACGGCGAGAGAGTGCACGCCGGCACGGAAATAGCCCGTCTTTCGGGAAATACGAGGGCGCTGCTCATGGGCGAGCGCGTGGCGCTGAACCTGCTCCAGCATATGTCGGGCATCGCGACGCTGACGGCCAGGTATGTTGAAAAGCTCAAAGGCAAGAAAGCCGTCGTGTTGGATACGAGAAAGACCCTGCCCGGCCTGCGGCAGCTCGAAAAATACGCCGTGCGCATGGGCGGAGGGCAAAACCACCGCTTCGGACTCTACGACGGGGTGCTTATCAAGGACAACCATATTAAAGCGGCGGGCAGCATCACCGAAGCCGTAAAGAAGGTCAGGACCGCCAACCATTCACACAAGCTCGAGGTCGAGACGAAAACGCTTGAAGAGGTGAGGGAGGCGCTGGCCGCAAAAGTGGATATCATCATGCTCGACAACATGCAGATAGATACCATGCAGGAGGCCGTGAAGGTGATCAACAACCGCGCACTGGTCGAGGCCTCGGGCAATGTGACGCTCGATCTGATCCGGCACATCGCGGAGACGGGCGTGGACTTTATCTCATCGGGAAGCCTGACGCACTCGGCGCCGGCCGCGGACATCAGCATGAAGATCAAATAGCAGAGTTCAGGGGTCGGGGTTCAGGGGACAGTAAAAGAAGCGCAAGGTTTTGTTGTTTGCCTGAACCCTGACAACTGACCCCTATCCCCCGGTGTATTATGTATAAAGACAAAATTCTGAACCTTCTTCGGCAATCCCGCTCCGGCTTTCTGTCCGGAGAAGAGCTGGCGGTGAAGCTCGGCATCTCGCGCACCATGGTGTGGAAGCACATCAAGGCGCTGGAAAGCGAGGGGTTCGGGATCGAGGCGGTGCCGTCGCAGGGATATCGGATCACCTCGGCGCCGGACCTTCTCAGACAGGACGACATCAGACGGGGGCTCAAGACACGTCTCATCGGCAGGAAAATTCACCTCCACGCCGAAGTCGTGTCCACCAACACCCTGGCCATGGATATGGCATCGAAGGGCGCTCCTGAAGGCACGGTGGTGATCGCTGAAACGCAAACGGGCGGGAGGGGCAGGCTGGGAAGAAAATGGATATCCCCAAAGGGGAATCTCTACTTCAGCGTGGTCCTGCGGCCGGACCTGCCGACGCACAAAGCGCCGCTTCTTACGCTTATGGCAGCCGTGGCCGTGGCCTCGGCCATCAGAAAAACGTGCGGCGTGCAGGCCGTCATCAAGTGGCCGAATGATATTCTTGTGTCCGGCAAAAAGGTCAGCGGCCTGCTGACCGAAATGAGCGCCGAACCCGATCGGATCAGACACATCGCGCTCGGTATCGGCGTGGATGTGAACATGCCGCTCGACGAGCTGCCTCCCGGGGTCCGCGAAGGTGCGACTACCCTTGCTGCGGAAGCCGGGAGGAAAATAGACCGAACCATGCTCCTTCAGCAGGTCCTTCGAGAGCTTGACAGCAGGTATCGGGTCTTGCTGCAGAGCGAGGCCGATATATTACGGGAGTGGGAAGAACTCAACGTGACCATCGGGAGAAGGGTATCGGTAAGCGGTTCGAGGGAAGCGCTCGAAGGCCTGGCGCAGGGGATTGATCGCGAAGGGAGACTCATCGTCAAGCTCGATGACGGCAGTCTCCGGCAGGTTGCGTCGGGAGATGTGACGATACTGAAAGGGAGACTCTGACAGGGTGATGTGGTGACGGGGAGACGGGGCGCAAGGTCCCATCCGTGTTTTCACCCGGTCTCCATGTCCCCCCATC
>Ga0210377_10000262_pt1 | contig 49766 bp, 58 predicted proteins | sample PLM4_65_b1redo_FD_155480 | JGI IMG/M metagenome (GOLD analysis project Ga0210377, IMG submission 155480) | Groundwater sediment microbial communities from an aquifer in East River, Colorado, USA - PLM4_65_b1 redo | ecosystem: Environmental > Terrestrial > Soil > Riparian zone | place: USA: East...
CCTGCATATCAGGGTGGAGGTACTGTACATCCTCCCTTCATGCGGAGCCTGTCCTCGAATGCCTTTATCGGGGATGGCCGAGTGATGAGCTGCCCAAAATAATCAATGCACATCTGGGACAAGTGCCAACTTAGATAACATTCAGGAAACAGATTGTTAATGAAGAATAAATCACTATACTTCCGATCCCCCAAAATACCACGGATGAACGCACTAAATTAGGTTGACACCTGAAAAAGATAACAACTATAATGTCATCATACGCTACCCTGCATTCGTTTATGGCCGCGTCTTCGCAAGAGCAGGCTATGGTTTCAATCGTAAACGCCGGGCGCAGGCAAAACTTAACCACAGAGAACACTGAGAAAAAGTCTTTTAGATCTAACAACTCCGTGAACTCTATCGTTATAAACGAAAAAGTCAGCGGAGTTGGTAATAAAAGGGCGCAGAGTGCGATGGAGACCTCAGAGGTACACGCTCCAACCATTCAAGAACTTCTCTGTGCACTCTGTGGTTTAGGCTTGATTTATGAGCAGACCTGCGAGGAGAGATCGTATGGAACACGTGATGATAATATTTCCGGTAAAGCGAACTGTTTTGATCGACGGCGAGGAGTCCGGCATCACGAATAAGATCCTTCGCGTTGAAGAAGGTACGCACACCCTCAGTCTGGGCGAGCCCCGGGACTATAAACCGTCATCGCGGACCATTAAGATTAAAGGCACGAGCCCGATCAAACCCAGGGAGGTGACCTTTGTTAAAAAAACCTGACCTGTGGGTCCTGGCCCTTGTGCTGGCGTTTGTAGGATGCGCCCATTATCCCGTGAATGCCAGGCTGGAACAATACGATAAGAACACGGGATACCGTTTTCAAAACCTGTCATCTGACGACAATTCAGACAGTCTTTTCATAATCCTTGCCTTCTCCGGCGGAGGGACGCGTGCGGCTGCCCTCTCCTACGGCGTTCTTGAGCAGCTCAGGAACACAGAGATTGTCTGGGAAGGAAAAAAGAAACGTCTGCTCGATGAGGTTGACGTCATCTCCTCGGTCTCCGGTGGAAGCTTTACCGCGGCCTACTATGCCCTTTACGGCGACCGCATTTTCAAGGACTTCGATACGCGTTTTCTAAAAAAAAATGTCCAGGGCGATCTTCAGAACCGGCTTTACTCGCCGTACAACTGGTACCGCCTCGCCTCCCCTGACTTTGACCGCATCGACATCGCCGCCGAGTATTATGATGAGCAACTCTTTGATCGCCACACGTTCGGAGATCTTCTCCGGAACGGAAAGCGCCCGTTCATTTTGATCAATGCAACGGACATGACGCAGGGCGCACAGTTCGGCTTCACGCAGGACCAGTTCGACCCTCTCTGCTCCGATCTTTCCGACTTTCCCCTGGCCCGGGCCGTCGCAGCGTCGTCCGCCTTCCCCGTCCTGCTGAGTCCCGTCACGGTCAATAATTTTGCAGGGTCATGCCAATACAAGGAGCCTCTCTGGGTGGCCAACGCCTTTTCTGACAGGGACTTCACCACACGGCGCTATGACCGGGCGACCCAGCTGCGCTCCTATCTTGATGCAGCCGACCGGCCGTATATCCACCTGCTCGACGGCGGTATTGCGGATAATATCGGATTGCGAGGCCCGCTCTACTCGGTCACGTCCACGGACAGTCCCTGGAGCGTGCTCAGGCTGGTCAATATGAACAAGGTCCGCAAGATCGTGTTCATCGTGGTCAACGCAAAGACGGAGCCCGCTACGGATCTGGACAAAAAAGCAAGCGCCCCCAACCTCGATAAGGTCCTCATGACCGTGGCTAACGTGCCGATGGACAACTATTCCTTTGACACCATCGAGCTTATGAAACAAAGCCTTCAGCAATGGGAAAAGGACATCAAGTCAAGACAGGATTGTGAAGATATCCTGAAAACGTCCTGCCCGGGCACGGCGCTCCCCGGCGGAGCCCTGCCCCATGTCCGGTTTTATCCTGTCGTGATCGGTTTCGATGCCATCAAAGACGAGGAAGAGCGCAAGTTCTTCAAGGACCTGCCGACAACGTTCAAGCTTCCCGCCGAGAGCGTTGACCGTTTGCGTACCGTCGGCGCAACGTTGCTCACTGCGTCTCCTGAGTATCAGAAGTTCCTGAAGGACCTGAAATGATTCAATGGAAGAATAGGTGCCCGGTCAAATTAGGACAAATTCACCCGCCCTCGTCCTCCCACCTGCAGGGAGAGGGAAGGATGAGGGTTTCGCGCCAGGCGATGGCACGCATTACATCGTTTGCAGTCGTTATCATCGCCTTGTGCTTCTCCCCGCTCGGCATTGGTCGATCGTTTGCCGCTCAAAGGTCGTCCGAGGTGAGCGTCATCAAGGTTCACGACGGCGATACCGCAACGCTCATGGTAAACGGGAAGATGCGTAAAACCCGTCTGATCGGCATCGACGCGCCGGAGATGAACCAGCGTCCCTGGGGCAGACAGGCCAAAGAACATCTTATCGATATCATGAATCATACCGATTGGCTGGTGACCGTGGAAACGGACGAGGTGAAGCAGGACAAATACGGCAGGGCCCTCGTCTATCTATGGACTAAAAATAACGAGCTGATCAATGAACGGATGGTCCGGGATGGTTATGCGGTCCTTTTTACGATAAAGCCGAATATACGCTATAGAGCTGCATTCTCACGTGCAGAAAAGCTCGCCCGGCAGGAGATGAAGGGGATCTGGAGACCGAACGGATTGAAAGAGGCCCCGGTCAAATACCGCGATAAGCACCCGAGGAAGCAGTATTGATGGTGCGGGGTTGGGATAAAGCAAGAAGCTTACGATCCTTTTTTTCTGCACCCCAATTCACAGCTCCGCGTCCCGCCAAGGCGGGATTCATGGATGCAGAGGCATCTGGAAAGGCAAAGCTATGAGTCCCTCCCCAAACCCCATAGAGGTTAATTCGCCACTTAGTGGGGCAGGCCTTTTAAGTTTTGCCGTTCCCCTGCGCCGGGTAGCTCTGACGCGAAAGACGCGCACAGCAATGCTGCACAAATCGTAGTAAGAGAACAATACAAGGCAGACACGGCCTCGCCCTTTTTAAAGGGCGAGGGTGGAGTGATGCGAGTCCTGAAAATCAGGGTGGGTATTGCATAGATGCCCGGCATGCTGCGCGGCTGAGTGATGAGCTACCCAAAAAAACAATGCCCAAGTACGACACATGTCAAGTTTGATACCCTTCAAAAAAAAGATGTTAATGAATCTATCGAGGAAAGCAGGCAGTATAACATCTCCCTGGTAATTGAGTAATCCAGGACATGAAAGGGACTCACGGAATGGAAGGATATGACAATCGCCGGATTCGCGGGCTGTCGGCCCTTATCGGCAACACCCCTCTTCTGGCTATAGATTTCATGTTCCAGGGCCGGAAGCGCACCATCCACGCCAAGGCTGAGAACCTGAACATGACCGGAAGCATCAAGGATCGGATGGCGTTGCACATTATGGCGCAAGGCTATGCCAAAGGGCTTCTTAAACCGGGCGATCTCATTGCCGAGGCAACCAGCGGCAACACCGGCATTTCATTCTCTGCCATCGGCCGTGCGCTCGGGCATCCGGTGTCCATCTTCATGCCCGACTGGATGAGCACCGAGCGGATCAATCTCATTCGCTGCCTCGGCGCAAAGATCAACCTTATCACCGGGGAAGAAGGCGGGTTCCAGGGCAGCATCCTGCTCGCAGAGAAATTGGCGAGGTCCAATGAAAATGTTTTCCTGCCAAGGCAATTTTCGAACCAGGACAACAGCGAGTCCCACTTCACTACGACCGGTCCGGAGATCTGGTGGCAATTGAGAGTTCGCTCCCGGGATCCCGATGCCTTCGTTGCCGGCGTGGGGACCGGCGGAACGATCATGGGAGTCGGCCGTTATCTCCGGCAAAAGAGGCCCGCAATAAAACTTTATCCCCTGGAACCGGCAAACTCCCCGACTCTCTCCACAGGGCATAAAGTAGGCAAGCATCGCATTCAAGGCATCTCGGACGAGTTTATCCCGCCTATTGTGGACTTGAATTTTCTGGACAGGGTGATCAGCGTGGACGATGGGGATGCAATCCTGATGGCGCAAAAGCTTGCCGGACAGCTTGGCCTCGGGGTCGGGATTTCATCGGGTGCGAATTTTATTGGCGCGTTGCTGGCCCAAAATGAACTGGACCGGGATGCGGTCGTGGTCACGATCTTTCCCGATGACAACAAAAAATATCTGAGCACGGATCTCTTTCGGGAGGAACCGTCCAAAGACGGCTTTCTCGCTCCCGAAATCGAATTGCTGTCGTTTCAGGTCATCAAACGGGTATGCTACACCTGTTGCAATCCGGAGGAATGTGAAGAAGTTGTTGCTTCGGACATAACGGAAGAAGGGACGCTGCTGTTTTGTCCTCGAAGAGTGCAGAAAATATCCTGAGGATGGAATTTCGGGCCGACATTTGCCTTTGAGAGAGGCGTATATGGCGACCACGAACGAACACCCGACGCGATGAGATGGCAGGACCGCCGGTCATCGGCAATCTTTTTCATTGACACGCTATTGTAAAATCGACTTGACGAACTCAGCAAAATGCTCGTCGAGGATCCTGATGAAGAATACGTTCGCATCACAGCCGATACGGTTGATCCGCTGACTTCCGTCATTTCTCGCGACCTGCCCGCGGAACGTAAATTTTTCTCCTCCCCTATCTACCGAGATGTTCACCTCCTCGCCGGGTTTCAGGACCAGCATTGTTCCGCCGACCTTCACCCCTCCCGCCGAGAGGTCGATCGAGAAGATCTTCTTGACCTCATTGCCGACCTTGATCTCGGCTATGTACTCCCGTTTTACTCTGCTTTGCCTTCTTTTTTCCTTCCCGTAAATGGTCATTCGCCGTCCTTCCGTTCGATAAAGTATCCCAGCCCATGAACCCGTTTGCGTTAACTGTATATTAAAATCCGATGAAATTCAAGGAGCGAATAAACGTTTTTCCCGGGCCACGGACGGGCTCACATCCTATGATTTGATCGGTGAAAGAGTCCGGGCTTGTCACACATAACGTCATGAAGTGAGAACACGGAAAGCAAAAAAAAACGCGCTTCTGAGCTGCGCGTTCTCGATGGTATCGTGGTATGCCCCTACCCCTTCACGCACGCAATCGGCTTGACCCGTGCCACCTTCCGGGCAAGGTTCGCATGATGCGCCGCGTCCACTACTTCCGTCACATCCTTATACGACTCCGGCGCTTCTTCTGCAATGCCCGTATAGGAATGCCCCCGCACCGTCACTCCCTGAGCTTCGAGTGCCTTTACAACATCCCTGCCCTGCCACTTTTTCTTCGCCTGCGTCCGCGACATGGCCCTGCCTGCGCCGTGGCAGGCGGAACCGAAGGCAACCTTCATCCCTTCTTCCGTGCCTGCAAGAATATAGGATGACGTTCCCATGGTACCGCCGATCAGCACGGGCTGGCCGATGTGCCTGTACTCTTGCGGAAGGTCGATCCGTCCCTGCCCGAACGCCCTCGTGGCGCCCTTGCGGTGCACGAATAGCTTTTTCTTTTTCCCGTTGACTGTGTGGGTTTCCACCTTGCAGGTATTATGGCTGATATCGTAGAGCATCTTGATATGCCCCTCGGGAAAGACCTCGGTGAATATCCCGCGCACCAGGTGCGTGATGATCTGGCGGTTCGCCAGGGCGCAGTTGATTCCCGCGCTCATGGCGCCGAAATATTTTTTTCCCTCGGGAGAGTTGATCGGCGCGCAGGCCAGTTCGCGGTCCTTGATCGCTATCTTGTATTTCTGCAGCGTGAACGCGAGACTCTTCAGATAATCCGTCCCGATCTGGTGGCCGAGGCCGCGCGAACCGCAATGGACGGAGATGACGACATCGTCCTTTTTCAGTCCCATGGCCAGGGCGGCCTCTTCGTCGTAGATATCCGCCACGACCTGTACCTCGAGGTAATGGTTCCCCGCGCCGAGCGTCCCCATTTCACGGTACTGGCGCTTCTTTGCCGTGTCCGAAACATAATCCGGCTCTGCGCCGTCTACCCTGCCGTGGTCCTCGATATAATCGAGATCATCATCGATCCCGTATCCATTATGGACAGCCCACTCAGCTCCGCCTACGAGCATCTCGTCGAGTCGTGAAGGAGAAAGCTTGATAAGCCCTTCGGAGCCGACGCCCGCAGGCACCCGGCTGTAAAACTGATCAGCGAGCCTCTGAAGCAGCGGCATGACCTCTTCCCTGGTCAGGCCGGTCTTCATGGTGCGAACGCCGCAGGAGATGTCGAATCCGACGCCTCCCATGGAGATGACGCCGCCTTCGTCCGGGTCGAATGCCGCGACGCCGCCGATCGGGAAGCCATAGCCCCAATGCGCGTCCGGCATGGCCATCGAGGCAACCTGGATCCCCGGCAACATAGCCACGTTCGTCACCTGCTCACGCACCTTCTCGTCCATTTCCTGAAGCAGCTTTTCGCTGGCGAAGATCCTGCCCGGCACGCGCATTCCCCCCTCTTGCGGGATCTCCCAGAGATAGTCATTTATCTTATGAAATGTTTTTGGGTCCATGGCAAATAATCAGGAGTCAGAATCCAGATGTCAGTAGTCAGAATTAATATGATTGGGTCTTCCCCTGCGCCGGGTAGCTCTGACGCGATAAATGCGCATAAATCGTAGTTGAAAAAAGCGTTATGAATAAAGACAAATTAATATTAGGAAGTTCACGATCCTATTTTTTTTCTGCACCCCAGTTCACAGATCCACGTCCCGCCAAGGCGGGATTCATGGGATGCAGGGGCTTCTGGACAGACAAAGATATGAGTCCCTCCCCAAACCCCATAGAGGTTAATTCGCCACTTAGTGGGGTAGACCTTTTAAGTTTAGCCGTTCCCCTGCGCCGGGTAGCTCTGAGCGAAAGACACGCATAGCAATGCTGCACAGATCATATTTATGAGAACAAGACAAGGCAGACACGGCCGCGCCCTTTTTAAAGTGCGCGGGTAGAGTGCTGCGAGTCCTGCATATCAGCGCGAAGATACTGTATATATCCGGCATGCAAAGCCCGCCCTCGAATGCCTTTATCGGGGGTGGCCGAGTGATGAGCTGCCCAAAAAAATCAATGCACACATGGATCAGTGAGAGCTTAGACAACCTTCTGAGAACAATTGTTAATGAAGAATAATCCTGTCTCCTGTCTCCTGCCCCTAACACTCACACATCCACCACACACTGCGCGACAAATCGCCCGTCCGCCTCCGTGACCTTTAACATATAATACGTTGCGCCTTTTATCTCGACATTCGGCACATGCCGTTCCTGATCAAGTTTTTCGCCCCATGCCGTCCCCGTAAGAGACGCTCCCTCCATCTTCACCTTGAACTTCGAAAAGACCATATGCTCGATGTCGGATAATGACAGGAGTGCGTTCAACCATTCGATGAGAAGGAGCTCATTGTCCGGAGCAGAAACCGTGACGCTTCTCTTCTCGCTGGCTTCAACTGCGGGGATATTAACCATCACGGAATACAACGCAATCGCGGTATTTTCAAATGCCTCTGCCATCGTTTGGCCGAATCCGCGTATGCCGATGTCGGCCCCATGTTCAAATGTTTCGTAATCCACTCCTCACTCCTCAGCCTCACGGCATCACTCCCACACCCCGGCCATAGGAACGCCGCAGAACCCGCATGTACCATCCTTTATCAAGGTTTCCCTGACGCTGAAGCCGATCCTCTTAATGAGCGTCTTTCTGCAGCTCCAGCATACGGTATCCTCCCCTTCACCCAGGATATTACCTTCATACACATAGCGGAGTCCCGCGTCAAAACCGATCCGGCGCGCACGCTTGAGGGTTCCAACCGGCGTGACAGGCTGGTCCGTCAGCTTGTAGGTGGGATGGAACCTGGATACGTGCCAGGGGATGTCCTCTCCAACAGACTTGATGAACTGCGCTATCCCCTTCAGTTCGTCATCCGAGTCGTTATGCCCGGGGATAACAAGGGTAGTGATCTCGATCCAGATGCCGAGTTCCCGGTAGAGCCTGATCGCGTCAAGCACCGGCTGCAGCCGCGCACCGCACACCTTCTTGTAAAACTCGTCAGTATATCCCTTGAGATCGATATTCGCCGCATGGAGATACGGTTTGATCTCCTTGAGCGCTTCCGGTGTGATGTAGCCATTCGATACGAACACGTTCTTGAGACCCGCTCCCGCAGCGATGCGCGCCGTATCATAGGCAAGCTCGAAATAGATCGTGGGTTCCGTATAGGTGTAGGAGATGCTTGCGCAGCCGGAGGCAAGCGCGGCGTCGACGATTTGTCGGGGGGACAGCGCCTCTCCGACGATCATGCCGTCCTGGTCACGCGGGAGCTGGGAGATGTCCGCGTTCTGGCAGTGTTTGCAATGAAAATTACAGCCCGGTGTCGCGATGGAGAATGACTGGCTTCCCGGCAGGAAGTGAAAAAGAGGTTTTTTTTCGATCGGATCGACGTGTCGTGCGATCACCTTATCATACACAAGGGTGTACAGGATGCCGTCCTTGTTCTCACGTACCCCGCATATCCCGCGTTTGCCCGGGAGGATAAGACAGCGATGACTGCACAGGCTGCACTGGACCTTCTTTTCCTCTCTTGTCTCCTGGAACATTGCCTGCTTCATGACGGCTTCTCCTGAAAAATACTGTTTTTAGTTTCTTCGTATATGACCTGAATAACCTGATTTATCTCAAGTTCAGTGCTTTAATTTGCACGTTACTATGGCTGCTGCAATCCCTTCTCCGTCCTGGTCTTATGATCGATCGCTTCTGCCTGGATCCGGATCTCGCAATTAGCGCAGATGGTCTCCGCGGAGGGTTTACTGCAAACCAGACACCGCCGGTCCTTCCCCGGTTTGATCCCCTCTGCGTCAAAGATCATCTGCAGGAACTCGCTCTCCGTCACGTGTCCTTCCATCTGGAGGTTCTCACCGAAGATCGTCATCGGCAGTTTCTTGATTGCGTACTTTTTGATGAGCTCGGGGAAATTATCCGCGACAATGATGTCAGCATATACGTATCTGCTCTCGAGCGCAAGACCGATGGCGGTCTCGGCCACGGGCCGGCACAGCGGGCAGTCGCTTTCGACAAAGACCTGTATCTTGACGTCATGGTCAAGGTGTTTCAGAACTCGCCTCACGTCCTCCGGGAACCATACTTTTGTATTGGACAGAGACTGAACCGTGTCCACGAGTATCTTCAAGAAAACGTCCTCTATGAGCCCGTAAAACGTGGCCGTTTCTCCATCCACGCCCTGCAGCACGATGGCCGGCACGCGCTCAATACCGTACTGATGCGACTTGTCCCGGTCCATGACCAGATCATAGGATTCAAGGGCCATCTTGTCGAAATGCGCCTTGATGGCCCGGGCAAGTTCGGTCATTTGGGGACAGGCCTCGCAACCCCTGTCGCTCGTGAAAAGGACCAGCCTGACCGGTTTGTTGAGACGGCGTGGGGATGTTTTGATGATTTCCAAAGATCGTTCCGATATCATGATGAGTACCTCAATTGTGTATAGTATAGCAAAGATTGATACGTTCGTAAAACGTCAGCGTGCGCCTTCCTGAACCCTTCGCTGTCATTCTGAACCTTGCGCAGCGAAGTGAAGAATCTTGTTGAGGGCAGACTTTGTTTTTTTGGGCAGCTCATCACTCAGCCGCGCTGCATGCCGGGCACAAGTTCTGTGCATTATCCCCGGTTTGCAGGACTCGCACCACTCCCCCTCGCCCTTTATAAGAGGGTTCGGCCGTGTCTGTCTGATTTTTTTCTATTCACGTTATGGTTGAAGCATTGCTAAGCGCGTCATTCGCGTCAGAGCTACCCGGCGCATTGGAAAGGCAGAATCAAAAAGCTCCTACCCCTCTGAGTGGACGAATTAACCTCCGCGGGGTTTGGGGAAAGACTCATATCCTTGTCTTTCCAGATGCCCCTGCATCCCATGAATCCCGCCTTGGCGGGACGCGAACCTGTGAATGGTGGTGCAGAAAATAAAATCGCGAACTTCTTGATAAGGGTTTGTCTGTGTTCATGACGCTTAGTTGTCGGGCAGTTCATGGATTGTAAAAGCATACTTTACCATCTCGCATTTGAGATGATCCAAAAAACTATTGATTCTTCCTTGACAGAGTTATTGACAGGTAAAAGTGACCCACATAAAAGTCAGAAGAGCCAAGTAAGTAATTGTCACAACACCATGAACAGTTTCTACATCATTTCTGATACGAACTGCAAAGATTGCATGGGCCATGTATCAGGGAAGTTTATATTTCTTCAGTTTATACCTGAGCACCCGCTCACTGATCCCGAGTTTTTCCGCAGCGCGCGTCTGCACACCGCCTGACGCCTTCAATGCCTCCAGCAGGATACTGCGCTCAATGGTTTCCAGCGTCTCGTTCAACGAACCCTGCAGCGTCTCTACGGTCAGTTCCTCTTCGCTCGCCGAGGTCCTGACATGGATCGGAAGGTCGGCAGTGGTAATGATCCCCTTTTTGGACAGCACAACAGCGCGCTCAATGATGTTCTCCAGCTCGCGCACATTCCCCGGATAGCTGTACCGCATGAGTAGGTCGCGTGTTTCCGCGGAAATACCGGTAATGCTCTTTTTGTTCTCGGCATTGTATTTTTTGATAAAAAAATCAAGCAGGGCCGGCACGTCCTCTTTCCGTTCGCGCAACGGAGGGATGACAATGGAAACGACGTTAAGCCGGTAATACAGATCTTCCCGGAACGCCCCCTCTTTCACGGCTCTTTCGATATCGCGGTTCGTGGCGGCGATCACGCGCACATCCACCTTGATGGTCTCATTCCCGCCGAGCCGCTCGAACTCACGCTCCTGCAGCACACGCAACAGCTTTACCTGCATTCCCGACGTCAGTTCTCCGATCTCATCGAGGAACAGCGTTCCCCGGTCCGCAGCCTCGAACCTGCCGATCCGCCGCGTTGTCGCGCCGGTGAATGCCCCCTTCTCATGTCCGAAAAGTTCGCTCTCAAGCAGTGTCTCGGGCAGGGCGGCGCAATTGACCTTGATCAGCGGGGCGTTCGCGCGCGGACTGTGAAAATGAATGGCCTTGGCGATCAGCTCTTTCCCGGTCCCGCTTTCGCCCCGGAGCAATACCGTCGCGCTGCTGGCGGCCACGCGGCCCGCCATGTTCAGGACCTCCTCCATGGCATGGCTCGTGCTCACGATCTCGTCGAACTTGTACCGTTCGATCAGCATTTCCTTGAGTTCGGTATTCTCCCGGATCAGGTCCCGGCGCTCTGATATTCTCTCGATAAGGACCACCAGTTGGTCCAGATCGACAGGTTTGGGAAGATAGTCATAGGCGCCGGCCCTGATGGCCTTGACCGCGGTCTCGATCGTGCCGAATGAGGTCATGATAACGACCGCCATGTCGGGGTTTATTTTTCGCGCCTCATCCGAGGTCCTGAGCGCGTCAATACCCGGGATATTGCAGTCAGTCAGGAACATGTCATAGCGATCCCGACTGATCTCATCCATAGCCTCCTTCACGGTGCCCACACCCAGGACATCGTACCCCTTCCGGTGGAGATGGTCCTCGAGCCGCTTACGCACCGGCGCTTCGTCATCCATGATCAAGATATGTGCTTTTTGCATCTGTGTTAAGCCCCTTATCTACAACGTCACAAAGACACATAGGAAAAGTATCTAAAGCACTTTTTTTTTGCGCTACAGTGAATCTTTTTTGAAACAATGACACTATAACAACAAAATGCACTTCCTCCTATTCCGTCATACCCGCGAAAGCGGGTATCCAGTGGAATTTTCAAGCAATCTACGACCTGGATTCCCGTTTTCACGGGAATGACGAAAACAGATCGCTGCAGTGTTAGTGACCTGGCTTCATTGTCGCTGCCGGCTCTTTAATAAGATCTTCTCATAGAGATCCAGCACGATCCCTTCCCGCAGTCCCCAGTCGCTCACGATCATCGTCGAAAAACCAAATCGCTCCATGATCTCCCCGGTAACCACGGCACCGGCCAGGATGATATCTTCCCGGCCGGGCTCCAGTCCGGGCAGGGACCTCCGCTCTTTGAGCGTGCTTACACTCAATCGCTGTACGATCGCATTAACCGTTTCCCTGGCAAGGACGTGTCCATTGATCTTGCCGGGATCGTATTCCGCCAGTCTCAGGTCCATGGCAGCGAGCGTGGTGATCGTGCCGGCAGTACCGACAAGGGTTTTGGCGGGTCCGGGTATCATCATGCTGCCGCACTGTTCCAGATGATCCCTGACCGCACGCCTGAGCAGTGCTATCTCAGCAGGTTTCGGCGGATCGTTATTAATATATCGATCGGTAAGATAGACCGCGCCGAGCGGCAGACTCGCAATGGTTGCCGCTCTCGCGGGATGGGTCATGATGATCTCGGTACTGCCTCCGCCGATATCGATGACGATGGCAGACTCGAGGGCATCGCTCTGCATTCCTCCGCTTCCGCTCAGCGTCCGTGAAACACCAACAAGCGTGAGCCTCGCCTCTTCCTCCCCGGATATGACCCTGATATCGAGACCGGTCTTGTTATGCACTTCTTCGATGAATTGCGCCGCATTTGAAGCGCTCCTGAGGGCGCTCGTTCCGATAACCGCGGTATGAAGTGCGGCATGGCGTTGGATATTCCCGGCAAAATCTTTGAGCACGATCAGGGACCGTTCCTCGGCCTCGCGGGTGAGCATCCCCCTCCGGTCAAGGCCCTGTCCCAGGCGGGTGACCTTTCTGTCAGCATAGATCTCATGGAATGAATCAGGGCCTGTTTCTGCCACGAGTAAACGGAGGGTGTTTGTACCGATATCGATCCCGGCAAGGATCATATCACGATCAGCTGCTTGAGCCTTTCGTTGTATGTACGAATGCGCATGGCGAGCAATTTGGCAATGACCACGAGGGCCCTGGCGGCCATCCGAGGCTCCAGCTCGATCATCGCCTGAAAATCCTTTCTCGTTAAGAGCAGGAGTTCAACAGGGGTCTCTGCCCGCGCCGTCACAAGACGGTTCGTTTCCTGGACCAGCGCGAGCTCTCCAAAGAACTCGCCCGGCCCGAGAAGCAGGAGCCCCATCTCCTCTCCCTCTCCCGCCATCATTGAGATCCTGACCCTGCCGCTCTTTACGATGTAGAGCGCCTCCGCCGGCATGTTCTGGGCAAAAATGGTGGCGTTCTGATCCAGCTGGCGCTCCTGAAACAGCTCCAGAATATGCTCGATCTTGTCCTTGCCGCCGCCCTTGAAGAGCATCGAATTGAGTAAGAGTTCGAGGTTAGTCATGATGACCGTAGGTATATCACGATAATTGAGTGTGCTGAACGGGATAAAACATTATAGGTTGGCAAGTTTTATTTGTCAAGAAACAATGACGGGGCGTAGTTTCTTCCGCGTAGTTGATCCACGCGGTCAATGAGAATAGAATCCTAACCCCTCGCTCCGGAAAACCAAAGGCCGAGGCCAAGGGGACATCATATCGAGTACATCTACTACGGTTCTCTTCAATCTTAATAGACTGAATAATCTCGCGACGAAACGCCTTATAACAGGTCTCCATGTCCGTAAGATTGACATTCGTGAATATATTAGACAAGGTCGTAAGGCCCCAGTTACCTAATGAGTGCCAGCAATAAACGACGCGGTATGGTCTGCCGCCCATAAACCTCGAACCGAAGACTACATCGACATTTCCATGGGCAAACGGTTCCAGGAGCAATGGGTATTCCTGCGGATCGTATTCAAGATCTGCATCTTGCATAATGACAATATCGCCGGTTGCAGCGGCAATCCCGGTACGCAGGGAAGCCCCTTTCCCCTGATTATGGTCATGATGGATTACTCGCGACACCAGGATTCTATTTTATCCGATAAAATCTCTCGCGTTCCGTCCTTTGAGCAGTCATCTACAATGATAATTTCGATATTCGTCAGAAGAGAAGACCGGATGGCTTCGATCATTTTATCGATCGTATCACGTTCATTGTAGCAGGGGATGATAACGCTCACCTTGATGTTATCCGATCTGAATAAGTTAGTATCCAGTTTCATGGATTGCCTTCTGCCCGGTCAAAACCGGCATGGTATTGTGACGTAATATAAGATTCCAATGTGTCCAATTTTTTTCGAATGATCTCTATAGCCATTAATAATTGTGGTCATAAGACTGATATATATATTTGATTAAAATCCGCCTTACGGCCGGATTCGTCTCACTCAATTTTGAAAAGAACTGCCGCATCGTCACGGTATACTTCCCGGAATGGCGCGCTGCCGAGTTCAGGATAGCGATCCACTCGACTCGCTCGAAGGATGAGCCAGTGAGCGTGTAGCATGTCCGACAGCCTACGGCCGTCCAAGAGCGTCAGCCGGCGCCGGAAGTTCTCAAGCAGGATCGCCTTGTTCTGATCGTAGCGGATCGTATAGGTAGGATCGAGGCCCCAGATATAATGCTGACGCGGCGCAGCATAAAACAAGTCCGGGAAATCGTCCCAGAACAGATTGATCACATTTTCGTCCGGTGCCAGATGCTGCTCCATCCAGCGAGACGCCCCCTGAAAAAAAAGCGGTGGGGCGTACTGGGTCTGATATATAATGTAGAATTTCATGGAGTAGATGTGAAAAGATAGGAGCGCACCGATTGCTGCGATTGCTATAATCCAGCGCAGACGCCTGTTGAGCGCGGACAGGCGCGGAACAACGTCCTGCGCCGAGAGTGTGTCCCGCACGACGAAGGCGAGTGCAATGGCCAGGAACAGCACCGAATACTCGACGAAACGGGCCGATGCCATCGTCATTCCGAACCAGCAGAGCGCCGACAGGACTACGCCAAGCGTTTCCGGTGTCAGGCGCTTTCTGCGAAACAGCACGAAGAGCACGAGCAACAGGATCAGAATCACGATCAAGGGATAGATGTTGAAAAATACGGGCAGGCTATATGGATAAATTTCGTTGCCGAGTTCAAAGCCGGACTTTTCAACTCCCTGCATCCCTATGCGGAAGATTTGCACATACGTGAGAAACGTCTCGAAGGTCATCGGTGAATACGGGTGCACAATGAGGCCCAGGGTTGAACCAATACCCGCCGCTGCAACGGACCGATAATCGAACCCGCCCCGATTAAGCCACTGCCCCACAGCGAATGATGCAGCAGTGATAAGCAGGACAAAGGGGACCGTGTAGCTCCAGGCGAACACAAACCCTAACACGAACAAGGCCAACCATCGTCGATGCAGCAAAAAATGAATGCCGAATAGGAGCAGCAGCATGCTCAGCACATGAGACCGGATCATGCCGAGCCGCGCGATGAATAACCCGCCCATGCCGAAGGGCAAAGCACTAAAGAACAGGGGCCAGCTGACTTTGTTCGCGCGAAGCAACCAGTAAAGCGCTCCAATGACCGTCACCGAAAGGAGCACAGCGAACATCCGCGCGCCAAGAATTGGCTCGCTGCCGAACTGAGTCAACGGCATCATTGCGAGGTGATAAAGAAACTCCTTATCACAGTAGCGGTCCTTCCAGGTGCTAAGCTGCATCCAGGGAAAGCTTTGAGAAATCCCCCTCTCCGGCATCAACTGGGCAAGTCGTGCATGATAGTAACCGTCTCGCTCGAATAGCCCGTTTTGGAACAAGGCAGTTGCTGCAAATAAACAAAATACGTAAACGAAAAACAACCACATTAATAGAGATTCTGTCGTCCAGATTTTCTTCATATGCATTTGAAGCTACCCTTCTGAGAACCTGGAGGGGAACCCATTTGAACGCTCCGGTAGATACAAGAACTCACCTCGGTGACAAGAAGAAGAGTTCTATCACAGGGCTACATGGAGCCCGCATTTCTTTTGCGTTTACTTTATTTAGTCTTTTCCTGTGCAGGCACCTTCACGAAATCCTTCGGCGTGAGGACGACCTCGATCCTGCGGTTCTTCGCCTTCCCTTCTTCCGTGTCGTTCGAAGCGATCGGCCGATACTCGGAGTATCCGCAGGCGCCAAGAAGCTGCGGGTCGATGCCGTCCCGCTGCAGGTACCGCACGACATTCGTCGCCCGCGCCGTGGAAAGCTCCCAGTTCGTGGGGAACTTTTCTGCCAGCGCCCCCCGGATGGGAACGTTGTCGGTATAACCCTCTATCCTGATCTGCTTGTCAGTCACCTTTTTCAGGATCTCGGCGACCCTGTCCAGGACTTTTTCGCCGTTCTTTTTGACCTTCGAACTCCCGGAGTCAAAAAGGATAGCTTCGACCATACTGAGCGTAAGCTTGTCTTTAAGCTGCGTGATCGTTACCTCACCCTTCTCTACCTCCACCTGCATTGCGCCCACCATGCTGTCGTAGGTTTTCTTCATCTCTGCGATGGACTTTTCCTTTTCCGCGATCGCCTGCGCCTTCTCCTGTGACAGCTCGTCCATATGTTTTTGAAGGCTGAAGATATTCACTTCTCTGGTGGCAAGACTTGCCCTGAGTTCGGCAATTATTTTGTTGAGCTCATCCTTCTTGGCGTTCAGTATGTCATTGAGCTTCTTGTTATCCTCCGAAAGGGCAAGGTCCTGTTTCTTCAAATCTTCGTATTCATTGTTCAGCTTTGCAAGCTCGGCCTCTTTCTGCTTGAGCGTCTCCTCCAGAGACGAGACGTTATTCTTGAGCTTGTCGATGTCAGTGAGCCGTTCCTGGTATTTTCCCGACGAGACACACCCGAGGGCGCTTAAGAGCGCCGCAAGAACGATGAGTGTCCTGAATATCACCATGACTGCATACCTCCTTCGGTAACCTGTATGATTTACGGCCCAGCACGCCGGCTCGTTAATCTTAAACCTCCCCGGGCTGCCTCCATGTGCCCAATGGCAAATGAACCTCGCGCCTCCCTAAGGTGTACTCCCTCGGCGGTACTCACTAATGAACCGGCCCCTGACCAATGGCGGTTCGGCCTCAATGTCGTCAGCCAGTTCGACCGGATCGCCAATCTTGATCTGTCCGCCCGCAACTACCCAGGCGTCGAGCGCCATCGATCCGCCGAATCGGTAATGGATGCGGCGGAAAACATCCAGGTCCTGCTCGCCCGTGTCCGGATCCCAGGTGGTCATGATGCAGCGTTGCCGCAGATTGGCAAGGCCGATCACGACCTCCCCGATGCGCAGGAAGCGGTGCTCCCACTCCCGCTCGGCCAGCCCCTCCACTCCGCCGATGAGCAGGTTGGGTCGGAGCCGCCGTCGGTCCGTTCCTAGCGCGGCCACGGCACCATCGGTAGCCACTGAGAGCGGTAGGATATCAAACCGCTCCCCGCCCCGGGCACGGACCAGACGTGCCGAAGCGCCAGCCGCGTCTCTGACCTTTCGGGCCACATCGGGATCCTCCCATGGCAACCCGTCCACCGTGGGCTGTCCCTGTCCGGCCGCTGATGCCCGAAGAAGGAGAAGCCCGGGGTGGTCCCTGGCGGTGATCATTTGCCTCTGTCCGCCCACGACATAGAGATGCCGGTCACCGGGTATTCCCATCGGTCCGAGCACGGTCTCCGGGAGCATTTCGCCTGCCATCGATTTGATCGGATAGCGCCATATCTCTGCAACGTACACGTTTCGTTCCTCCTCGGAAGATCAGAATAAACAGGCCGGATCGCTCTAGAGTTCGACGACCCTCGTGCTGATCTCGATCGCCGCCTCGGCGCCCTGGCCAGCGGAGATGATCGCCTGGGAGTGGCCGTGGCGGAGGGCGCCCACGACAAAGAGGCCGGGGATGCTCGACTCGCCCGCACCCTTTGTCACGATCTTGAACTCATCGGCATCGCGCTCCAGGGGAAGTCCCTCGAGATATTCGTCGTTGAGGGAGATCCCGCCCCACCCCTGGATGACCTCGCAGGGGATAACGCGGCCGTCGCTCATCCGAACACCCTCGAGGGCCGTCTCGCCAAGCAGTTCTTCCGGCCGCCCCTCGACCAGGCCGATCCCCTCCTCCTCGAGGAGCGCCTTGTACGCCGGCGCAAGGGAGAAGCCGTGGCTGAGGAAGGTCACGTCGCTGGTGAACATCCGTTTCATGCCAATGCTCGTGCGCACGCCGTTCGCGGTGCGGTCGATGACAAGCAGCTTCTTGCCGGTGGTGCGATAGCCGTCGCAGATCATGCACGTGAAGTAGGAAATGCCGAAGAAACGATAGAGATTCTTGAAGGGTGCGAGGGTTTCCTTGGCCCCCGAGGCAGCGATGACGAAACGTGAGCGATAGGTCTTTCCCCCGGCCTGCACCTCGAAACGCCCCTCCCGGCCTGAGACGCGCTCCACCCTGGCGTTCTCGACAGCAACGCCGAAGTTCTTCACCTGGGCAAGCCCGGTTTCCAGGAGGACCGGACCTGAGACAAGAGGAATGCCGAGGTAGTTCTCGAGGTGTTTCGCGTAGCTGGTCCGCCCGCCAGGGATGTGGAAAAGCATAACGCGGAAATTGTATCGGCCAAGGTGAATGCAGGCCTGCAGGCCTCCCGGCCCGGCCCCGATGACGATGCAGTCAAGGGGTGTCTCGCTGCCCGTGATGTCAGCTCGTTCCATGATCCCTCCTCCGCTCTCCCAGTGCTGCTGAGTGAACCGTGCGCATAAATCAACAACGCCGGGCAGGAATAACTAAGGTGTCCCTGAAGGAAGCGTAGCAAGAACGAGGGAGTATGTCAACTGGGGCGGTCAAGGCTGCTTTATTTGAAAATACTTTTTGGGGAAAGTGCATCCCGGAGATGTTTTTCACGAACGAATGCCCAGGATCTGGAGCGTCCTGGCGTCCCTCTTTCCCTGGTAATATTTTTCAAGGACACGCTCGAACACCGAACCCGGTTCAGCAACGAGCGCGAACAGGGTCATGGACGATTGAAGCTTCCAGTCATCAGGGTGTCCGAAAATATCCGAAACTGACAGCCCCGAAACAGCAAGGACCGCTTCCGCGCTCTCCATGAGCTTTGCTCCCAGAACGGGATGGCCGAGGTATTGCCGCGCCTCATCCAAGCTCTTAATGGCATAGAGTCTTGTTGTGGGGCTGTGTCCCAGTCCATCGATCTGCGGGAATATGAACCACATCCAGTGCGTGCGTTTCTGGCCGCCCCGCAGCTCAGCAAGGACGCGATCGTAGACCCCTTTCTGCGCGCTGATGAAGCGGTTGAGTTCATAGGGGTCATCACGATCAACAGCCTCGCTCCCATTTGCCATACCGTCCTCCTCTTATCACTGGCCGCGCTGCAAAAGATGCCGGGCAATAATATATTCAAAGAATATAGGGCCAAATTTCATTTAGTTACAAGTCTGTCATTAATCCAGATTTGACCCCACAGTGACCTCTAAGGAACCTGAAGACCGCCCTAATGATACCTTTAACAGGTCTGATTATAGCACTTGTTGAGAGTCCTGTCTTGAGCCACTTCTCGCGGAATTATCGGGGATGCCCCGATCACATCGCGCCGTGCTAGAATTAGAATAAGGGGCATTGCATATGCTTCGAGCCTTTGATGGATCAATCGTTTGGGCGCAGGAAACGATCGGCGAAAAGGAGGGTAGTATTATGAAAGTCGGCATACTCGGATCGGGAGTGGTAGCACAGGTTTTGGCGGGTGGTTTTCTGAAGCACGGCCATGAAGTAATGCTGGGGACCCGCGACCAGCGCAAACTTGCGGAATGGAAGACTAAAAACCCTAAAGCCCGTGTCGGCGGCTTCGCTGAAGCGGCGGCCCACGGTGAACTGGTGGTCCTTGCAGTCAAAGGCACGGCGGCAGCGGAAGCACTCCGTGCAGCGGGCCCCGCCACTCTGGCAGGCAAGGCGCTCATGGATGTGACGAACCCGATCGCAGACCTTCCCCCGGAGAACGGCGTGATCCGGTTCTTCACCGATCTTAACGAGTCGCTGATGGAGCGCCTCCAAAAGGAATTTCCCGCTGTCCGGTTCGTCAAGGCCTTCAATTCCGTCGGAAACGCAGGCATGATCAACCCATCGTTCGCAGGCGGGAAGCCGACGATGTTCTTGTGCGGCAATGATGACGCTGCCAAGAAGGTTGTCATCAAGATCATTGAACAATTCGGATGGGAGCCCGAGGACATGGGCAAGGCGGAAGGAGCGCGTGCAATAGAACCGCTCTGCATGCTCTGGTGCATTCCTGGTTTTCTCAGGAATGACTGGATGCACGCGTTCAAGGTCGTGAGATAACTTCAGAAGGATTGCGCAGGGGTTGTTGTTTGCAAAGTCGCATAGCGATGGGAATGATGTCCCCTATCCTCACTCAAGATGGTTGGGAGTATTTCAACTGGGGCGGGAACGGGGGAATTGAACATCTATCAGGCGAAAAGGGAGCTAGAATCTACGGCCACTTTGGTTCCCCGGGCTTTGCAGCGATATCATCCATCGATCTTGAAAAGGATATCCTCAAGACCGGAGCGGTCATTCCGGGCATAGGACTGATACAGGTTGGCGATCTTGGTGTCGCATTCGCTTTCCGAAAGAAGGCCCGCTTCTTTGGCCATGTTAAGAATGACGATCTTTTGCTGCAAGTCGGCCCGGGCCTTCTCTCCCAGCTGCGCAACATAGGCTTTATCCCGTTCCAGCCGCTTTTCACGGTAGTTCTTCATGGTCTTTTGGACCGCATAGGTCGTGAGGGCTGTGGCGAAAAGGGGAAGGAACACGGAAAGGAACTTGTAGGTCGTGTTGCTGACCACATGGGTGCCCCCTCTCATGACGCCCATGGAGGATAGAAACCCCTTGATCGGCGAGTTCGTGAAGGTGGATGCAACCCAGTAACCCACGAGGATACCAGCAATGGCGCTTACTCCCGGGATCTGGCTGAACAAATGCTTTTTTATGTAGTAGGCGATCTCCCGCAGCTCTCGGGCCCATGCGGCCCGGTCCATGTTCCGTATCTTACGGATAAGTTCAATAATATAGTCTACTATCTTGTCCATCGGCATTTCTTTTCGAAGAGCATAATCAAATCGTAAGATTGAATGGTTCCTGTCCGCTATTCCAAAGTCGCTCACTGCGAGTGCAGCCGGCATGTTGAGGAAGCCAAATCGAATAATGAGCATTAGACCACGAACACGTTGCCCCGGAGTTTTTCTGTTGCTGGTTCCCGCCCGTCGTGAAGTTAAAAATGTGTAGCCACGCCGAAATGCATGCTGAAATAGCTATCCGAAATAAGGTGCGCGAGGCCGAGAGCAAAAACACCTACCTTGGGGCTCACGAAAAATTCAATACCGGCACCGGGCGCAATGCCAAGGTTCACTTCGCTTTTCTTCTGATTCGCGGAATTGTCAAAATTATCAATGCTTGTTTCCAGTCCTACCTGCCCGAACGCTCTCAGTTTATCCACAATCGGCACATAGTACCGGACACCGACGATGAAGGGCACGCGTGTGTACGTGCCGCTGCCCCAGGGAAAATCGTGCTTGAACTGGTAATACGAGATATCAAACCGTGCTTGGAGATTTTTGTCGACTGATGCCAGAGAATAACCTGCGCCAAAGTTGATGCCGATGCCGCTGTCATAGTCTCCCGGACCGGTCGCTGGAGCCAGCGACCCGTCGAATTCGTAAACCCCCGATTCATTTGCTCTCTCGGAGTCGGCGGATTTGGCATAGGCCATTGTTCCCATGGAGAGGGTGAAGAATGCTACGAGTAGTGTAAAAACTATCTTTTTCATGTATGTTCCCCTTTCTCGGTGATCCCAGAATACGTATTTTGAAGACTCGGGTCTATGGATCTCGGCAGTACTGTTGGTTGTGGTTATCATGTGCAATCCGGTCATTTCTCGGGCGCACGCCTCTTTCATTGCATAGTAGCAGTTCGCTGAACTGTAGAATGTGACTCTTGTCACAATAGTAATTAGTAAATCAGATGGATCTTTATATGTTGCGAAGGACGGGAACATCCACAAGTAAAGGAAGAAACGAGACGCTGCACTACACAGGCGACGGTGTGTTCATGGTCTCCGGCAAGATTATCAGCCGAAAGAAACTGTTCCGGCCGGGGATGTTGTGAAATAAAGAAGAAAAAGAGTAAGTCTAACATTAAAAACCTGACCCCCAGATGTTCTGACCCTAAAGACCCGAACGTCCGGATCATCAGAACAGCCTTACAAGGTAGCAAGAACTGACTGCTTCGCACTCCCTTCCCCTCCCGGTTGACTTCCTGTATAATGATATCCATGAGCGCGCATTCCTCTCGTCAGGTGACAAACGGCCGGCTCATCTGGCTCGCCGTTTTCGGCATTGCCATGGGCCTGATCGAGGCGATCGTCGTGGTCTATCTGCGCGAGCTTTATTTCCCCGGCGGTTTCGGCTTTCCCCTCCGGTTCATTCCCGAACAGATGCTCCGAATGGAGATACTCCGGGAACTTGCCACCATCATCATGCTCGTTGCGCTTGCGGCAATTGCAGCAAGAACGTTCGTCTTTCGCTTCGCTGTCTTTCTCTTTACCTTCGGGATATGGGACGTGTTCTACTATGTCTTTCTCAAGGTCCTGTTGGACTGGCCGCAGTCCTTCTTCACCTGGGACGTGCTGTTTCTGATCCCCATTACCTGGCTTGCGCCAATCCTGGCGCCGCTCGTCAGCGCACTTACGATGATTGGTTTCTCCGTCCTCTTGATCGCGCTCCATAGGCAATACGGCGAGATCCGGATCGGGAGAATAGCATGGCTCTTCATGGCAGCGGGCGCGGGTTTAATATTTTATACGTTCATCGTGGACTTCGCAGGAATTGTTATCAAGGGAGGATTTGTCCCGGACCTTGCCGCCCTGGCAAGCAACAGTGCCTTTCAGACAGCCGTCTCCTCCTTCGTGCCCGTGCACTTCGACTGGTGGCTTTTCTCTGCTGGAGAAGCGCTGGTCATCCTGTCCGGTGTCGTGATGTACGTGAAGACCGTGAGCAAATGATCTTGCAGCGGAGCGGTCAAGAGCCTGACGTGAGACTCTGAGGGTTAGGTCTACTTTAATATCATCACAATAAAAGTCGAGGAAAAGAAGCTAAATGTCAACAAAGTAGACCTTACCCTGAATGCTCCGTCTCATCATTATTTCTCCTCATTGCTTTTTATCGGTCGTCGTTCGCATTATCCCCCTCGGAGTCAGTACTGCTAATACTGCCGCTGCTATGAGCAGTACCGGCACGTCGCCAAATAAATGGCCTCTATGTTCCTGATAAACGAGTGACTGAATCGCCATAATCCCGCCGTGCACGATGCTTGACCAGACGGTGAACCAAATGAGACTGAGATGCTCAAGAGGATTTCGGGCTGCGATCATCAAGAAAACGCCAAGTGTCGCATAGATTCCGATGATCATCTGTAAGTAGAGCGAATGGCCCTCCGCGTGCCACGCCCAGCCCGACGGCCAATAAATTGTAAGTGGATAAACCCCAACGAAGCAGAATGCACCAATCAATAACAGGGCGATCTTTAAATACCTGAGTCGATTAGATTCTTCCGTATTTGCCTCCTTGTTTAAATGACAGTTGTCAACGCAACTATTATCGCATACTGAATGAATTCTTCAATATCAGCAAAATGATACTGTCGCTGACTACCGTAAACTCATGCGTGAAACGATTCAAACCGAGTTTCTTTGTTTTTTTACGGCTTTACCGTGAAGTCATTCGGAATATTGCCGGAACATGTACGATATTCTAGTGTGGCGCACTAGAATTCAGATACATTGCCTTTTTCAGTCCTTGTTCTCACCGATGAGGCTAAGGCAGCTTCTTAACCATCTCGGCAAACTCGTTCTTCGTGAATGCTTTTAGCGTCGTTGTTCTGACGTTCCCCGCCGAGCCTAATTTCAGCAGGAAAGACGCGCCGGCTTCGTCAGTGAGTCCCTCAATGATGGTAATGTAGTCATACTCACCCAACGTGAAGTAGAAGCCCGTCATCTTGCCCCCTATTGCTTCAATGGCCTTCGCGGCGGCTTCAACTCGCGGTGGTGCATTCTTGACGTCCTTGATTCCCTGTTCCGTCAGCTTCATCAAAACGATATGCGTTGCCATTATTCTCGCCTCCCTTCTGATCAGTCACGTGCTAGTGCGCCACATTTATTCCCATTACGGGATGACCAAAATATGTTGAAGTTATAGCGATCGTATTAAATAACCATTTACTAAAGAATAATCAACATTACAGAAGATGTCAAGAAGAGGGCTGGGGCATTCTCCGGGGAGACCTTTAGTATTATAAATCCGCTGGCGGTTACGACTTACCATACTGATAGCGCTTCCAATTACGAAAATGTAATCTACACGAGGTCGTTATTTGCACTCTGTGGATACTTCAGGAAAAAAAGTTACATCTTCCCTTAGCTTGGTCATCTGTTGAGAAAAGACAACAGCTCGCTGTGGAATCGCTCTGTGGCCTCTAAGTGAGGAATATGTCCCACATTTAGCAGTTCAATAAGAGTAGACCCGGATATGAGCTTTGCCGTTTTCCAACCCAGTTCAGGGTATTGGCCGACGCTCGCGAGGAGGTCCTTCTTCACCCGGGCCTTCCCGACCACGGTCCTGTCCGCCTACTGAGGCAATATGAGAATACTCGTTTGTGATCTGACCACAATAAATGCTGACGATGTCGTCGTGGGGATCGGCAACACCACGGGCGCCGAAATCGACAAGTTCGAGAAATTCGCGCTGACGCCCGACAAGGCGCACAAGGTCGAGGCGCCGCTGGTCTATGAGCAAACAAATGGAGAAGAGGGATTTCCCGGTCAGCCAGGTCCGCCGGTATCTGGAGCCCGGCCCGATCGTGCTGGTTTCATCGAAATGGAAAGGCAAGACGAACATCATGACGATGGGCTGGCACACCGTGATGGAGTTTACACCGTCGCTCGCGTTTGACCCTGAGATGTTCCCGATGGCGACAATAGTCCCAATACACAGGCTTTTCCCCGCACGGATCTTTCCAGCTCGGGCTCTAGTGCCGGGTCCTTCCGGGAGGCAGCTTATTCAGGGAATCGTACAGATCCTTCAGATCAGCAATGATCGTGTCGAGATCGAATTTGTGCCAATCGAGCATGGCTGAGTGCAGGGATGACCGGGCATCGCGCAAGGCTATGGCTTTTTCCGTGCCTTCGACAGGATGGTAAAGCTTCGCGTCCGCATCGAGAAGGGCGCTGCTCTGTCTCAATAAGAGCAATACCGCCTTCGCTTTTTGCGGCACATAGGGAAAGATGCCCATCCGCGCATTGTGGCACCGTTCACATACGGCCGCTATCGTGTCAGGCGTTACAATACCGGTGACCATCGACCCGTGGCATGTTACGCATTCGGGACCCTTTCCCCCCGCTTCAAGCCTCTTGTAATGCAGGCTCTGGGTGAATTTATAGAACTCGGCTTCATGGCATTTGCCGCAGGTTGACGGGATGTTCTTGAAGTATACCGTACTTCGGGTATCGCCCGAGCCGAGCACTCCCGCATGGGCCTCCTTCTGCCCGGAAGCACGGGGGTCGCCTCCATGGCATTTGTCGCAGGTCACTCCACGCTTCTGGTGTATCGATCCCGTCCAACTGTGGGACTTTACGCCCACGAAACTGCTGCCCGGAAGCCGGGAATGGCAAGCGACACAGGTATTCCCGGCTTTGTCGTCAGCGGCATTCGCCGGCGCGGGAAACAGGAACACGCAGCACAGGAGGAGCGTGCAAACGCGAACATGATCAAGCTTTGACATCGTGGCCTCTCTTTCCGTTGTACCAGCGCAGCAGCGCAAAGCTGATGCTCCACGCCGCCGCCGTCGCGAGGACCACGTAGACCGTCATCGCCTTCGGCGTGATATGGAGCACATCGATGTACCCGGCCACGACCAGCATGCAGAAGAAAACGATGCCCCCGATGCCTAACGAGGTCATAAACGGCCTCTGGAGCGGATTTACCATATAATGCTGAGGTTCCTTTGACCGGTCGAGGAAAGGGATCAATGCATACACAAGGAAGTTGGATGCCGGAAAGATGACGCCGCCGATGGTCTCGGGCGTGATCTTCCCTCCGAAGAGGGAAAATGACAGGTCGCCGGGCACCAGCTTCAGGAAACCGTATACGATGAGGAAATACCAGTCAGGCCTCATCACGGGAGTTCCCGGCGACGGCGGGCCGTACGCTTCTATCGGGTTCAAGGGAATATACGTCGCCATGATCACGACAACGAACAGCAGGAAGAGGAAAAACGACAAGCTGATGAGGAACTGTTCGGGCCAGATCGGGATGCCGATAAGCCTCCTCCCTCCCTGCGCCTCCCTTCGATCCAAGTTGGAGGGGGGCTCCGTGTGTTTCTGCTTGACCAGGATGAGCAGATGCAGGCTGATGAGGCCGATCAGCAAAATGGGGATCAGCATGACATGCATGAAGAAGAAGCGGGGCACGGTACCATCCGAAGGGAAGTCGCCTGCGAAGAGCAGCCTGGACGTCCATTCCCCGACCCAGGGCACCGACTTCGACACATAATAGGCAATGGACGTGGCGGTCACCGAGAACTGACTGTAAGGCAGCAAATAGCCGGTGAATGCCGCGAGCATGGCTATGCCCCACAAGCTGAGCCCCACGAGCCAGTTGATCTCCCGCGGCTTCCGGTAGGACGCGGTAAAATAGATCCTCAGGAGATGTGCGAGTATTGCGGCGATCATGATCATTGCCGACCAGTGGTGGATGCGTCTGATGATCAGGCCCATGGGGAGCAGGTCTATTCTCACCACGCTCGCATAGGCTGCCGGGACCATCGCGCCGAAGAGGGAAACCATCGCGGTTGAAGGCTCGTAGAGAACGCCGAGAAAGACGCCCGTTGCGATAAGGATAATGAAGGAGAACAACGCTATTTCTCCGAGCAGGAACGTGGGGTGGGTCGGGAATGTCTTGCTCAGGAACTTCTCCTTGAACTTTCCAAGCTCCAGCCGTTCATCAAACCATTTGAAGATCATAGCAGTGTCTTCGCCTCCCTATACCTGCGGCCCGATCGGGCCGTTGAAATCGCTCGTAAAGGCAAGCGTTCCGTCCTGCATTACCTTCACTCCGATCTGTGCAAGCGGGATCGGTGCTGGCCCGCCCATGACCTTTGCCCCCTCGGCAGGATTGAATGTGCTGTTGTGACAGTAGCATTCCGTGAACGACGCAACGGGCGATTCCTTGTTCGGCATCCAGGAGACGGTGCAGCCGAGATGGGTGCAGATGGCGCTGTAGGCCACAAACCCCTGGTCCGTCAGTGCGATGTCCGTAGGCGGTTTGAATGCATTCTCCTCCAGTTTGATCAGCTGGATGAGGTTCGCGGGGTTCGACGACTTGCCCATGGGATAGGCGAGCAGAGCGTCGCCAGCCTTCATCGATGAAGCCATGATGGGCGTCCCCGCATCGCCTCCCTGTGCATACACAAGCCCGTCGCCGGGCTGTATGGTCGTTGTGTAGCCTCCGCCTCCCTTCTTTTCAGGAGCCAGCACCTTAAGCACGGCAACAAGAGACCCGAAGGCGCCTGCGACAGACGCAACGAGCATCACGAGGGTGAACCTTCTCCGGGTGATGCCTTTCTTGTTGTCCCCGCTCTTCCCGTTCCCTTCTACCATAGCAGTTCCTCCTCGCGGTCCTCCGATACTTCCCTGTAGGGAAGAAAATAGCGTGCGAAAATAACGATCTCAATGCCCGCGATCAGGAACTCGAAAGCCACCAGCGTGCCCAGGAGGTAATCTTTTCCTTTGCCGGAGATCAAGAGATAGGCAAAAGCGGCGCCCACGCCGAGAAGCAGGATTGACAGGACCAGGACCGCGATCATGGCCGCCTTTGGATAGAGAGGCCTCTTCTCCTGTATGATCTCAAAGCTCATATCATCCCCTCCGTTCCAGTACGACGTACACGAGATAGCCGATGCCGAACATGACAAGTACCGCGCCGAATGCGACGAACCCTATTTGGAAGGAGCCGAGGTCCTTGGGAAACTCGGGTATGAACGGCGGCTCCTTGCCGATCGTTTTCTCCTGGGCGATCTTGATCCGTATGCCCGATAGCGTATTCACCGTTGACTCGGTCACATCCATCGGGTCGATCTGATCGAACCCCGCCGTATCCTTGTGGCAGCCTTCACAAACCCTGGGCACCTCGGGCATGTCATTACGGTGTGCATGGTGGCACGCAACGCAGGAGGGCCCGCCTTTATTCTCAAGATAGGCCCTGCCCATGATGCTCTTCGCGTACCGGTCTACTGATGGGCCATGGCACCGGCCGCACAGGTCAAACAGTTTCCTGCCGGCTGGCCTGCCGATGAAACCCCGGGATACCGACATTGCCTGCGACTTCTTCTCATCAAGTTCCTGGCCGGTGAGCTGTTTGATGTTCCGCACGTCCACATCCGGATTTCCCCCGTGACAGAGATCGCAGGTTGTCCCATTTTGCTGATGGATCGAACCCTTCCATTCCTTGACGGGCCTGCCGAGCTCAGCGTCCATAAATTCGTGGCACAGTACGCAGGCCGATGCCTTCAGCTCGGCGTGCACGCTCGCCCCGAACAGTACGAAAGCCGCTGCCCAGCATAGCGCAAATGCATACGTTGTGATTTTCATACGATGGGTCCCCGAATTGATTTAAAATAAGCCGCCTCGAAGAGAGGTGCCGGCATCACAAGCGAGGTCTTATAACCTCACCTTCAGAGGAAGAACTCGAAATGGGTTCGATTCCAAGAAATAACGGAGAAATAACGTAAGATATCCCAATCTCAGTTGAAATCACACGTCATCCTTTTTCCTATGACCTCTGTTTAATTTCAAGTATAGTATAGCGCTGATTCATTCGTATTGAAGTGGGTAAATAGATCCCTTTGTGATCAGATGGAGCATCACACCAATGAGGCAAATCCGGGGTGCTATTCCTTTGTCCCCTGGATGATCCGCTCCTTATCGGTCCTTTCAAGTACTTCTTCCTTCAACGCTGCCGCGAGCACATCAAGAGTGAACCTTTCCCCAAACAATATCTCAGTCGCCTTTTGATTCCGCATCGAGAATGATCTTTTGAAGCTGCTATAATATTGAAAAGGAGGTGGTAGATATGGTGGATATTGTCAGGAAGGTGGCGTATTTCGCGATGGATATACCGAACAAGCCGGGTGAGGGAGCGCAGGTGTTGGGGGCTTTGGCAGATGCGGGCGTGAACCTGTTGGCGTTCTCGGGGTTCCCAAGCGGCAGGAAGGCGCAAATCGATTTTATCCCCGAGGATGTGGCAGTGTTTAAAAATGCCGTCAAGGCTGCGAAGATCAAGATACGTCCCCAGAAGTTCGGGTTCCTGGTCCAGGGCAACGACCGGAAAGGCGCCGTAGCGGACTTGCTCAAAACAATGGCGGAGAAAAAGATCAATGTTACGGCCATTGACTCCGTGTCGGCTGGAGCGGGCCGCTATGCTTCCATCTTCTGGGTCGGGACGAAGGACGTGAACAAGGCGGCAAAGGCGCTGGGGGCGAGCTAGACACAGCAACTCGTGAATTGCTCCAACAGAGCGAAGGCCTTGTCGGGTACGGACCGTCTATGAGCAAACAAGTGGAGAAGAGGGATTTCCCGGTCAGCCAGGTCCGCCGGTATCTGGAGTCCGGCCCGATCGTGCTGGTTTCATCGAAATGGAAAGGCAAGACGAACATCATGACGATGGGCTGGCACACCGTGATGGAGTTTACGCCGTCGCTCGTCGGGTGTGATCGCCGGCAGTAATCACAGCTTCCACATGATCCGCAAGAGCGGCGAATGCGTCATCAACCTGCCGACCACGACGCTGACCGATGTCGTCGTCGGGATCGGCAACACCACAGGCGCTGAGATCGACAAGTTCGAGAAATTCGGGCTGACGACCGACAAGGCACACAAGGTCGACGCACCGCTGATCCGTGAGTGCTATGCCAACTTCGAGTGTCTACTGTACGACGACGCGCTGGTCGATACATACAACTTCTTCATCTTTGAGGTGGTGAAAGCGAATGTCGCCGTTTCGCCGCAGCATCCCGAGACGCTGCACTACACGGGCGACGGCGTGTTCATGGCCTCCGGCAAGATCATCAGCAGAAAGAAACTGTTCACACGCGGATGTTGTGAAATAAAGAAGAAAAAAGAAAAGTCAAACATTATTGACGTGACCCTGAGATGTTCTCGTCCTTGAGCCAGAAGATAATCAAATGAAAGAAGCGCATTGTCAAACCGCAAGACTTGACCCTATAGACCCCTGACGGTGCCCTTTAAATGGGTGACCCTATAGACCCTCTAGTGAATGTCTCATTGCTACGCCTCCTTATGAATTGAGAGACTGTCCCCGGAAGGGCTCTTCTGTAATACTATTTTCTGTTGAAAACAAAGAGGTTCAAATCTTCAACCGTGACATTTACTTACTCCAGCATGTTTACTTGTCATCATCGAAGATTTGACCCCTTTTATGTACCCCCTGACCCCTTTTATGTACCCCTTCTTTGACACTATTTACACTGATTTACACTGATTTACACTGATCGGCCATGATTGATCATGCATCTTCATAGGTTTTATCCGCCGTTATCAGGTGCCAGTGAAAGTACCCCGCAGCAGAGCTGCGGGGCATCTGGCCTTGAAACCCAATGACACATCTAAACAAAAAGGGCTAATCCTGACTTCATCAGGATGTCCTTTTCATCCCAGCAGCAGAGCTGCTGGGTATTTCAGGACGCTTTTATAAAATCCACGCAAATCTCACCTTTCATGTCTTCGTCGTGCCCACGGCGAGACCTGATATGATCCGGTCAAGGAAGAGCGTGTACAGGACGGCGACGGGGATGCTCGCGATCAGCGCCCCTCCCATGAGCGCCCCCCAGTAGAAGACGTCCCCGCGTACCAGCTCCGTGGTCATGCCGATACCGATGGTCTTTTTCGCCGAGTCTTGGATGAAGGAGAGCGCGTAGATGTACTCGTGCGCCACGAGCGTGAAGGAAAACACGATGACCGTGATGATGCCGGGGATGGAGAGCGGCAGAAGGACCCGTGCCATGGCGCCGACCCTGCTGCACCCGTCGACGAGGGCCTGCTCCTCGATGTCCTTCGGGATGGACTTGAAGAAGCTCATCAGGAGCCAGGTGCAGAAGGGCACCGTGAAGGTGGGATATACGAGGACCAGGGACCACAGGGAATTCTGGAGTCCCAGAACCGACACGATGCGCGAGAGCGGGATGAACAAGAGTGTCGGCGGGACGAGGTAGGTCAGGAAGATGCCGATGCCAACGCTCTCCCCCCACCTGCCTGCCAGGCGCGCCAGGCTGATCGCAGCGGGAACCGCCAGGATGACCGTGATCACCACGACGGCCATGCCCACAAAGAAGGTGTTCAGCAGGAACCGCAGAAAGAGCGTCTGGTTGAAGAGCAGGTCGAGATGTTCGAGGGTAGGGCCTTCGTTCAGCCAGAAAGGGTTGTTGGTCGGACTGAAGAGGTCATGGCTCCGCTTGAACATGGTGATCAGCATGATGTAGAACGGGGCGGCGGAGAAGACGATGAAGATACTCAACGCGCCGTAGAAGTAGCTTTTTGAGAAGATCTGTTTCAGCATAATGTTATTTCTACGCCATACTCTGAACTCCTATCTACGTCACTACCGCCTTCTTCGCAAGCCGCAGCACGACCGCCGCAACGCCCGCGAGCACCGGGAAGAAAAACAGCGAGACTGCCGCGCCCTGGGCCAGGTCGCCTCCCTGGATGCCCTTGAGGAACGCGAGGCTTGCCAGGACCTGCGTGTTGTTGTCCGGCGGACCGCCCTTGGTAAGGACCCAGACTACCGTCATGTCCGTGAAGGTGAAAAGCGTGGAGAAGAGGACCGTGACGCTGATCACCGGCAGCAAGAGCGGCAGAACGATCTGGAAGAGACGCCGATAGTATCCCGCTCCGTCCATCTGGGCCGCTTCGAGGACCTCCCGCGGGAGGGAGTTCATCCCGGCGATGCGGATCATCGTGGCAAGGGGAAGGAGCCTCCAGACATGGACGAGGATGACCGACGCCATCGCCAGGCCGGGCCTTCCGAGCCAGTAGAGGTTGCTCATGGGGCCCAGCAGGGCATGGGGTTTTCCGAGCAGTCCCCAGGTGCGGAGCAGCCAGTCGATGGGACTGAACACCGAGTCGAGGAACCAGAGGTAGCCGATGGTCCCGAGAGCGATCGGGGCGGTCCAGGGCAGCATGATGAGGAACCGGACGAGCCACTTGAACCGGAATTCGCGCATCAGGAGTTCGGTCAGCATGTTCGAGAGCACGAGCACCAGGCCGATGGACGTGAACGTGAATATGCAGGTGTTCAGCAGGGATGTCCGGAACGCCGGGTCGTGGAGCACGGCCGTAAAATTCCCGAAGCCGATCATGTGAAACTCGGGGTTTCCCACGGTCACATTGCTGAAGCTGTACACAAAGGCCATGAGGAACGGAAAGCCCACAAGAAGCAGCATGTAGAGCGCCACGGGCGTAAGCATGAGCGGCGCAAGCACCGACTCTCGTTCGAAGAAGCGCGGCCGGCTCATGGCCTCACCCTCATGCCGGTCTTCGGATCGAAGCGCCGGAGCTCCTGGCTGCAGACCGCGAACTCGTGCTCATCTCCCTCCTTCATGTTCAAACGGAAGGAATGGTTCGCGATGACTTTGGTCTTGCCGATGGTCCCGTACACTAGCCGGTGCGACCCCAGGTCCTCCACCCGTTCGACCAGAAGCCGGAGACGCATGCATTCCTTGTCCGGGAGCGCCTCCGCCGGAAGCAGCGCCTCGGGACGGAACCCGACGATCAGGCCGTCCTGCTCCATGAAGTTCATCGGCGGAATGCCGACAAAGCCCGCGACGAACATGTTGGCCGGATCGTTGTAGATCGAGTCAGGCGTGCCGATCTGGCGGATCGTCCCCTCGTTCATCACCGCGATCCGGTCGCCCAGGCCCATTGCCTCCGCCTGATCATGGGTGACGTAGATGGTGGTAACGTGGATCTCCCGCTGAAAGAGCTTCAGCTCCTCGCGGGCCGTATGGCGTACCTTCGCGTCGAGGTTCGAAAGCGGCTCATCCATCAGGAGCACCCTGGGCCTGCGGACCAGGGCGCGCGCGATCGCGACGCGCTGTCGCTCGCCGCCGGAGACCTGGGACGGCATCCGGTCAAGGAGATGGCCGATGCCGAGCAACCCCGCGGCCCACGCCACCTTCTTCCGGATGTCCTCGCGCCGCATGCCCTCCACGGTGAGAGGAAAGGAGATGTTCCCGAACACGGTCTTATGCGGGTAGAGTGCGTAGCTCTGGAAAACCATGGCAATGCCCCTCTCGCGCGGAGAAAGATCGTTGACCGGCTGTCCATCGATGATGATGCGCCCGTTGGTCGGCTTCTCAAGGCCCGCCACGAGGCGCATGAGCGTGGTCTTGCCGCTCCCTGAGGGACCGAGCAGCACGAGGAATTCCCCGTCGCTGATCTCCAGATCGATGCCGTCAACGGCCTTCACGCCTTCAAAGTGTTTCTTGATCCCGATAAGCTGTACGTACGCCATAGTTTTATGGTATTCGAAAAGCGTCCTATTTACCACGGAGAGACGGAGACACGGAGAAAATCAACTGCTTACCAGCAGTTTGCTGAAAAAGTCTCTTGTGATGTCATCCTGAACGAAGTGAAGGATCTTAAGTCTTTGGAAAACAAGATCCTTCGCGGAGTTTATCCTGAGTAACTTCAAGATCCTTCGTTTCACTCAGGATGACGAACGAAGGACTCAGAATGGCAATTTGGGTAGTTAATTGACTTTTTCAGCGGCCTGCTAGCTGCTGAAGAAGGCAGTGCTGCCTCCTCCTTCATTCGTCATCCCCGTGAAAAAAACGGGGATCCGGAATTGCCCGGGCGCTGGATTCCCGCCTGCGCGGGAATGACGGACAAGGGATTGAAGATCATTCTTCAACAAGCCATGAAGATGTGACTCCGTGTCGGATTTTGACCTTTCCCGATCCGCTCCTATTTCTTTCCGATCAGCCCCTGGGCCCGCCATTTGTCGAAGATGACCCTGCACTGTTCCGCGGACTGCTTCACCGACTCTTCGGCGCTTTGCCTGCCCTGGGCCACCCGGGCGAACATGCCCGGCAGGATGTAGGTGCCGAAGATCTCTCCTTCCGCGGGGTTCGCCGTGCCGGGATATCCCACGTTCGTGCTCCATTTCTCCGCATCCTTGAGCGTTACCAGCTTATCGGTCTGTTCTCCGGGCAGCGCGAAGGGGTCCTTGTTGAACCATGCGTTGTGCAGGTCGCGCATATGCTTTGCCTGATGCACCACCGGGTATCCGCGGTCGCCGCCCGATACCGGTGCGTTGAAGAAGGCCGGCGAGTTGTACAATTTGCTCTCCCACATTGCCCGGTCGTAGTTCGCTACCCGGTCCAGCAGGAACTGCTTGGCCAGGTCTGCGTTCTTTCCGGCGAACTTGGGGATCACGGTCACGTAGATCACGTGCTCGCATGCCCACCCCGTGCCGCGCGGCCCCTTGAGCGCCGGCGTGAAGAAGATGTCCTTGGCGACCTCGGGCACGTCCTTTTGCGCGGACCGGTAGGCTGAGATGGAGTTCAGGATGTACGACGCCTTGCCCGCGATCAGGAGCTGGTTGTTCGATGCCGCGGTCCAGCCGAAAACCTCGGGGGTCAGTGTCTTGTTGTACAGGTCGGTCATGAACTTCACGGCCTCGACGGTCTTCGTATTGTCCAGGACCACATTCGAGTTCTCGTCCTGGATCGACGTATCGAAGGACCAGAGCAGCGTGCGCTCGGCCATGTTCGAATCGAGTTCCTGGGAGATGCCGATTCCCATCTGGATACCCTGCTCGTTCTTGATCTTCGTTCCGTACGTAAGCAGGTCCTCCCACGTCACCGGCCCGTCGGGCTTGCCGGCCTTCTCCCAAAGGGACTTGCGGTAATCTCCCGGGTCGATGGTCCAGCCGTGGCAAAAACCGTAGTACTTCTTTGTATAAGGATTGTAGGAGCTGCGCGTCGCCACGGGGAGCTGCTTCCCGAACCGTTTCTCCGCCTCCTGGTTCAGATCGACAAGGTCCATGACGCTCGGCTCGAAGTCGGACGGCGGCTCGATGAATTCCACGATGTCATGCCCCTTGCCTGCGGCCACCTCGGAGGCAAAGGTGCTCCGAAGGTCGGCGAGCCCGATGTGGTCGATGATAACGTCCACATCGTGTTTTTCGCCCCATTCCCTTGCGTACTGATCGTACCATTTGTCATGCGTGGGAACAAAATGGCTCCATTGAAGTATCCTGAGCGTCCGGCGGCCCTGTTTCTGGGCAAAAGCTTCGTTCAGCACACCAGGTCCCAAGGCCAGGCCCGCTGCACCGATCCCTGCCTGTTTGAGAAAATCGCGTCTCGTGATCCTTTTCATACTCGCCTCCTTTGGTTGTTTTCGCTGCATACAGTCATCATCTGTTTTGACATTTGGACTTTGGAGCTTATCGGGAATTGGTGGATGTTCCTCTTTTAAATATTTTCACACCGTGAGCGCTGTCCTTTATCGGGCTATGTAATCGGCCAGATCGAGCAGCCGTTGCGTATATCCGTATCATTATCGTACCAGGAGAGCACCTTGACAGTCCTGTCCATGATGACCCTGGTGGCGTTGGCTTCTATGATGCCCGAATGCTCATCGTCCACAATATCGGCGGAAACCAGTTCATCTTCGGAATAGCCCAGAATGCCAAGACCGTTGATCGCGATCTGTTTCATGATGCTCCTCCTCTTTTGCACGGATAGTTCATTTCGACGTCCTATACAGACACGCAAGACCCAACTCATGCAAGGGCATTTCTATGCACTGCAAAATATTGTTTGCCCCTCTTTAGCAAAAGAGTGGTTAGGGGTGATTTGATTCAGTGAAAAAGTCCCTTCATTCCTCCTTTTTTTAGGGAGACATGATTATTTCGTCCGTCCTAATTACATTATAAAACATCAATAATGCTTTTGTTGCTGATGCAAAAAAAAATCAGCAACCCAAAAGGATATTTTTGAATACAACCATGGTATTAGAGATACCCTCGTTTGTCATTCCGAAAGAACGAAGTGACCGAGAAATCTTACTCAAGGCAGGTTCCAGGCGGGTCTTGCATTGGCAGGGAAAGACTAGATTCTTCGCTCTCGCCCCGAGCAGACCTTTTTTCAGGATATCCATCGGCATTTCTAGTACCGCCTCGCAAGATATCCTATTCATTTCTCCTTACGAGTCATTTTGCCTAATGGTGTTAATTACTTCGACTCTGACGTTTTCTGCGCTGTCAACAAATCCTCCGGAGACGGCGCCGGCCCCAGCAACACTGCAATCCACCGTGTGCTTTCATTGCTCTCGAATGCAATTTTAAAGGTCATGGTTATCGGAATGGAAAGGACCATGCCCACAAGGCCGAGCAGGCTTCCCCAAAAAATCAATGAGAGAAAGACAACCAGGGTAGACAATCCGAGGCCCCGCCCCATAAGCCGCGGCAGGATTATGTTGCCGAGTGAGAAAAAAATGACGATATACCCTGCAGCCGCAAGCGCGGCACGGCCCATTCCAAGTTGAAGAAAAGCCACGAGGACTGCAGGAATGGGAGCGATAATTGAACCAAGATTCGGTATGTAGTTGAGCAGAAAGGCCAATAGACCCCAGAGAACGGGGAAATCCACGCCAAGGATGGCAAGCCATATCCCGACAAGAATTCCTGCAGTCAGACTGATCGCTGTCTGGATAACCATATAACGCTTCATCGTATCTACGAACCTGCTGAGCTGGGGAAAGGCTGCCTGAGGAACACCAAGGACAGCGCGGAATTTGACAGGAAAGCTCGAGGCCTCGAGCAATATGAACATTACGGTGAGCAAAATAAGGACGATATTCGACAACACCGATCCCAAACCAGAGAACAGGCTTGCGGTCAGACTCATGACCGCGCCGGGATTGACGTATTTGAGCACAAGTTTGTCCGGGCTCTCAATCTCCTTGCTCGTTAACAGTTCTTTGAGTGCAGAAAACTGCTCCTGTATGCGAGCCTCATAAAAAGGCAAGGCATTCGAAAAGCTGTTGATAGACGTCCCTACGAGCGCGCCGATAAACAGGAGAATACCGATGATTCCACCTACGACGAGCAATACCGCGATAACGGAAGGAACGCGTTTCCGCTCAAGCCAGAGCAGCGGCGACGTCCCGATGACGGCAAGAAAGACGGATACGAGGAACGGTACCAGTACGGATTGTGCTTGATAGATACCCCAGATGATGACCACGAGTGCTGCCACAATGACGAGGAAGCGCACTCCCCTCTGTTCATTGCACTGTGCTACCATAGGCCTACACCTCCTGAGCAGAAGCTTACTCCTCCGTTAGAGAAAATCGCCGATTCCTGTAGCCCGTCGTTCACATGGATAGCGGATATCCTGGTGGTCTGCTCTGTAATAATTGTACCAGAGAAAACACCGGAGAGGCATCCCGCGCTGTCCATGTCTGTCGTTTTTTGCCATGCTCATTGCGACCCCAATGACCCCAGAGACCGCACAAAAGTATCTTGCTGGTTACCATACAATGACTGATTTTATTGAAGCTGTATGGTAACTGCCGAGGAAGGTTTGGCGTTCTACTGTGGGAATAGTTTTCTCATCTAATGTTTGATGACTTGCCGTTAGATAAGTCCCCAACGATCTCCCGGAACTGCTCAAGCGCTGCTTCAAGATCTTCAACGATCTCCTGGGCGATGACATCGGGATCGGGGAGGTTGTCGGATGCTTCGAGGGATTCGTCCTTTAGCCAGAAGATGTCGAGGCTGGCTTTGTCGCGGCTTACGAGTTCGTCATAGGTATATGATCGCCAGCGGCCTTCATTTCCCACCTCCTCTGCCTGCCGGGGAGAGGACCGAGGTGAGGGGGAAGTCTTTTCTTTGTACGTGGCCTTGCGCTGATGGCGGTTCTCGGGATTGTAGTTCTTCACAAACTCGTCGAGATCGGAGCGCTGGAGGGAGCTTGTCTTGAGTGTAAAGTGCATGTTCGTGCGGAGGTCGTAGATCCAAAGCTTCTTTGTCCAGGGCGTTTCACTTGCCGGCTTTTTGTCGAAGAACAGCACGTTCGCCTTGACGCCCTGAGCGTAGAACAGGCCCGTGGGCAGGCGCAGGAGCGTGTGCACGTCGCACTCGTGCAGGAGCTTTCGTCTGACCGTCTCCCCTGCCCCGCCTTCGAACAGGACGTTATCCGGCACGACAACTGCCGCGCGGCCATTCTGTTTTAAGAGGGTCTTTACATGCTGGATGAAGTTGAGTTGTTTGTTGGAGGTCGTGGCCCAGAAATCCTCTCGCTCGATGATATCGGTCTCCCGTGATACCTTGCCGTTCTCGGCAACGATGGTGGTGCTGCTCTTTTTGCCGAAGGGAGGATTGGTCAGTACGATATCAAACCGGTCGCCCGGGTCGGCGGCAAGCGAGTCCGAAACGATGATAGGAAGGTCCTTGTCGGTCCCGATGCTGTGGAGCATCAGGTTCATGGCGCAGAGCCGGGCCGTGCTCTGGACCAGCTCCCAGCCCTTGAAGGTAGAGCTTTTGAGCTTGCGTTTCTCGTCTGCGCTCATGTTCGGATTGTGCTTAACCACATAATCGTGCGCAGCAAGGAGAAACCCGCCGGTCCCGCACGCGGGATCGCAGAGGGTCTCTTTCGGCTTCGGCTGGATCACGTCAACCATGGCCTGGATCAAAGGACGGGGAGTGAAGTATTGGCCCGCGCCGGACTTGGTATCCTGTGCGTTCTTCTCTAAGAGACCTTCGTATGCGTCCCCTTTTACATCAGCGCTCATCACCGACCAATTTTCCTTATCGATCAGGTCGACAACGAGCCGCCGCAGCTTTGAAGGGTCCTGGAACTTGTTCTGGGATTTGTTGAAGATCAGGCCGAGCAGTCCTTTTTCATTGCCCAGGCTTTCGAGCATGTGGCGGTAGTGGTCGAACAGATCGTCGCCATCCTTCTTTAAGAGCGTGGGCCAGTTGTACTTCGCAGGAACGGCACTCGGCTGGTTGTATGGCGGCTTCGTGCGCTCGTCGGCCATTTTGAGGAACAGCAGGTACGTGAGCTGCTCCACGTAATCTCCGTAGCTCATCCCATCATCCCGGAGGACGTTACAGTAGTTCCAGAGTTTTTGAACAATTGCTGCTGATGTCATGAAGTTCCCCTGTTGTCCCTAATATTCGCTTGACTCTAATGATCGATGACTTATAATAGATTCAACGGGTAAATCCTGTTGTGTGCTTGGGGTGCTGCCTTCCATCGGTTGACTATGAGCCCCGTGAATATCGGCACAACAGGGTCCGTCATAAATTCATGAAGAAGAATACGTTAAGCAAGACCAACCCCTACCTCAAGAATGCGGCTAAGCGGAAAGCCATGCTTTATACCTCCGTTGTAACCTCTTCTGCCATTGAAGGCGTAAAACTGCCCGGCATGAAAGTCGGGGAACCTGCACAAAGGAGGCTCGCATGTCCAAAGTAGTCAATGCAATATTCGAAAACGGCGTTCTCAAGCCGCTTCAGAAAATAGACCTCAAAGAGCATGAACAGGTCGAGCTGAAGATCCTCTCCCACGACGAATGGCAGAAACGGTTTGACAACGTACTCCGGAAAGTCCACGCCCGCTCTTCGCAATACACTTCCGAAGAAATAGAATCAGACATCGCTCACGCGGTACAAGAAGTCCGGGAAGAGAAGCGTGGCTATTAGGGCCGTCCTCGACACCAATATCTGGGTTTCCGCCATCCTGAACCCATCGGGTTTCCCGGCTGACATCCTCAACTCTTTCAGCCAGGGCGATTTTCTCGCCGTCATTTCAGAACCAATTATCTCCGAGATCGCCGATGTCCTGAGCCGCCCCAGGATCAAGAACAAATACGGCGTCACCGAAGCCGACATTCTGGAGCTGCTCATCCTCATCGAAGAACGGTGCGAACATGTGTTGCTTGCGGGTGACGTCCGGGTCTGCCGCGATCCGGAAGACAACGGCGTCATCGAAACAGCCATCAAAGGTCACGCATCGTACATCGTCACCCGCGATGATGATATCAAATTTGACAAAAGCGTCGAAGCGTTTCTCTCCCAAAATAGCGTTACGCCAATATCAACTGCGCGGTTTCTGAAGATCATCAGGGAAGCCTGAAAGCTCATTCAACCTTCACCGCTATCCTCGATCCCAACACCCTTCCCGGTTACCATACAAAGTTCCGAATTAATCTATCTGTATGGTAACGTCCAAGGAAGTATTACTACAGAGTCTCATTTAATCAGTTTATATAACATGAAGACTGCGTGTAACACGCCAGATCGCAGCGAAGCCGTTCGATTATACGGCGCGCAGCTCTTTGCCACGAAGAGTTTTTTTGATAAATGCAATGCGTTTCTTTACCTCCGCCAGCAGCTGCCGGTACCGCACCCGATCTTTTTTGACCTCGTCGTAATATTTAATATCTTTGCCGAGCACTTTGCCCTTGTACTCAAACCGCACCTTGCTCTTTTCCCGCGACATAAGGTAATAATACTGGTATCCTTTGACAAGCTTCTTCACCAGGACCCCGCGGGGAAGCGCAGCCAGGGCCTTTTCATATTCCCCCTGCGCAAGCATGGCTTTTCTGAGCTCTTCTTCCAGAACACCTTTGATGATCTTCATCTTCGGAGTGTTAGCTTACTGACGCTGATTAATTCTATAGTGCATGGTAACGGGTGTAAAGTATTAATTCCCTCATACAGAGCGCACTTATACGGAACTTCTTGGTGGTTACCATACAATGCTATTTATTATACTGTCTGTATGGTAACTGTAAGGATGTTTCTTACATACTGAGTGTGAACAGGGTTATTCAGAATACGAGAACGCGGTGGCTTCGAGCGTTCATCATCCATTTCAACCCCAGTAAATGCCGGTCGGATCAAGGTCAAGTTCAGCGAGAATAAGAGCGAGATTCTTTACGGGCGCCAGTCCCTCGTCCTCGTGCCATCTAGTGTTCCGATCACGCCAATAGAGCATCCACGTTTCGGCTTTGGGATTGTAGCGGAGCTGCGCGACTGCGGATATAGACCATTCAGACCAGCCCTTGCTCCATGGCGCGCGATGTTCCCATATCGTCACCGAATTGCCGCGGAAGGTGTAAGAGAGCCTGATCTTGTCCGCTACATGCGGCGGCACCCTCTTTCCAAGGAAGGCGTCCAGTTTTTTTGCGACCAGGTTTTTCGCTGCTGCAGGAAGAGGCATAACCCACTCCAAACATATTTATTATCCAAACAGTCCCTTGCTGGTTACCATACAACATCTCATATTATGCTGCCTGTATGGTAACTGCCAAGAGGTGTCTGATACTGAGACTGCGGGAGGATACATGTTTGCTTTGTTTAAGAACAATTGCCGCCGCAGCTTTGAAGGGTCCTGGAACTTGTTTTGTGATTTGTTGAAGATCAGGCCGAGCAGACCTTTTTCCAATGACAACGTCTTTCTCCAAAGCTCCTCGCCCTCGGAGGGAGAGGAATTCAAAGGTGAGGGTGAAAAGCCTTTGCCCAGGCTTTCGAGCATGTGTCGGTAATGGTCGAACAGATCGTCGCCGTCCTTCTTTAAGAGCGTCGGCCAGTTGTACTTCGCGGGCACGGCACTCGGCTGGTTATGCGGCGGCTTCGTGCGCTCATCGGCCATCTTGAGGAACAGCAGGTACGCAAGCTGCTTAGAGCCTGCCCTGAGCGAAGTCGAAGGGTAGTCGCCGTAGCTCATCCCATCGTCCCGGAGGACGTTACAGTAGTTCCAGAGTTTTGAAACGATTGCGGCAGGAGTCATAATACAAACCACCAAAGTCTCATTTATTGTGTCTCATATACAACATGCTACGTGTATTGCGTCTCACGATTTGCATTTCATGAGACACAAAAGTGACAATCCATATATATTCTGATGCTCATGGAACTGAGACATCACGATACCTCGCGCAGTTCTTTGCCTTTCAAGGTTCTCCGAAGAAACGCGATCTGCTTCTTAACGTCTGTCAGCAGCCTCCGGTACTTTGCCCGGTCCTCCTTGATCTCATCGTAGTGGGCGATCTCCTTGCCGAAAAGCTTGCCTTTATACTCGAAGCGGACCTTGCTCCCCTCCCGCATAATCAGGTAGAAGTATTGGTGACCTTTGACAACTTCCGCACAAGCACCCCGCGGGGCAGCGCGGCCAAGGCTTTCTCGTACTCCGTCTGCATACGCAGCGAGTTCTTCAGTTTTTCTTCCAGGACGGCTTTTAATAATCTTCATAACAACCTATTCAGTTACCATACAGTTCCATAATTATAAGCCCCGGTATGGTAACCGTCAAGGGAATATCAGGCATCCGAATGCTGCATGTATCCATGTCTCTATACTGCCTCGAATGCATTAAACGGATTTATGGGCAATATCAAGAAGAAAGCCCAGCCCTATTGCCCCACGGAAGTTCTCAGCGGTTACCATACATTTACATATTTTCACGGCTTGTATGGTAACAGCCAAAGAAGTAAGCCAGGATCGGGTCTACTTTCATGTCATCCCGATAAAATAAGCAGACGTGAGCGCTATGCCGGCTTTGAGTACCGGCTGTACGATGACTCGCTGGTCGATACATACAACTTCTTCATCTTTGAAGTGGTGAAAGCGGATGTCGCCGTTTCGCCGAAGCATCCCGAGACGCTACACTACACGGGCGACGGTGTGTTCATGGTCTCCTGCAAGATCAACAACCGAAAGAAACTGTTCTCACGCGGGATGTTGTGAAATAAAGAAGAAAAAGGGAAAGTCAAACATTATTGACCTGACCCCGAGATGTTCTGAATTAATGTTTGTATCTTTTCTCTTTCTAAAGTGGTAACATTATTCAGCGAAAAGAGATGCTTTTTAGAAAAGGCGTTGCCAGACCGGGGAATAACGGTTTACGTATTGAGAACGCCGTTGAGGGTGGCCATCCGGTCAAGGGGGTATTCCGAAACCGCAAAACGGTTGGAGTATCAAAGCAGCTGTTTTCAGACAGTAGGCTCCTCCGGAAGGCATAAAGTCCCCGCGTCAGAAGGGGAAAAGCGGTGATAATAGAAACAATTTCTGCAGAACGATCATGCAACCTGCGGAATGCGAAGATATCTCACTGGACAATCCCTTCGGTTCAACGGCAAGTTTGAAATACGGGCCAGCAACGCCCCTTGATTTATTTACAAAAAAAGTCGGCAATGATAAATTGCCGACTTTTTTCCTCTTCTTCCTAGTATACCAATCAGAAAAAGCTTATTCCTTCCCTCACGTGACAACTGACAACTGAATGTCACTTCAGCATCAGCTCGCAGCACCCTGTACTCTTCTGATCCTGGGCCAGGCTTGCACCCCTGCGCCTGTTGAGCACCAGTCCTTGTCGCTCCCGAGTTGCTCAAGTGCCTTTATAAAATCGTTCAGCAAAAGATCCTGATGAGCGTCTATCCCGTTCTTCAAGAGCGGGACGCTCTTTGCAAGGAGCGTTGCCGCGCCCGTGCATTCCCGCTTCTCTGCGTGCAGAAATGCGCCGGCGGCCATGATGAGTCCTTGCAGAAAGCTCTTGTCCTGCCCGTCCTTCGCTCGGAGCCACAGGCCTTCCCATGCCTCATGGGCATCGAAATACTTGCCGTCGTTGAAAAGGCCGATCCCCAACTCCAGGGCCGTATTGTTCAATGGAACAACGTTGACCATAGCTTCATCCTCTGATGACGCGGCGTGAACAGAGAAAGTCACCGACACGCTGCAGATTTTCGCGCACTCTTCATATGTAATGCTAACTCCGAAAGACCTCCGGTGTCAAGAAACCCCGACCTGCGGTATTGCACCGCAAAAGGACATCTTGACAATCTTCAGAGAGAGAATTAAATTTAATCGGGAGCAAGGAAGGAGCGCGTAGTATATGGCCATACTGGAATATAATAAGAGAAAGATAACCGTGGATGACGACGGGTATTTGGTTAATTTCGACGACTGGGATGAAGAGGTAGCGCGTGCGCTTGCGGCAAGAGCGGGCATCGGGGAACTCACTACTGAGAACATCGCCGTTCTGAAATTCATCCGCGATCATTATAAGGCTTACAACTTCTTCCCTATTGTGCATTCGATATGCACGAAGCTGCATGAGCCGAAAAACTGCGTAACAGAAAAGTTCTTCAACCCGCTCATAGCTTGGAAGATAGGCGGACTTCCGCACCCCGAGGAACCCATCATCAGCCTGCTCGAAGCAGGGCAGTCTCCGGGGTAGGCTTTGAGTGTCGGCTGCACGACGACTCGCTGGTCGACTCATACAACTTCTTCATTTTTGAAGTGGTGAAAGCGAATGTCGCCGTTTTGCCGAAGCATCCCGAGACGCTACACTACACGGGCGACGGTGTGTTCATTGTCTCCTGCAAGATCAACAACCGAAAGAAACTGTTCTCACGCGTGATGTTGTGAAATAAAGAAGAAAAAGAGTAAGTCTAACATTAACGACCTGACCCCGCGAGGTTCTTTTACCCTATCCAAATTTTTTTCTCCCCCGGGAACAAATCCCTCCTCTCCTTTGTCCAATAGCCAGATACCGAAAGCATAACGGCCGCTTTCGAAAAAACTATTGCAAACGAAAGGAGAACCAACATGAGAAAGATCGTATCAGTAGTTCTGGCAACAATCATCGTGACAATGGCGGCGACGGCGCATGCCCACGGCAGGACCCGGCTCCAGGGAGAAGTGAGCGTCGAAATCGTATCAGACCAGGGGAGCGCCCTGACCGCCATTCCCCACAAGGACTTCTGGAGCAACGGGACGAGGACCGTCAAGAAATACCTTGAAGCACGAAGAGGAGAAAACTATGGCATCGTGATCCGGAACACGACGCCCGAGCGGATCGGCGTCGTCGTGGCAGTGGACGGCAGGAACATCATCAGCGGCAAACAATCGGACCTCGGAAGCGCCGAGGACATGTACATCGTGGAGGGTTTTGGCCAAACGCAGTACGACGGATGGAGAACGGACAAGGACACGGTGCACCGGTTCTTCTTTACCGACCCCGCTGATTCCTATAGTGTCCGTACCTTCCAGGACTCGTCAGCGATGGGCATTGTCGCCGTTGCGGTATACCGGGAAAAGGAGCGGCCCCGGCCGAGGGAAGAGATGAGAAAGCTGGAATCCGCTCCGTCAGCGCCGGCCATGGAGGGAGCAGGGCGGAGCAAGTCGCTCTCATCAAAGGACGAGGCAGCCGGGACAGGCTTCGGTGTCAGCCAATATTCACCGACCGTCCGCGTCGCCTTCGAGCCCGAGCGCACGCCCGCGCAGAAGACCCTGCTGAAATACGAGTGGCGCGAGACCCTGTGCAGAAAAGGGATCCTCTCCTGCGGAGAGAAAACCGGCAACCGGCTGTGGGACAACGACGGATACGCTCCCTACCCACCGGGGTACAAGAATTGAGGTATAGCTGATCATGACAATGGGGGTCGAATCTTCAATCGTGACGAAGTTGTCATCATCGAAGATTTGACCCCGTAGCCCGCGTGCCAATGAAAGAAGCGCAGTGTCAAACCGCAAGACTTGACCCCAGAGACCTTTCTAAAGCCACGTAATAAAAGCGCAACCTATGTCCATAGGTTAAAGTGTAACCCACGTGCATGTTGCACAGAGAGCGGGCATCTTTGCGAGAGGCTGGGGTGAGGCGCGGTCTCAGCACGACACCATCGCTCGAAGTAATGATTCTTTTTGCACTCGAGGAATGTCCCCCTCAAGCATCCCATTCCCGCACCTTTACGCGGCAATGTCCTCAGGGATCTCGGGCTCAACGAGCTTGGTGAGGAGGGTGAGCGAGTCCTCCCACCCGAGATAACAGGCATCTACTGGGATGGCGGCGGGAATGCCCTCCTGCATGATGTCCACCTCGGTCCCGACCGAGACCTTCCTAAGCTGCACCGTCGTCCGTATCTCGCCTGCCAGGCCGGGATCGTCGAACTGGTCCGTGTACACCAGCCGCTCGTTCGGGACCAGTTCGATAAACTCACCGTGGAACGAATGGCTCTTACCCGTCGTGAAGTTGGTGAACGACATCCGATAGGACCCACCCTTTTTTGGGTCGAGATGGTGGACCTTTCCCGTGAATCCGTCGGGCGGCAGCCATTTGGCCATAGCATCTGCATCGAGGAACGCGCGGTACACCCGCTCAGGCGCGGCGCGCAGCACGCGATGAAGTTTCACAGTACCTGTAGTCATGGTTATTACCTCCTTCCACTGTGTTTCTATTAATATTCTACCTCGCTGGCGGGAAAAGTGGAAGGGTCTGAAATAAGAAATGAAGTTTCTCGGCCGGGCGTGGGGCGGCGGTAAGGCGGTAAGTATGTTTGGTCGGAATGGCATCAATGTCAAGCCGCAAGACCTGACCCTATAGTTCCCCCATTCGGATGGGAGCCTGAGGACATGGGCAAGGCGGAAGGAGCGCGTGCAATAGAACCGCTCTGCATGCTCTGGTGCATTCCTGGTTTTCTCAGGAATGACTGGATGCACGCGTTCAAAGTCGTGCGATAACGGCACAATGATTGCGCAAGGGGTTGTTGTTTGCTAAGTCGCCGACGGGGGCGACGGCGTGTTCATGATCTCCGTCAATGTTCGAGCACCACCTTAACGACCTAATGAGATGCATGGGCAATCAGACCTGGCAAAACCTCAGCGGCTATTCCTCCTCGCCTCGATTTTATTGCCGTTTATTGTCCAGGTGAAAGATCCTCGAAAACGCTTGGGGCATATTCCATCAATATTTTCCAAATGCTATATGCAATAGGCCTTATTTGAGGATGGGCTGCTTTCGTGCCTCTAATACTAATAAAGTGACGCCATTCTCGGAAATTTGCCATCATCACTATTTCTGTCTTAAGACAATTTGGTAAGACAGATCTCGCAATTTGTGTCGTACATCCTTGCTTTAATAATTCAAAATATCGCTCTTCGGCATACAAGCACGCGGCTTCCCATGCTGACCTTTGACTTGAGGTTAATTCCGGAGGTTCAACAAAAGAGCATTGATTCCCAAATTTATCTAGGCCGTAATTGCAATATCTCGTCGATTCTTGAGCATACGAAGCTAGCCTATGTCGAACAATCTCATGCGTGATCCCTCTGTCCGTGATGATTCTAAATGAAGCAACAGCATGTTCTATCATCGCATGGTGACCCGATTTGCGCATTTTTTCAGTGAACAGTCTCGCCGAGCCTTGAGTTATTTTATCCTCGCTTTTATAACAAGTACGGCCAGCTGCTTCAATTTGCAATTCAGGATCAGGGGTAATCCATAGCAAGCTTACTGATGGCCCAATAACAATCATTTTTCATCTCCTTTAACTAATCGATGTCCGCTTCTTATAGAGCGGTTTAAAACTATTCCTTTTTACATATAACCAGAATTTCTTTAGCTTTCTCATCGCAAGCGTCAAGTGAAATATCCCATTTTCCCGCGCCGACATATCTCGCTTCCAATACTGAAAATCCCACGGATTGACACACGTTAACTATTTCCGTTTTTGTATATCTTTTATCTCGAATAATAAATTCTTCAGGCATACCGGATCCTTCTGAAAATTGTTCTTTTCTATATATGACTCTCTCATCTTCATCGATCAAATAATAATTAGCGTCAAATATATCGCCTGTTTTCTCCATTATTTGACTTGCAGGCAACTCCAATAATTTGCTAGCGTCTTTTTTTAAAGAAAAAAAGTGTTTTGCTTTTGATTTGGTCAGCTCATAATTCATTACCGTAATTATTACATGGCCAGCTTTTTTCGTATGGTTGTATAGGTTCTTTATTATATTTAGATTGTCCTCATCGTTAATGAAAGAGCCAATAACATCATAAAGACAAAGCGTAACGTCGAAAATCCTATTTAATTTAACAGTTCTGCAATCTCCAACAACAAACTCAACGGTATCAACTTTTTTCTCTTGCGCATCATGTCTTGCTACTGTGATTAGAGTAGCGCTATAATCGACACCAACAACATCCATGCCTTCGATAGAAAGCGCAATTGCGTGGCGACCTCGTCCGCATCCAAAATCAAGGATAGAAGTTCCAGTTTTTATATTGCAACTACCAATGATAAATTGAACTTCATCATCCGTATGTCGGCTCCAAAGATGGTCTAGAGTTAGGCTCATTCTAGAGTAAGCTTGTTTTGTTACATCGTCTGAACCACGAAGCATTTCCTCGATTTCCTGTGAAGTTAATTTAAGTTGAACTTGATCATTGAAGGTAAAGGCGAACCATTCCCATCCTTCATCAAGATGTCCTAATGTCCAAGGCGTTTCTTCGGTAGTAACATTCTCTATCATTTTCAATAACTGGGAATGATCTGCAAAGAAGTTAGTATTCATTCTTGAAGATTTGTCATCTATTTCTACTTCCATATCTTCTGTAACATAAGAAATGTTCCGTACTGCAAAGCTGAAAAGCATTCCTTTATTTCTTTTGATTCTAATTGGTACGCAGCGTCTTCTTGTGGCTTTTTCCAAAGCTCTAATTGCATAAGGTGACGAAGTAAGAACACCCCACGCAAAATAATTTGAAAATGTCCATATGGAAAATAATAAATTTTTTCCTACACCTTTATGGCGATACTTTTCATGAACAACTAATTGAGATACCCATGCAATCTGTCCATACTTCGGAACTTTTTCGATAGTTGCAATGCAATATCCTATAAGCAGACCATTTAGTCTCGCATAAAACATTTTGGCTCCCGGAAAATCAAGCCATTCACTAATACGGCTAGGTGACAATTTAATCCTTTCGCCAGGATGCCAAGGGGATTTATCGCTCCAGAAACCATAATGATTTGAATAAAGATCAGCACACTCTTTCAGAAATTCTGGCTGAGATATCGCCCAATTCCCAAAGACCCAACTGAACTCAGGTTTTATATCCATTTTTACCTTCTGATATTTTGAACTGGGTCTGATGCGTTGACCGAGTTTATAGTGGCATTTAAAAATCGTCAGTGGCCTTGGCCAATTATGAGGTTAGTCCAATTATGAAAGCGCCTTAGTCTCGTCTCAACCACAGATGCCGGATTGTAATGTCAGGCGCCGGATGCCCGGTTTCAACATAGTAGAAAGTTCGCGAATGGCGACTAATATGAACGACTTCACTATTTCTCCCTGACTTAGATCGTCTGCATGGAACGGGGTACGAAATAGTTGGGAGTTCTTTCTCGCGCGATTTTAGTGCCTTAACCAGCTTATCTGAGATGGTGTAACCGATGCGGGTATAACCAATCATCAGCGCGCTCGTCATTGCCCAGGCGTATTCGCCTCGCACGAACCGGATGATACCCTTATCGCAATAGTGGACACCTACAGAGTGGTCGACATCCACCGGTTTGCATTCGATAAAAAACCAATCTTGCGAAAGCTTTAACACATTCAGCCTGTCGGAAAGACCGATGAGTAGGTCCGGCATTTTGTCGAGTATGGCCCCGTCATAGTTACGCACCTTTGCCTCACGCGTGACAACTGTGAACAACTGGCGGTCAAAACCCTCGACGACACCCTTATTAAATACTGTATCGTAAACCCGTTCATAGAGTTCTTGAGTAACGACGTCCTCAGTTGCATTGAGTAGGTCGAATCCCGGTCGTGGATGTATCCGCAAAGAGTCCCAAGCAGCGCGCAAAGCTTCTTCCACCACGAGAAATATAGCAAGCGAAATTATCGGATGGGGCAATTCGGCACCTGTCAACTTTTTTTCGTAAAACCCGAGCCTCATCACCTTAATCCTCGAAGACTCTCATGTGTTG
>Ga0210377_10000263_pt1 | contig 49649 bp, 40 predicted proteins | sample PLM4_65_b1redo_FD_155480 | JGI IMG/M metagenome (GOLD analysis project Ga0210377, IMG submission 155480) | Groundwater sediment microbial communities from an aquifer in East River, Colorado, USA - PLM4_65_b1 redo | ecosystem: Environmental > Terrestrial > Soil > Riparian zone | place: USA: East...
AGGCGGGTCGCGGAGACGTAGGTCGTGGTCCGGTTCGCTCCGTTCCAGCGGACCACGGAACCGGAAACGAACCCGGTGCCGTCCACGGTCAGCGTGAACGCACCGCCTCCCGCCGCGGTGGAGGTAGGGGTAATCGTTGTTAACGTGGGGGATGGGTTATTGATCGTCAGTGTGGCGCTGTTGGACGTTCCTCCCCCCGGGGATGGTGTAAATACCCTTACCTGTGCTGTCCCCGCCGCGGCGATGTCGGACGCCGGGATCGCCGCGGTCAGGCGGGTCGCGGAGACGTAGGTCGTTGCCCGGTTCGCTCCGTTCCAGAGAACGACGGAGTCCGATACGAAACCGGTGCCGTCGACGGTCAGCGTGAACCCGCCTCCGCTCGCAGTTCTTGATGTAGGGCTTATGCTGGAAATCGTGGGGACGGAGGGATTGCTTATAGTCAAGTAGAGGGGGTTGGAGACGGCCCCCCCTGACGTCGCCGTGGATACCGTTATCTCGGCCGTCCCCGCCGCGGCGATGTCGGACGCCGGGATCGCCGCGGTCAGGCGGGTGGCGGAGACGTAGGTCGTGGTCCGGTTCGCTCCGTTCCAGCGGACCACGAAACCGGAAACAAACCCGGTGCCATTGACCGTGAGGGTGAAGCTACTCCCCCGCGCCGTCCTGGTAGTAGGGCTTATGCTGGAAATCGTTGGCGCGGAGGGATTGCTTATGGTAAAGGGAAGCGAATTGGAGGTTCCTCCGCCCGGTGCCGAATTGAACACCGTCACCAGTGCCGTACCCGGAACGGTGATGTCCGAGTCCGGGATCGCCGCGGTCAAGCGGGTGGCGGAGACGTAGGTCGTGGTCCGGTTCGCTCCGTTCCAGCGGACCACGGAACCGGTGACGAACCCGGTGCCGTCGACGGTCAGGGTGCCCCCACCCTCTCCCGCGGGGGCCGTGGACGGGCTGAGGGCGGTCAGCGCCGGGATCGGATTTACTGCTTCGCTGTAATACGCTTCCACCTGATGGGAGGGGCCAATCCGGATCTTTAACCCGGAATTGGTAAATCGATACTGAGATGGGTCTGCGAGAACTCCGTCAACAAGAACCTTGGAAACCTGTGACGGATCGGATGTCCAGTTTGGGATCGATATATCGATGGTGGAATCGGAATCCGATATCCCATCGATAACGTCAATAAAAGCCCCCGCGACATTCAAGCCATCCAAGACTCGATAATAGGGCGTGACGGTTATATTCGACCGGAGCACCCACCAGTCATATATCCGCACCGGATCGGTAATCCACGATCTCGGTTTGTTCACGCCGTACGTAATATATTCCTGAGCCACACTCCCGTTATTGGACGGTGCATGTCCGTAGAAGTTGATTAAAAATCCCTGCCCGTGATAGAAATCCATTCCCTCGCGGAGGGTCGCTACCGAGTGCCCCTCGTTACTCTGGGCGACCGCACCATTCACGAACCAGTCGCTAGTGGGTAGTGAAAGCTGGGAAAACCGCTTCCCCGAAGTTTTGTAGGAAATGGTCCAGTGTGGGAAAGGGCTGATTTTCTGTTCCCCGGCAGTAATGACTCCAAGGTTTTCGAGAATCTCGTTTGAGCCATCCCGTGTGGAATTGAAGTACGGGGAAACCCATGTGCGGGGGCAATTTCCTGCAGTCCCGCACTCGGGGCGACCATTGTCGGTACCTGCGAGCCACCCCTCGATTTCCAGGAAGGAGCCAGAAATGGAAGCAGTAGCATAACTTTTACCGTCCGTGTATCCGGACGGCGATGCATCCAGGGATTCATCCGGCCCCCAGTGCCAATAATCATAATCCCCGGATACCAGCGCATTGTTTACAGGATTTCTTAACCCCCCATTATGCGATCCGATTAACGCACCGTATGTGGAAACAGCCCTTCGTAGACTGCTAATTACGGTGGGCGGATTTCCCATATTGTGACTCAAGACCCCGGTGCAGAAATAATATGCGGCCCGGATGCCGTAAGTGGATTCGAATTGGGACGATGATTCGATCGATTGGATCAGGGACGGTTCGTTCTCGAAGTCGTGACGCACCATATATGCGGCATCATAAGGAAACTTCCATGGGGCAAGTCGTAGGAGTGGTAGATTTGCCAACTCGAAAGCCCATTCGACCGATTTGCGAAGAATGAGATAGGCGGACATCCCCGCATGGGACCCGCCATGACCGATCAGGGGTTGATAAGATCCATTATAAACGATATATCCACTCCCATTGTTTCTTACCGAAAGAATCGGGCCTGCGTCTCCGTTTGCTATGACTTCGGCGTCGGATCGCGTCACTCCCCAAACCAGGTGATCCCCGCTGTCTGCATGGTAAGGGGAAACACCTAAAACGATTCCATCCATGCTCATTGGCATTTGCCACTTAAGAGTACCTGGCGGAATGTGGGATACCAAACGGTGGTCGATCGATTTGAAAAAGGAAGTATTTATATACCAGTTATTTAAAACGGGGCTTCCCATATGAAGTCCCATCTCCGCAGCAAGAGCAAAGTCTCCTCTGGTCGTCCCGTCAGGTTTCCGCGTGAAGGCAGAAGATCCGATGAATAGTACTCCGCCCGAGGCGACGAAATCGCGAAGCACCGGAATTTCTTCGTCGTGAATTGCCTCGGAGGCCAAACTTATCAGAATGGGGTATTTAGGTGATCCATCCGCATCGAGGATTCCTCCTCCCCGGATATCTGCATCGCTTATGATCACAAACGGAGTACCGTCCGATCGCAATGATTCTTTTAGCGATTCATGGCCGGTGAAATAGTGCCACGAGGGGTTCCACCACTCGTTGCCCGTTGTTCCAGGTCCGGTGGGAGTCGCAGGGCCGGCCGGGATGTTCTCCAGAGCCTGCGTATATTCAGAAACATGAATCGCAACGTATGGTTCAGCAGCCAGGAGAGAGCACGGAATCCCAAGGAGGGAGATAACGCGTATGCCCGAAAAAATCAATTTCGAGCGAAAAACCCAGGATTTGGTCTCTTTCATGTCCCACCTTCCCAGCGTAACCAGATAAATAAGTTTTTCTGCAATTTGCGCACCACAAATATTGTTATTATTGGCTTTATATTACAAATAGTTATATACCTCGATCGTCCGAATATTTTTGGTGAGAATATTGTCTGAAAAACAGTGCAGAATTGTTGGAAATATTTTCTTCTATTGGGAAAATAAAAATGGTTTCAACAGGAAATAAACGTCTGATGTCCCTTAAATTTCAGGAAGACCACGGAGAGAGAGAAGGTATGATATGAAATGAAACGCGGGATCGTCAGGACGGAGGCTGCCCGGTCACAATCGGGCTTTACTCCCAAGCAGTTGAGGCGGCCGACTCCCAGTTCTGCTCGAGGCAGTTTCCCCTGGACCAAGGGACCGCGATAACGCGATCCCGGTCGGATGCAGGTTCAACCTGAGGAAGCTCCTGAGAAGTTTTTTCTCGTTCGTCTTCGGCTGGCTATTTATCCATCGATTCGATGAGTATCACTCTTCTCCAGGCCTCTCATTGGAGTTCGCAGCGGCCTAAAACGGATTCTCCAAGTATGGCAAATAATAGAAATATTTGCCATAACGGCTGCCTACCTATGACTCACAGTGTCCTGCGAAAATAGTCGATGGTTTTGTTTAGCCCTTCCCGAAGGGGGATGGTGGGCTCCCATCCAAGCTTCGTCTGCGCCAGCGTGATGTCGGGTCGGCGGCGGACCGGGTCGTCCTGGGGAAGCGGGCGGAGGACGATCTCGGACTTCGAGCAGGAGATCTCCTTGACAATCTTCGCAAGCTCGAGGATGGTGAACTCCCCGGGGTTTCCCAGATTGACCGGACCCACCAGCTCGTCCTGGTCCATCATCGCGATCATCCCTGTAACCAGGTCGTCCACGTAGCAGAAGGAGCGCGATTGGTTTCCCGTCCCGTAGAGTGTGATCGGCTCCCCTTTCAGTGCTTGCACGATGAAGTTGGAAACAACTCGACCATCATTGGGGTGCATCCGGGGGCCGTACGTGTTGAAGATGCGGATCACACGGATCTGCAGATTGTGCTGGCGGAAGTAGTCGAAGAAAAGCGTCTCGGCGCACCGCTTCCCCTCGTCGTAGCAGGCACGGGGGCCGATCATGTTGACGTTCCCCCAGTACGTCTCCCGCTGCGGGTGCTCCGCCGGGTCGCCGTACACCTCGGAGGTCGATGCTTGGAGGATCCGGATCTTCAGGCGCTTGGCCAGCCCCAGCATGTTGATTGCGCCGTGTACGCTGGTTTTGGTGGTCTGCACCGGGTCGAACTGATAGTGGACCGGCGACGCGGGGCACGCAAGGTTGTAGATCTGGTCCACCTCGACGTAGAGTGGCCAAGTAATGTCGTGGCGCATCAATTCGAACATCTTGTTGCCGAGCAGGTGCATGATGTTCTGCCGGCGGGAGGTAAAGAAGTTGTCCACGCACAGCACTTCGTCGCCCCGAGCAAGCAGACACTCGCATAGGTGCGACCCGATGAACCCGGCGCCGCCGGTGACCATCACGCGCTTCATATTTCCCCCCTGTAGTTCGTTGGCATATCACCTTTGTTGATACCTCACCACATCCTCGCTGCCTTCCCGAACCTATCCCAAATGGCACTGGTCCTGCTGTCGGTACTCAAAGGCCGGATTCGTGGCCATGGCTTTATTCGAGGGGCTGCGGCTGCTTGTCGGAAACAGTCGGAGACACACCTCGCCCACACGTCCATGGCCAAGGTGTTTTTCACAACTTCCCGTGCCTTACGAGACAGAGCCTTCCAGAGCGCCGGATCACAATGCATCTGCGCGATTCTGTCGCGCATGGCCGCAAGATCTCCAAAGGGAACGATAAATCCGTTTTCTCCGGTAAGCAGATAGTCGTCGATGACACCACCGCATTCAAAAGCGACCGCGGGCAATCCAGCACCCATGGCTTCTGCGAGCGACAAGCAGAAACCCTCATACGACGAGACCAGCACCGCTACATGGCTCGTCGATAGTTCCCGCTCGATCCCTTCCCAGTCCATCGGACCGAGGAAACTGACACGCTGTTCCACTCTCTCCCGCCGCACAGCTTTGCGAAGCAGGGGTTCATCAGACCCAGAACCGATGAGTTTCAGTCGGGCGGGGACACCAGAATCTACCAACTCCCGGACAAGAGCAATCAAGCGCGAGATATTTTTCTGCTCTTCAACGATCCGACCATGGTAAACGAGGACGATGTCCCCTTCGGTGTATCCTGCCACTTCCCGTGTAAGCGGCACCCCATGCGGTATCAGTTTAATACTATTGGCGCGATGGGGAAGGAATTCCCTCAACTTCTCCCGGATCTTTTTCGCGGGGCATACGAACGTGGTGATAACTGATTCGAAGCGGGTAAGCAAGTCGTAATAGCTCTGATGATCATTGTGACAGATGCCTAAAATGGCCGGTTGTTGCCGTCTGGAAAGCATGGCACATGCCATATAAGTCGACGATCTGTAATTAGGGATAAGCACGTCCGGCCTGATAAACTCGAAAGCGGCCACGAGTTGCCTTGCCTGATCAATCCCTGAGCTCCGTTGGACGATATGCACCTCCGCGTCCTGTCGTAGAACCGACAACTTTTCCGACATTTCTTCCGATTCGGGGGGATGCGTGATCAGGTGAACGTCGAAACCCTCCCGCACGCAGTAGTCGAGAAGTCTGCATGTATAAACGTAGACACCACCGGAGTTGTCCGAGAACATGGCGACTTTGATCGTCATTGGAGCTCTGTTAATAACTTCCTCCATAGGAATTCAACGGAATCGAAATGCTTCAGATCCAGCAATGTAAATTGAACCGGGATTCGGATAAAGAGCCGTGGGTCAGTCAAGATTGGTGCTGTTCTTATGTGGTGTTGTTTTTAACTGTTGCCCCCAAAACAACTTTCATGCATTTTCCCTAAAACTTCAGATAAAATAAGTTTTTTTACGAATCGCTCATTCATATTGAAACATATAATCCAACCAAACGTGGCAATAACGCATTCCTTTACCAACCACATTGGAATATTAAATATATTATTATAATTATCCGGAATTATTTTTGTTCTAACTATATATTTTCCGTAATTATAATACCATGAAACAAAGTATTGCTTTTTAGTTCTTTCAGGCTCGACCGGATGATAAACAACAGCATTAGGACAGTAGATTATTTCAATACCCTTGTTCCGGACTCTTGAGCAGAACTCCGAGTCTTCTCCTTTCATCAAATTTGAATTATTAGGACCTATATCCGTTCTGAAAAGTCCATAGTCGTTAAATACACTTCTTTTAAATGCCATATTCGCACCATATGGAGATCTGTTAAGAACGCAATGCGATGGACCATTGTCAAAATTTACTATTGCGCTCATAAATGGAAAATGTGTGTCTGTAATCATCCATTTTGGTTTATTGGTATCGAAGACTGCGATGATTTTCCCACCGATTGCAGCACAATTATATTCCTCAAACGTCTTCATTATCTCTACTAACCAATTCTTATCAAACTCCACATCGTCATCAGTGAATACCAATATTTCACCCCTCGATGCAGAAATTCCAGTATTCAGCGCAAATGATTTTCCTTGACGTCCCTCGTATATATATTTTGTTGTAAACTTTGGTTTATTTAAAAACTTGGAGACGATATCTTTCGTATTATCTTTCGAGTTATTATCGACAATAATTAACTCGCAATTACAATCCCGTGGCATTATTATTTTTCCAAGGCTCTGTAATGATCTTGAAAGGATAGACTCCCGATTATACGTGCATATGATAATTGACAATTTTACATCACTCATACGGTTTAGCACTGGAAAATTCCCTTTAATTTACTTAACACTTCTGTCTTAAAAACAACTTTCATATATGCATGGCCAAGTTATCTTATTTCTTTTGACATCTTAAAAGCTTCAGCTATTTGACCAGCTTGGACATAAACCATCAGTTTATTAAAAAAACGTTTGTTTAGATTATAAGTAAATATCCAACGAATTGTAGCAATAGCGATGTTTTTAAAATAATACCTTGGGACGCCAAAATAAAAAATAGTACCTTTGGGGAGTGCGTTTGTTCTTACCTGTGCTCCTCCAAATCCGAAATACCACGATTGGTAATACTTTTTATTCGCCCTCGACTTTTCTACAGGGTGGTATACAATAGCGTCAGGTGCGTAGATGATTTTTTCTCCACCTTTCTTTACCCTCAACGTGAATTCAGTATCTTCATAGCCTATTTTGCTACCCGGCCAAAGTCCTAAATCCAGCCGGAACATTCCATACTTCTCAAATATTTCTCGTTTAAATGCCATATTAGCGCCAAACGGCATATCTTGAAGTTCGCAACACTTGTCGCCTTTGTCAAACTGGACAATCGCACCCATCAATCGGTTCGGGCCTTCTGTATGTAACCATTTCGGTTTTTCAAAAGTCCACGTTGCGACGATTCTCCCACCAACCCCTGCGCAGTCATACTCATTAAACACTTCTTTAATTTTCCACAACCAGGATGGATCTATGCGGACATCATCATCTGTAAAGACAATTATGTTGCCATTAGCAGCTTGCACTCCAGTGTTAAGAGCAAAAGATTTTCCCTGTATTGACTCAAATAAATATTTAATACAATAAATATTCTTCCTTTTATAATCTTCAACCAATTCTTTTGTCCTGTCAGTAGAATTGTTGTCGACCAGAACAAGCTCCCATGAAATGTTCAGCATGTTCTCATTCTGCTTTTCCAGATCTTCAAGAACTACAGCCAGGCTTTCTGCCCTGTTATAAGTACAAATAATTACTGATATATCGCGACTATACATCTTTCCAATCTCACTTTGCCATTTTGCATCGCCATCGCCTGGGTTGGGCACCTACTGTCTCCCTCCTACCCAACTCTTTAGCTTTTTTAATATTATTTCTGCAGTATCTTTCAGGTTAAAGCATAAATCAATAACTTCTAATATGATATGCTTAGATAATCTATTATAGCTAAGCTCATAACCAACTGTGGCCAACCCTTTTTTATGATATTCAAAAAAATCTTTCCCTCGTCTACGAAATACATTCTTTGAAAGAAAGGAAAAATAATTGTTTTTAATCGTATTAAATATTCTTTCATATTCCTCAAGATCCAGAAATAATTTTCCGCATTCCATAAATATTATCAATCTTGCGAGAAGCCAGCCACGGTCGAAATTACGAACTTCAGAGGAAATCGATTCATTGTCGACCCTCTCAAAGGATGTAATTTGATGTACGAAACCAAAATCCCATGTCTGGAGAATTTTAAAACAGGAAATCGCATCCTCAAACCATACAGTCTCATCGTAAAAAGGGTCTTGGCTTCTTATAATTTCTGAACGAAGTAGAATCGACGTCGGGGACCCGAAAAAATAATACCCGTCAATCAACTGCATCCGACAAACTTCTCTCCCCCCGACCACTTTATTCGTGTAAGGAATTCCGACATTCCCAACATCGCGGCCATAAAGACGGTAGGACCCGACGATGCCGACAGAGGGGTTCGCTTCGGCGACCGAGACCATTTTGGAAAGGCATTCCGGAAATATCCAATCGTCGGCTTGAACGATCTTGCAGTACCTGCTCTCTTGAGAAATCTTGCGCAATGCATGATTATAATTTTGCACCTGCGTTAGGAATACATCATTGTGAATCAATCGGATTCTCTGATCTCTTTCGGCGTAGCGTCGTGCAATTTCGGCGGACTCGTCGGTGCTGCAATTATTGAGGAGGATGTACTCCCAGTTTCGATAAGTCTGCGCCTGGACGCTCTCAATGCACTCTGCGATGTATTCATCGGTGTTGTAAAAAGGTGTGACGATGCTCACCAACGGTTCATTCTGTCCATTCATGTTTTTGTATCCAATACAATGTCATATTGGTGACCCAGCAGACGGACATATTCGGCGCCCGCTTCTTTCAAACGCGATTCAATCCGATCGGCATTGGAAACCATTTCTTCAAATGTACACATAAGAGTATTTAAACCGAAATTGTGAATATCCAGGCAATATTCATGGACACAGATATCCTTCATGTAAGTATCGACTTTGCGGTCATAGGAAATCGCCAGTACCGGTTTAAGAAACAGATGTGCCAGTAAAACACCATGGAGTCTACTTGCCACGACATAGTCTGCAACAGACAGAAGGGAGAACAGTTCATCAATGGTTTCCGTGCAGGCCTGTTGTATTTTCTCGTGAAGATCCAGATCGGAGGTATTTGATAAAGAAGCGATAATTTCCTTAATGACATGGCGATCGGGAGTGTCGGTTGAGAAAAGGAGAATCGAATACCCGCATCGAATAAGCTCAGCAATAAAGAAGACCAGATTATTTATATAATTATTATATACAGAGATATCCATCTTCGGCCAGCCATAGCGGGAGAGATACGCAATGGGGCTTACAGCCACGATCTTTCCTGATTTTCTAACGCGTTGCTCCGAAACCCATCCTTTTCCCTTATTGCTGAAGGCAAGATCCGGGTAAACCTGATCCTGATGGGTAAAGGCCAAATGCTTCAGAAGTGCTTTTGAGGTCTGGTCACGATATGACCGATAATCCGCAAGACTGAGCGCCCAGCGAATCAGGAGACTACTAAACCTCGATTCAAGGGAACATGTACCTACACTTAGAAACACAAAGCGAACTCCAACGGTCTTTGCAATAATCCCCCATTTCAATAGTGAATACGGATGCCCCCAAGGCCCTCCCCAGTAATCATCGAGCTGCCCACCGCCTGAAACCAGCAGGATACCGAAACTTTTCAGGAAATTTCTAGCTTTTATGAAATGGGATATCTCCTCTAGAACCAGTTTTGGGATACGCGCAACCACGAAGAGCAGATTATGCACGTTTTTCAGAACAAGAAACAGTCTTGGGTATTTTTTGAGTAAAGTTTTTATCCGGCTTAATAAACCACTTTCCGCGCCATCCTGCTCTTCTAGGGGGCTTTCGAGTTCACCACCTTGGATTGCACTTATGGGACCGTCTTGCGAATAGTTGGAGATGGAAAGCGAAGTTAACGGAAAAGATGGCACGCCATGCAGCCTGCCGGTGAGTTCTGGATGCAAAGTGATAAGACAGATTTCCGTATCCGGTCGACGTATCCTGATATTATCTATGACTGCTTGCTGGATCGCCGCGTCGCCAAGATTACTCCCTGTATATGGTGTTAATAGTCCTATTTTCAATTGTTTTTGTTCCGATAAAGATTTAGAACCGCATCGTTTTTAAAGGAACGCTTAATAAATGTGTGCTACTTCTCTTTGTGGCGCAGCGATCTATCTATAGACAACGTAACATCGCTTCTTGGTGTGTTTAAACGTATTGCCAGTCATATATTGCATCCTTACTTGGAAAAGTTCATAAAAACCGAGTCGGCCAGCTGTGACGAAACCGATACCGGTTAAGGTCCTGATCATGGCTTTGTTGTTACCTCTGACGATAACCAGTATATTTTTTACTCCGTCTTTATTTATCAAATTATGAACAATATGCTGCAATAAGCCGAACTGGACACCTTTTCCGCGATAATCCGGTATCGTAAAAACTCTCCATAAATATGACTCGTCAGTTCCAAGGACAAACTCCCGTTTGAGGTAATCATCATAGAAATTCTTCCCCAAACGAATCCAGGCCGAGGCGACGATACGCCCTTGATTAATAGCGACGTAGCAGCGCCAACCGTCTTCCAACCTACTCAATGATTCTGATTTTGAAATTTTCCATTCGTCGATTTGAGTCAACTCCTCCAATTCATTTTGGTCTTGTATCGTAACCTGCAGGAATTCCAATCTATCTGAAACACCTGATTTTCTGCTATTTTGCGGTACCACTTCTAATCTCGGGGGAGGAGCGACAGCATCGGAATTCAGCGAAAGGACAATCAGGTGAACCTGTAAAAAGTGCTCTTGAATACGTTTTTTAATACCCGAAAATCCTTCTTTCTTCTGGATTTCGACCGCACGGGAAATCCTCGTTAGTATATATTGCGGAATTTCTTTCCGATTCATTCTTGCCCCTATCTGTAGAAGATCATGCCAAGGACGTCCAGGAACCATCGGGAAGGTTTGTGGTTACCTTTGGGTATAAATTCAGGGACCCTACGCTAAAAATGTCTCTTTCTGAATGTATGATAATCGAGGTGGCGTTGGTTTTCAAATCATGGAATTTCTTGTCAGCGTAGTTGAACAACCCGATTCCGACGTGGAATACGCCAGGCGCCAAGTGCAGATCCAATTCGAACGTGCACATCATTTTACTTTCGCTATCCACTTGAAACGTCGCATTCGCAAGGCGATAGGTTGATGTTCCAAATAGCACAAAATTTTTCTCATCCTTAAGATCGAATGTTACGCCCAAATATTCAATGCTCTTTCTTGCGATTATATGAACGTCCGCCCAGACCTTTGAACCGGTTTCGAACTGGACCGATTCGGCTTTCTCGTCACGCAAGACCACTTTGTGAATATAGGCATCCTGATTCTTTTTACCGGGGGTATCGCCAGTTGCGATTTCCGTATACTTCCGGATGATATTGCCGGTCTCCCCAATGGAGTTGACATGGCCTTTTTCCAGCAGCATTGCCCGGTTGCACAACTCCCCCACCGCTTTTAAATTATGGGATACGAAGATGATCGTCGTGCCGTTCCGCAATATCGTGTGCATCCTCTCGATGCATTTATTCTGAAACTGGTAATCTCCGACGCTCAACACTTCATCAACCAGTAAAATATCCGGATTAACATGTGCCGCGACGGAAAATCCGAGGCGGGCATACATTCCCGAGGAATACCGCTTTACGGGAGTATCGATGAATTCCGCAAGACCGGAAAATTCAACGATCTCGTCGAATTTCCCAAGAATCTCCTTTTTCTTCATTCCCAGGATCGTGCCGTTCAGGAATATATTTTCCCGTCCCGTAAGATCGGGGTGGAATCCGGCGCCTACTTCGATCAGAGCAGACAGGGTCCCGTCAACGCGGATTCTCCCGATATTCGGCTTCATGATGCCGCAGAGCAGTTTGAGCATAGTGCTTTTACCAGCGCCGTTTGGGCCGATGATCCCGAATGCTTCTCCTTTGCTAATTTGACAGGATACATCCTTTAAAGCCCAGAACTCGTTCTTCGATAGCTGGTCTTCTTTTCTGCTTCGCAGCAGTTTGCCCGTCAGCGCAGGAATCAGGTCTCTGAGACTGTCATAATATTCACCCATGATGAATTTTTTGCTGACGTTCTCCAATTCCATTACAACCTGGTTTCCCATGGCTAAACTCTTTCCGCGAATATGGGTTCAAGTTTCTTAAAGAACTTTATGGCCATCCATAAACCCGCGAGGGTGACTGCAGCGCTGTAGAGGATCCATGACCAGTCCGGTCCTTTCTTCAGCACAACGCAAGCGTTCAGGGCTTCCAGAACCGGTGCGACCGGGTTCAGAAGAATCAGCCATTCCAGGTTTCCGGCAAATGAGGCGTCGTAGAATACGGGGGTAAAAAATATTGCAAAAGTTAGGAAAACCTCGACGATATATTTCACGTCGCGCAGGAAGAGATTTGCGGCGGAAAGGAATATACCCAGGCCCATCGTCATCAGGAACAGGAGGATGATCAGTGGAATTGTCCAGAGGAGATATTGGCTGACGCCGATCCTTCCGAAGAAAAGCAGCGTAATTACGACAAGCGAAGAAATGAGGAAGTCGAAGAATTGGGACAATACCGCCGAAACGGGAAATATTTCCTTGGGAAAGTAGATTTTGGTCACCAAGTTTATATTTCCCGTCAAACTGTTCGTTGCAAACCGCACGGAGGAAATAAAGAACGCCCATGGGGTAGCCTTTACCGCGATCGATGCAACCTGTGAGAAATCCAACCCTTTCCCCGTCAATCGTGAAATAGCGAATCGTACGAACAACCCCGCAGCGATGATAAATATCGGCATCAGGATTGCCCACAGGAAACCCATAACGGATTGCTTGTACTTGATTCGAATTTCCCTCCAGGTAATCACATACAGAAGACTTTTATATTTAATAAATTCTCTAATATATTCTTGCAATTTCAACCTCCACAGGCCGGATGATAAAGGGGCATGTTTTCATTAAAAATACAAATTCAATTATATTTTCAAGGTTTTACTGGACTGTTTGGTAAAGTGTTTTTATTTAATATCCTCGAAACGATTTTTTTCCCTTTATCATATACATCGACAAATCGTTGTCCGAATTGCCGATAGCCTTGTTCGATATCAAATTCCCATTTATCGCTTCGAGGAGGCGCCCAATGCGCCTTGTAATCTTGCCCTCCCCCGATATCGAAACCGCCGAAGCCCATATCTTTCCCCCAATGGAACTGCAACTCGATAAGGCGGTTCGTCGCGCCGTGCCAATCATATTCATCGAGCCTGTAGATAACCTGCGCAACCAGTTCGTCCCGATGGACAATCACGGTAGCCCCGGCGATGATCGTGTCTCCATCGTGCATGGAATGCGTGTAGTGTCGTTTCCGTTCTTCCAGATATCGGGCAATAAGGATACGGTCTTGTATTTGTGCCATTTCCCCAATTGCCGAGGGAAACCATTTCTTCCCCCAATTCCGTATGGTCCATTCCGCGGCGTCGGGAGCGTTCACCTTCCATGTGAGATCTTTACTTCGGTTCTTGGATTGCCGGAGATTCTTTTTAAATTTCTGATTCCAATGTTGCTCAAAATCCTCTGAGTACCGTATCCCGTGTGTCGGCGAGGATCGAATTCGTCCGGCCCACTTCATGAGCGGGGGAGGAGCGTTCCACCTCCACCATCCGACTTTCATTGAAACCCCGAGAGCCGGCAGGACCCGATGGATATACCCATCTTTCACGGGAAAAAGAACCCCCGGCAAGATCCAGTTGGTCAGGAGTTCCCAGAAGGTCTCGTTCCACCGGAGACCGGCTACGGCGACGGGCGTGTCCTTTTCGAGAACCAGGAAAATCCTCTTCCGCGTCGGGGACGGATTCATCGCCAGCATGCGGAACAGTTCGTGTGAGAGGAGTTCCGATTCGGGCAAGCCCGTCAGGGCCTCATCCAGTTCCGTTTGCCAGGTAAGGAACTCCACTACTCTAAGCCCCTGGCTTGCCGCTGCACCGTACGTTACAACTCTCTCGAAGAATTTTCCCACTCCCTGCACCGCCTTCAGGAAGATCTTGGCTTCAGGGGTGCTGCCTGCGGGGAAGTGCCCTTCGGTCCATGGATATACAACACCGCATCCCCGCTGAAAGGTGGGGTAAAGGATCTGACCGCTCCCCCCTGCACCGATGCCGCACCGTACGCATTGCCCGATTTCGGATCTAACCATTCCACGGACATCGTGTCGGAAGTGCCGGAGAGATCGACCGTAACGATTCCACCTGTCGGTATGTACACAAGATATTCCGCTCCGGCAACCGACGGGTTTGCCAGACAGTATCCGGAAGAACTCAAACCGCTTCTCGGGGTCATCGCCGCCAGGGAAATGCGCCGGGCGAAGGCAGAAGCGTACCCCATGTTTGCCCTCAGGCTGACATCGTTGGGGTTGTTTACATCGTATGTTGTCCCGGGGGGCGGCGAGTTATAGGTATCCATGAAAACGGGGTTTCCTCCCCTCAAGAAACTTTTCCAGACCCAGTTTCGGTCTCCGCAAATGCCGCAGAGGTGATCCGTGTCCAGGAGGAGAACCTTTCTCCCATCCGCGGGTTGGGGATCGTCGTAATAATTCTCCGACCCCGCATTGGGGGAAATCCAATCCGCCGGACTGGCGAATAATTCCGCATTGGTCCCCCCCGGATATTCGACCGTCATTCCCACGGGATGTTTTTTGGGTTTTCCCAGCTCATAACTTTTTACCAACCCAATCATGTGGTACTGCCACGCCGTGGATCCGCTGTGACTTTCGTTGCTGATTTCGTACAGGACGTTGTTGAGGTCGTTGACCGTGTCGACGACCTTTCTTACGTAATTTTCCTGAACGGTGGTTATCGCGGGAATTTGAAGCGTGTGGGTTTCCTCACCGCTGTCATTGTTGTTCGGATCCCCGTCGATGCCGTTAACATTGTTGTTCCTGTTAAATGGATGTCCTTTCCAGGGATTTTGCAACCCCGATTGTCCTTTCGATTTCTCCACGCTGAATCCGTTGAACAACATGATGGAAACGTAGATCCCCCGCTGTCCGGCATCGATCACACGTTGCCGCATCCTGTCGAAATACGCCTGGTCGAATCTCGTCAGGTCGAATTTTGGTTTTCCATCCAGGGCCATGCCGGGCCCCGTTCTCTGAAAGGGATGCGGGGCGATAAATATATCCTGGCTGGCAGCGAGCATCCAATTGGCCTGTTCCCATACCCAAAGTCGGAAAAAGTTGTGGTTGCGGGACTGGAGAAAGTTCAGCCATTGCTGAAAATCAAACGCCGGGGGAGGATCAGTCGTCCCTGCGTCCTGAAGGTCGAACCAGGTATGGGAGCCCGTCAGATATACGATATTACCGTTGCTATCGTTGAAATACCGGGGATTCCTCGCGTCGACCTGCAGCGGACCGGCAGCGGGGCCGGATGTCCCCCCTCCCCCGTTGGAACCCGTTCCAGAAACCGGACCGGATTTCCCTGAAGTACAACGCGCTGTCATCAATATGCAGCATACGAGCAGAATCAACCAGATTTTTATCGGCAATAAATCATCGCTCCGTTTTCAATGGATGAATTCATGCCTTGACCTGCTTACATCTTCCTATCCGGATCCTGGTTATATCTGCGGAAAACGGGCTTCACCGGTCTGCCCACCAGGTATTTTTCGACGCCTTCTTCCAACGCCTTCCGGTAGACTTGTAGGGCCTCCCCGATTTGCTGAGCGGTGCGCTCGATATCGTTATCGGCGTGGGAATAACTGACCACCATCGACGGCATTAGCAGACCGCGCCGGATCGTTTCCTGGAGGAAGAGAGCCCGATATGCCTGCGACGGTTTTTTCCCGGGATCCCGGGCGACGTAAACGAGATTGCACGGTTTTCCCATCACCTGAAAATAGTCGCCGACCCCCGCCATGTTGGCGGCTTGGGTGACCATCTTGGAAAGCATCTCCCCTGCGCGCCAGAGGCGCCCCACCACGTCTTCATCGCGATAGATTTCCATCGTTTTGATCGCCGCGGCCAACACATAGTTCTCGGCTCCGTGCGTGGTCGACAAGAGGAACACGCGCTCCTGATCGTGATCCAGGCCTCCCAACCGCATCACGTCCCGGCGACCCACGAGAGCGGACAGGGAGAATCCGTTCGCCATCGCTTTACCGAAGGTGGATAGATCGGGGGTCACTCCGTAATACGCCTGACCTCCCCCCCGGTGCCACCGGAATCCGGTGATCATTTCATCGAAGATGAACAAAGCACCGTGCTTGTGGCATAACTCCTTCGCCTGCTGCAAAAATCCGTCAACGGGTTCCACACCCGTGGCCGGCTCCAGGATCATGCAGGCGACCTGCCCCGGAAACCTGTCGAAGAGGGCCCGAACGCTTTCCGGATCGTTATATCGGAATGAAACCGTGAGATCCCGTACCGCTTTCGGAATCCCCGCCGACATGGGAGTTGTCCCGATAAACCAATCATCGGTGGAAAAGAACGGTTGGTCGGAGCAGATTGCGACAAGATCCCGTCCCGTGAAGGCACGCGCGAGTTTGACGGCCGCCGTGGTGACATCCGAGCCGTTCTTGGCGAACTTCACCATTTCTCCCGAAGGCACCAAGGCAAGAAGCATCTCGGCGCACTCCGCCTCGAGCGGGGAGGGACGCGTGAAGTTGCTGCCCAACCGCATCTGCCGATATGCCGCTTCCACGACGGGTCCGCAGGCGTGCCCGAGAGTCACGGACCGGAGCCCCATCCCGTACTCGATATACTCGTTGCCGTCCGGGTCCCAGACCTTACACCCCTCCCCGCGCACGATGAATCCGGGGGCGAGGACAGGGTACTGGTCGTCTCCCTTGGCATATGTGTGCGCCCCACCGGGAATCAACCGGTGGCTCCTTGACTGAAGTTCCTTCGACTTGGCCAATCGCATTGTCTGCCCGCCTAATACACGATCTTCCGGGAATAGAAACCTTCCGCGTATCGTCTTCCCGCGTTGGATTCCATTCCCCGAAGCCGCATAAGGGAGTAAAAGGTGTCTGCGGAAAACCACCGCCTGCCCTTCTGGCTTGTGAAGCACTCTTCCAGAATCGCTATCTTCCTCCGGCATATTTCCTCATCGAGGTGGACGAAGAAATTCGGAGCGCCCAGGTCGCCGTCGTACTTTGCGATCTCATACTCCAGAATCGCGTGATCCCTCCACGTGTTCCATGTCAATTCGGAGATCAGCCTGTGGTCCTGGTGCAAATCGTGACGATAGTGGGTGAGGATCAGATCCGGATCGAAGGAACCTTTCAGGCGCTCGAAATACTCCTTGATCGTTCCCCCGACATACGGAAAGAACCCGTCCCGGAAGTTTTCCACGACGATCTCCCGCTTGTGCGCCCCTTCCAGAAAACGCCGCGCGCTCGCCTCCGCCTCCGCCGCCCGCCCCCCTGCCGCCGCGAATACGACCCATCGGACTTCCACTTCGTCCGCCTCGGAAAGAAGGCGTAGTGCGGTTCCGCCGCAGCCGATCTCGATGTCGTCGCTATGAGCGCCCAGGAACAGAAGCCGTACGGTTTTTTGCCGAATGGGCAGAAGAATTTTCAGCAAGGGGGTCCGTCCCGGAGATCAACGCGCATCGGGGTGGCCTTGTCCGTTTTTCCAGACTTCCCAGGGAGCGTTCCCCTGTTGGTACATGTCGCTCAACTCCTGCTGTTCCTTGAACGTGTCCATGCACCAGAACCGGTCATACCGGTAGCCGACCAGCTCCCCCTTCTCGATCATTCGACGGAACGGCTGCTCCACGAGCTCCTCTCCGTCCCGGAGGTAGTCGAAGATCGCCCGGCGGAATACGAAATAGCCACCGTTGATCAGGAGGTCCGTATCCCGTACGTACCGGATATCGTCGATGATGTTCCCGTCTTTCAGGGAGACCACGTGGAAGCTCTGGGAGGGCTTCACGCAAACAAATCCGCCGGTCTTCCCGCTCCGGGCGAAGAAGTCGATCATCTGCGGAAGAGGCATGTTCGTGAGGCCGTCCGAGTAGTTGGCCAGGAACATCTCTTCACCTTCGAGATACTTCCGGACGGCCGTCAGCCGCTGTCCGATATTGGATCGAACCCCCGTATCGACGAAGGTGATCTTCCAGTCGGCGATATCGGAGTTTTCCAGGCTGATCTCCTTTCCGCCTTTGTCCATGGTGAAGTCGTTGGACACGTATTCGTTGTAGTTCAGGAAGTAATCCTTGATCTTGTCGGCCCGGTACCCGAGACAAAGGATGAAGTCCTTGTGCCCATAGTGCGCGTAATACTTCATCACGTGCCACAGAATGGGACGGTAACCGATCTTGACCATCGGTTTGGGGATGTCCTCCGCCAGGTCGCGCAACCTCGTTCCGAGCCCTCCGCAGAACAGAACGACTTTCATGTGCTCGTAACCTCCTTTTCCAAACAGCACTCTTCCAGAAGACCATGTCCCGCCAGCAGTTCCGCGGCCTCCGATATCCGCCCGAAGGGATACCCGGAGCGCTCTGCGATGTCCAGAAGCGTATGTCGTCCGTCCGAATAATTCAACACCCACAGCAACGCAAATTCCATCGTCTTGATGTCCGCTCGTCCTCCGATCGAACTGTACAGACCGCGGGCGCCCAAGCGGGGCTCGCACTTCGGGTTCAGGTTCCTGTATCGCCGATTCTTCTCCAGAACTTCGATCACGGATTGCGCGATCCGGAGAGATTCGGCAAGAGCCGCCGGACGGACCAGGTCCAGGTTGTCCTCCGAGGTGTGATATTCCGGGTATTCTCCGTGGGGGGTCCGGCTCAGCGCACCGACGGGAAGATTGAAACCGGGGGAGCAGTATTGCCGCTCGTCGTACCCGTAGGGGGTAAAATCACGGATTTGGTGTTCCCTCCCGGAGTGACCGAGTACGTGGACTACCGCGGCGTCGATCCCGGAATTTCCACGGCGGCTTTTCTTATAGGTAAAGGGCCCGGGAACGCCGACGCATGCGATGACTAGCCCGTGCCGAATCCTGCCGACTCCCGCTTCGTTCCTGTGCAACCAGGCGATGGCTCCGATGGTTCCGGGGATGAACAGAAACCGATAAGAGTACCGGGTGCGGATGCGGCCCAGAGCCTCGGCGAGGAAAGTCGCAAGCGCCACGCCGGAGAGGTTGTCGTTGCACAGTGAGGGGTGGCAGATATGGCAGGAAAGCAGAACCTCCTCGTCGGTCTCCCCCCGGAGAAAGCATTCTCCATAGGTCAGGAACCCTGCCGCGAGGGAACTGTCGATGCAGACTTCGTATTCCGCCTCGTCCATTCCTTCCCACAGCCGATGGCTGATGCAGAAGCCCCAGTTTTCTTTGTAATAGGAGGTTCGGTATGGAATCCATTCCGGGCGGTCGGGGAGCGTGAAAACGTGCTCGGACAGTTCCGCACGCGAAACCTTTCTGTGCACAGGAACGCTGTAGTTGAGTACGTGCAGGTTGGAATTCCGGAAATCGACGATCCGTTCTCCGCGTCCGTTCTTGATATACGCGTCCCGGATGTTCCATTCCTTCGGGATCGACCAGTCGAAGACCGCGGTTCCGGTCGGCACCTCGACGATTTCCAGGGGTATGCGCGCTCCGATTTTCCGAAGGGTCTCCCGAACACCTTCCCCGGTGATGCTCCTGCAGATCGGGTAGAGATCTGTGATGAAGCCGTGCATCGCCCTTCCGATTTCCGGGGATTCCCGGTCGTCTGCCAGAGATGTGGTCATGGAAATTGGGGATTATTCTCCAATGAAATCCGGGTACGACCGGTCTCGTTCGGAAATGATTCGTATCTTCTCCGGCCAAACGATGCCGAACACCGGGTCGTCCCACCGAACCCCGCCGGCGCACTCCGGGGCATAGAATTCGGACATCTGGTAGAAGATCTCCGTATCGTCCTCCATCGTCAGGAACCCGTGGGCGAATCCTTCCGGGATGTACAGCATTTCCCGGTTTTCGGCAGTCAGTGTCGTTCCGAAATAACGCCGGAACGTGGGTGAGCCCTTGCGCAGATCGATGATTGCGTCGAAGACGGCCCCCCTCGTGCAGCGCACGAGCTTGGCCTCTTCAAACGGCGCGGACTGGAAGTGCATACCGCGAAGGGTGCCCTTCGCCTTGTTGAAGGAGAGGTTGCATTGCGCCAGCCGACCGCATAATCCGTGGGCCTCGAATTCCTTCCGGCACCAGGACCGGGCGAAGAAGCCACGCTCGTCCTCCTTCCGTTCGACGTGGACGAGGAAAGCCCCCGGAAGTCCCACTTCCTCGAAGATCATGGGTAGACCGTGATCTCCGGGATCGGCACGACGAACTGCCCGCCCCACTCCCGTACGCATGCCATCTGGCTCATGATTTCTTCCCTGAAATTCCACGGAAGGATAAAGAGATAATCCGGCTTCGTCTCCCGGATGCGGTCCGGATGAAGGATCGGGATGTGCGTCCCGGGTAGGAACTTTCCCTGTTTGTAAGGGTTCCGATCGACGGTGTAATCGATAAAATCCGTCCGGATCCCGCAGAAGTTCAGCAACGTATTCCCCTTGCCCGGCGCTCCGTACCCGACCACGGCTTTCCCTTGCCGCTTCGCCGTGATCAGGAATTCCAGGATCTTCCGCTTCGTCTCTTTCACCTGCTCGTTGAAATCGGCATAGCAGTCGATTCGGCCGACCCCGAACTGCTCTTCCATGCGCTTCAACGACTCAACGTTCCTTGTCAACGGTTTCGACGCGTCTTCGGCATGGCGGCCATAGATCCGGAGCGACCCCCCGTGCGAGGACAGTTCCTCGACGTCGAACAGGGTGATCCCGTGCGCGGCGAAGATCTTCTCCGCCGTCGTGAAGGAAAAGTAGGAAAAATGCTCATGGTATATCGTGTCGAACTGGTTCCCCTGCATGAGACGCACGAGGTGCGGGAACTCCATCGTAATCACCCCATCCGGCTTCAACAGCAGCTTCATCCCGTGAACGAAATCGTTCAGGTCGGGCACCTGCGCAAGGACATTGTTCCCGATGAGCAGATCTGCCCGCTTCCCCTGCCCCGCCATTCTTTCCGCGGCCTTCGTGCCGAAGAATTCCACGAGGGTCGGGACCGCTCTGCGGACGGCGGCTTCCGCGACGTTCCGCGCCGGTTCGACTCCCAATACCGGAATATTCCGCGCAACGAAATACTGGAGAAGATAGCCGTCGTTGCTCGCGAGTTCGACGACCAAGCTGTTTTTCCCAAGGCCAAGCCGATCGACGATCATTTCGGTGTACGTCCGGCAGTGCTCAAGCCATGTATCGGAATAGGAGGAGAAATAAGCGTATTCAGTGAAGATGTGCTCCGGTCCGACATATTCTGCGAGTTGAACCAGAAAACAACGAGGGCAGACGTACACGTGCAGCGGATAGAAGGATTCAACCTGGTTCAGTTGTTCCCGGGAGACATAGCTTTCGCAAAGGGGTGACATTCCCAGATCCACGAATGTGAAATTCGAAGTGGCTTTGCAGAACCTGCAAATGCAGATATCGTCGAGAGTCGCCATGGTCATGACCGTCCCGTTTCCTCCGATTTGATCCAGCGTAACGTTTCATCGATGTCTTTATTCGCAATGAGCCCCTTGATATGATCGATCCTCTTGAACCTGGGGCCTTCGAAGTCTTCCTTTGCGAGACCGAACTTCCGGTACGATTGATATAATTGTTCCGCGCCCCGTCGAGCGTCCCACTTCAACGGATGCTCGGGGAACGTCTTTGCGTATTTCCCGAAGGCGGCCCGGTAGCATCGTTTGTCGGGTCCCGCATCCTCGGCGTACTCGATTCTGCAGTTCGGCACGACCTCCCGGACAATCTCCGCGAGCTCCCGGATCCGGTAGTTCTCCGCGTTGATCCCGATATTGAACGCTTCATTGTGAACCCGTTCTATCGGTGAATGCAGGACCGCGATGAAGGCTCGCGAGATATCTTCGATGTGCACTATCGGGCGCCACGGAGAACCGTCGCTTTTAAGGAAGACCAACCCGGTGGTGTACGCCCATGCAACGAGATTGTTAAGGACAAGATCGAAGCGCATCCGCGGCGAGATCCCGTATGCGGTCGCGTTCCTGAGAAAGGTCGGACTGAAGCTGGAATCCGCAAGCTTTGAGACGTCCCTTTCCACCAGGACTTTCGTGGTCCCGTAGGGCGTAACGGGCCGGAACTCGGCGGTCTCATCCAGCATGTTCTCTCCGGCCGCCCCGTAGGTGCTGCAGGAAGACGAGAAGATGAACCGTTTCACCTTCGCTTCTTTTGCCAGCCTGGCCAACCCGACCGATGCTTCGTGGTTGATTTCGTAGGTAAGCTTTGGATTCAGGTCTCCCAGCGGGTCGTTCGAGAGGGCGGCAAGGTGGATAACGGCATCGTATCCCTTCAGGTCCGACAACTTCACATCCCGGATATCCTTCCTCACCGATGGTATTTCCCCCGGGCCGTCTCCGTAAGTACAGCGCCGGAAGAGGTCGCTGTCCATGCCGACGACTTCGTGTCCATCCTCAATCAGCATGGGACACATCGCCGTTCCGATATAGCCTCGGGATCCAGTTACAAGTATGCGCATGGTAAAGTCCTCACGTTGTCATCTGTTTTCAGAAATTATAACGGTATTCCATGCCTGTCCGGCAAAGAATGAACTATGCGACTCCAGGCTGTATATTTCGTAGGGCTCATGGATGATCATTGGCGAGATGATAAAAAGGACGAGAATGTCGACCTGGTAAGGACCGCCGAAAAACCCGGTTTTTAACTGGGGAAGGTCATCAATTCCTCCCTCAGTACACGATGATATTTGTTGTTGGAGACGGTACCCGTGGCGGCACTCCTCCCCCTCCCCCGCCAATGGTTATTTGGGTGCCGCCCGATGCCGCATTATTGCTGTCAATCACAAATAGATATGCAGTAGTACCGCCGAGGAATGTTCCCTGGTTGAAGGATATTGTAATACTACTTGCAGACCATGAGGTGGGAATTTGAATCTCCCGATGTGTAGATGCCGCCAGCGTTGATGCATTCCCAAGGATCACCCTCGCCCATGTGCTATCGACATAGAGATCGTCCCACCGCTCGGTGGCAGTCGCCAGTGTGCCGCCCGAAGTGTTGTAATCTCCGTGGAAGGCAGGTTTGATATTGTCCATGTTAGTTCCACCGCTGCCCCTCCAAGAAACCTGGCACCCTTGGCCGGAGGAACGGATCAGTGACCCATTCGCCCACCATTCCAGAAAAGCATTTGCGCCACCGGAACTGGCGGTTTGTGTTATCAACTCCTCAGTAACCCATTGATTTTCAGCCGGAGATTGATTCATATAACAATATGATGCCGGGGAGATATTCTGAGTAATCCATTGGCCGGAAGAATGATTGAAAACGATGTTGTTCCCACTGGTATAATTCCCTGTTACCATGATCTCAAGCGATTTCAAGTTTGTATCATCAGTATAACCCATCTTCCTATGGCGATAAATGTACGACTTCTGCCCCAACGTGTTAAAGAAATACCCGATCCCAGATGTAGTTATCCCAAGCTCTGCTGTTCCTGAAGAGGATTTGCTGCAGGAATCCCTGGTCTTTGCCGCTCCACCAGCCCAGCCACCGGAAGAGACATAGTCAATGCAGTTGTTCTCCTGCCATGTAGTCACTCTGCCAAGTGAGGATGGACTTATGCCAGTGTCAAACGGTGCCCATAACACAGGAGCGGCAGGAGATTTTGTCCCGAAGCTGGATCCGGTCGATACGATCGTTACGGTGCTCCCGGTTGAATATGTCCCGGATACGGACTGAATGGCGGGCGCACCATATGCCCCAACCGGGAGTAGCAGCAGAAGTATCGCGATGAGTTTCGTTACGCATTCCAACATCGTCTTCTGCATTTTCATCTCCTGTCATAAAATAGCACAATATCGTGCTTCCTGTTACGAATATGTAACTTCCCGTATAGGTATTTCCCCATATCCTATTGACATTTATCCGTTATGCATAAATTGTGTCTCCAAGGATTCTTTATACAATAAGCGTACCGGCCAGACATGAACATTATGGAGTTTGTTCCGTTTCATGCGGCTCTTCCAAGTCCTTCATTTCTCGTATAAGATTCCTTCCATCATGAATTCCGGACGCACGATTGGGAAAGGGTGACAACCAATGCATATTCTCGTCGTCGGCGGCGCTGGATACATCGGCTGCCATATGGTGAAAAAACTCCTGGAAAGCGGCCAATCCGTTACGGTACTTGACAACTTCTCGACAGGCCATCGTAGCTCGGTGATTGGTGGCGAGATCATCGAAGGCAATTGTGGCGACCAGACCCTGCTGGATAGCCTGTTCCGGAAGCGGAAATTCGATTGCGTGATGCAATTCGCATCGTTCATCCAGGTCGGGGAATCGGTGACAGATCCCGGGAAGTATTACCGGAACAATACCGTCGAAACCTTGTCGATCCTCGAATCAATGGTGCGGAACCGTGTGACACGATTCATCTTCTCCTCTTCCGCTGCCATATTCGGAGAACCGAAGTATGTTCCGATCGACGAAAACCACCCCAAGTTCCCCATCAATCCCTATGGCGCCTCCAAACTCATGGTGGAGCGTATTCTCGAAGATTTCGACAAAGCGCACGGTCTCCGATCCGTATCCCTTCGCTATTTCAACGCGGCAGGCGCGGACCCCGATGGGAAACTCGGGGAGCGCCACGATCCTGAAACCCATCTTATCCCCCTTGTGTTGATGGTCGCTTCCGGTCGGCGGGAGTCGGTCGGCATCTTTGGAGACGATTACGATACTCCCGACGGAACCTGCATTCGCGACTACATCCACATTATCGACCTGTGCAAGGCGCATCTTCTCGCGATGAACTATCTAAAGGATGGGGGCCAAACAGCACGGTTCAACCTTGGAAACGGCGAGGGGTTTTCCGTGCGGGAGGTCATCGCGGCGGTTGAGGCATCGGCCGGAAAGCCCATCAGGTGCTTCTCTGAAGCCAGGCGTCCGGGGGATCCAGCACGCCTCGTGGCGGATTCGAAGCTCGCTCGCTCCACACTCGGATGGAACCCCATATACGGCGATCTTTCGTTGATCGTTCGCCATGCTTGGGCGTGGGAGCAGCGGCTCGCCGGTTCGATCCGGTAATGAGAAAGCGGATTCCGGTTGAATCACCACGATTCGAGTGTTGAGGATTGGAATGATGATTGCTTGCAACTATGATTAGAATGAAGTAATCCCCGACGGAGGACATGGATGGACCGCAATCTTCCTCTCGGAATCGCCTGCTTCTGCATTCTGCTCACATTGGTTTCCTTTGGTTCCGTCCGGCCGACGCAGGCCGCTCCGCTCGTCACGTCGGTGCAAGGAACGCTTATGGACAATGGCGTAATCGTGATTCAGGGTTCCAACTTCGGTTCCAAGCCCGCGGGATCTATGCTGATATGGGATAGCATGGAGTCGGGGAGGTTCCAACCGGACTGGAGCGAAACTTGGAGCAGGATCAACTCCGACAATAACCGACACCCGCGGAGCCGATACAACGCAAAGGGGAGCTTCTCCTCTCCATCCAGCCTTCAAGGCTTCAACGGCGGGACCGACAGCCCGAAGTGGTTCGTACAATACTGGTTCAAGCTGGGCACCGACTGGACTTGGGGGACTGGTGATACAGGAGTCTCGCCGGTCTCCAATGTCAAGTTCTTCCGCCTCTGGACGACCGGTTCGGACGCAATCAACTATGTCCAGGCATGGCATACCTTCCTGAACCAGACCTCCACGATCTACGGTGTCGAGAACGGAAGCGGGTTGGTCTATGACTCCGGGAATGCCCATCCCTACACCAATCCCTATAACATCCCGAAAAACACCTGGGTCCTGTTCCAGTGGCAATTCAGTGACGGCGATGTAAACGCCTCGAATGGAACGGTCAAGTGGTGGATCAACGGGAAGCTCGCCATCTCGAAGAATAACCTCATGACGCGCTCTTCTTCCGGCGGCACGAACTACAAACGGGTCAGCCTCGCGGGCTTCTACAATTCCTGGGGCAATTCCCCCAACTCGACGGCATACATCGACGATGTCTACGTCGCAAATTCCTGGGCAAGGGTTGAGCTCGGAAATGCGCCTACCTACGACGCATGCACCCTGCGGGAGATCCAGATCCCCTCCGTGTGGACCGGGACCGCGATAACAATTCGGTTGAACCAGGGAGCCTTCCCCGACTTCCAGTCGCCCTATCTCTACGTGGTGGACGAAAGCGGAGCAGTAAACCCCAGCGGATTCTCCCTGTCCGGAACCCCCCCCGTGCCCAAGATCCCGGAGGCCCCCTTCGCGATCTCGATCAACTGAAGCGGAAGTTCGGTCGCTTCCCCGGTTTCCCATTGGAACGCTCATCTCCCCTTCGGCGTACCGGCTACGGACCTGAACAGCGTCCGGAGAATCCCGCGATACGCATCGAAGTATATCGGGGAATACGAAATCGCCCGGAGATAGTACGCGAGCGACGCACCCGGCTCGATGTCGGAATAATGGTACCCCCGGTTGGCGAGCGTGTAAGCAAAGGCCCTCCGGATATCTCCCCGTGGAAGGACTCCGGGATATCGCTCCAGAAAGGAGGCCATGATCCGGTCGACGCATCTGTGACGGACTTCGGTGTTCTTCGACATCTGTCCCGGGTGCCCCACGCGGTACACCAGCAACGTATCGTCCACATATCCGAACGCCCAGGACAGGGAGAGCCGGAGCCAGAGGTCCCAGTCGATCCCCATTTTCAGGCGTTCGTCGAATCCTCTTGCTTGGTCCAGGATCTCCTTGCGGACGACGGATGATGAGAACGGGACGAAATTATCCATGAAGAGTTGCCTGGTTACGTTCCCGGCATGAGGGTGAAAAGACAAGTGGCTCTGGTCGAGGACCACTCGCCTCCCCTCGGCGTCGACATACCGTGCCAGCGAATACACCACGCCGATCCGGGGGTCCGTAAAAAGGGGGATTTGCTTCTCGAGTTTTTCCCGCTCCCAGGCATCGTCCGCGTCGAGAAACGCAACGAAATTTCCCGTGGAATGCCCGATCCCCACGTTCTTCGCCCGCGCCTGTCCCGCGTTTTCCTGTTCGATGTACCGGACGCGGGTTTCCTTGAGGAATCCCCTGGCTACTTCGGCCGTCTGGTCCGTCGACCCGTCATTTACGAGGATGATTTCCAAGTCACTGTAGCTCTGGGACAAGACGGAATCCAGGCACTCACCCAGATACCCGCCGTAGTTGTAGCAGGTAACGACGACGCTTACCTTGCCGCTCATCCTCTCCCCCGGGACCGGTACACCCCTAATCGGTTCATGAAAGGTATCGATCGGTCCATTTCTGGAACATCAGAAGGGAAAATATGATCTTGTAGTTGTTTTCTTTTCGATCCATGTGCCTGTCGATGAGACGCATGACGGACTCCTCGTTGAGGATTCCGGCCCGGCGGATACGTTGGGGAGACAGAGTTTCTTTCACGTACTGGTTTAACCCGCTTCGAATCCAGGATGTGAGAGGAGATGCGAATCCTTGCTTTCGGTGCGAAAGAATTTCGGGAGGTAAAATCCCGCGCATTGCGTGGCGCAGGATGATCTTGCGACCGGTCAGGCCGACCTTCATCTCCCTCGGAATGCTCGCCGCGAATTCCACGATTTCGTGGTCGACGAACGGAACTCTGAGTTCCAGAGAATGATGCATCCCGATCCGGTCGTTTAACGCCAGCAGATCGTCCGGGAGGTACATTTTGAGATCTTGATAAAAAGCGCGATCCAAAGGGTCTTCCGCGTCGGCCCCATTGAAATGCAGGACCCCGAGATCGCGGGCACACTGGAAAGAAATCTGTTGGGACGTATCCTTCGAATAAAGACTCCTCCTGTTCTCTTCGGGGATCGAGGTTATCAGGGAGCGGTAACACTCGGCCGCCGGCAATCCCTGGGCGTTGAGGAAGCGCTTCACTTTGCTCACCCTTTCCCCCCCGGCGGGTTCGGGTATCCATTGAGCCAGCCCCCCCAAAATCCTCGAGGCTCCCCGAAATGTCCTTAAGGGGTTCATCCCGGTGAGGAGGAATCCGGCGTAACGGTCGTACCCCCCGAACAGTTCGTCCCCACCCAACCCCGTGAGTGCCACCGTAACCTGGCTTTTCGCCAAGTCGCAAATCCGGAACGTCGGAATTACCGAATCGTCTGCAAACGGTTCGTCGAAGGATTCCACGATGCCGGAAATTATGTCCTCGATTCCCGGATCGACCCGGTATTCGTTATAGCGGCATCGGTACAGATTCGCCACGGCCCGGGCGTACCCGCGCTCGTCGAAGTAATCCCCCGTGTCGCCCCCGAAGTGCATCGTAAAGGTGTTTACCGGATGTTCGAGGTTCCGCGACATAAATGAAACCACGGAGGAGGAGTCCGTTCCGCCGCTCAGGAACGCCCCGAGTGGAACCTCGCTCATCAGGTGGATCCGCACCGTCTCCTCGAACCTCTCTTGGAACTCCTCCGCGAACGAATCCATCGATCTGCCATGCTGTGGGCGGAACCGGACGTCCCAGTACCGGTGCTTTTCCATCTTCCCCTGACGGCAGAGGAGAAAATGGCCAGGCTCCAACTTGTGGATGCTACGGAAGATAGTTAGCGGGGCTGGAATGTAGTTGTATGCAAAAAATGCGTCTACCGCGTCCAGGTTGAGGTCGTTCCTTCCAGGCCGCAGGATTTCAAGAAGTGCCTTGATTTCAGAGGCGAAGTAGAGATTCCCGTCCCGTAGGGAAAAGTGGAGCGGCTTGATCCCCAGGCGGTCCCGGGCGATGAAGAGCGACTCTTCCCTCTGGTCGACGAGGGCGAAAGCGAACATCCCCCGAAGTTTCTCAAGGCAGTCGACTCCATACTCCTCATACAGATGGACGATGCACTCCGTGTCGGAATGGGTCCGGAAAGAATGTCCCGCCTCCTCAAGGGTCTTTCGTAGATCCAGATAGTTGTAGATCTCGCCATTGAACACCACGCAAACCTTACCGTCCTCGTTCGAGATGGGCTGTCGCCCGTCCTCCACGCCGATGATGCTTAATCGGCGCATCCCGAGTCCGATCCTCCCATACGTTCCGATTCCCACATCGTTCGGCCCGCGATGGATCATCGTTCCGCACATCCGTTCCAGATCCCGTCGGCTCCACGCCAATCGGTCGTCAAACGAAAAGGTTCCGCAGATTCCGCACATGATTACACCTTGCCGGGGACCACCGGAGGACGGCTCCGATCCGCAACATGCTGGAGAATTCCTTCGAGTTGTCTTGCATCCTCCTTGAAATTGTACTTCCTGCAAACCGCTTCCCGCCCTTTCGCTCCCATCGCTCTCCGGACCCCGGGATCTTTCAATTTTGCGATCTGTTCAAGTAGATTCTCCGGGTCGCCAGTCCTGTAACTCAAACCCGCGCCGGTCTCCTTGAGAATGGAGACCATCGGCGGAAGGTCTGACGCGAGGACAGGGAGTTCGACCATCATGTATTCGAAGATCTTGTTCGGGACCGTCTTCATGGTGTGAGAAGTCGCCCGGAGCGGGATTACACCGATGTCGGCGGATGCGAGAATCCGGAGCCCTTCAAGGTAAGGGACCTTTCCTAAAAACCGGATACGATCGCTGCACGGGCTTTCCCGAACAACCCCCCGCAGCCGGCTTTCCGAGATTCCCTCACCGGCAATGAGAAACTCGCAAGTTCCCAATACGCTTTCGATGTCCGACCATCGCTGGATCAAGAGATCGAGATCCCGGGATGGATCGAGAAAGCCAAGATATGCGATCCGGATGGGGCCACTCCCGGTGCGTTGGTTCGGAATGGCATCGAGATATCCGGGGACCGGGGTGTTCCTGACAAGAAATACCTTGTCTGCCGGTATGCCCCTTTCGCGGACCAGGTAGTCTCGGCTGGCGTCACAGACCGTCAGGATGGCATCGGAACGCTCAAGGCAGAACCGCTCGACAGCTTTCCAGAACGACGGGTTCCGGAGAATCCTGTCTTTCCACGAGCCCAGCCCGTGTTGAAACCGGTGCTCCAACATCTCGGGATAATGCTCCGCCATGTCGTACACCACGGGAATCCGGAACCGGGAGCCGATCCGATAGGATAGAGGCCAGACGACCAAGTCCCTCGCCAGAATAACATCCGGTCTTCCCCGGGAAATGGCCCTGTTGACCGCCTCCATCCACTTGGACGACCACGGAACAGGGAATCTTGTAAGGATATCTACGCCCCCCCGTCCGGACATCTCTACGGGGTAATGCTCGTGGGACCTTTCGAGGGATCCCCCATCCCCGTTCAAGCCGGGCAAGGAAACCAGGGCGACGGTATGTCTATCGCCAGCCAAACCCCAAAGGATCTTCTCGGCGCGCACATCCCACGGATATGGGATGTGCATGAGTTTCAGAATGCGCATGGGCTCTACGATTGCGTGAAGCCGCGATTGCAGCTCCGGCGCTCCTCCGCCAGCTCCGTGAATAACCGTTCCAGTTCACGGGCCTGCTTTCGGACGTCGAATCGCCGGGCGGCTTCCAGGGAAAAATCCTGCGCCATTTGTTTCGAAGGTTGCAGCATTTCCGCCCGGATCGCATGCGCCAGAGCCACCTCGTCTGCAGGGGCAACAGATCGTGCCGGCGTGTTCTCCAGAAATTCCCGAAGTCCCTCCACATCGGACCCTATGAAAGGAATTCCGGAGACCATGGCCTCCATGGACAGGAGTCCGCAGGCCTCCCAGAGGGAAGGCATCGCGACGACGTCCAACCCCTTAATGGTCGCTGCAGGATCCGGGACAAAAGGGAGGAATCGAACTTGCTCCTCGAGGCCTCTGCTTCGCACCGATTCTTTTTCCTCCCGCACGAACCCGCCGTCATTCACGGCGATCACTACGGGGATTGCCGGGAGGCCCGTGTCTTTTCGCAATATCTCCAGTGCCCCCACCAGGTACCGAAACCCCTTCTGGGACATGAATCGCCCCAGGAAGCCGATCAGGAAAGTATTTCGAGGAAGGCCAAGTTCTCCCCTGAGATTCCGAACCTTGTCCTCCTGAAATCTTTCGACTTCGATCCCGTTCGGGATGACGATCAATTTCTTCTCAAGGGGCCGAAGGGTGCGGATGTGACGGAGCAGGTTTTCCTTCGCTCCGAAGCTTACGTTGTGGATCACCCTGATCGCCGGGAGGTTCGCCTCCAGGAACAGCTTCCGCAGGATTCCTTTTCCATTTTGAAATTGAGCCTCGGAAAACACGTCATGATTGGTCATCACGTGAGGAATTCTCCGGAGCTTCGATGGAACCGCGCAGAAAGTGCCGGCGGTAAAACCGTGGGAGTGGACGAGGTCGTACTTCCCCCGACAGATTTCCCACGCTACCATGCGGTAGCTCAGTTGCGCGAAGCTCGGATCGCAGGGAACAGGCAAGAATCGAACTTTGAGGCCCTGTAAATCTTCCAGCAGGTAGCGGATATCCTCGGTGTCAGGAGCCATAAGGGTATACTCGAACCGCTCCCGGTCGAATTTTCCGTATACATACCGGCAAAAGGTCCGGATTCCCCCCAACCAGCGCAGGACCACAAGGATTCGGTATGGCCCTCCGGAAGGCCTCACGTGGTTCAGGCTGCCACCGCATTCGGAAAGGATCCGTCGATGTCCTTCCCCCATTCAAACGTGACCCGAGCCAGACCTCCGAAGAGGTACCATTCGTAGCTGGAAAGGCCATAGCTGACCATGCTGAAGATCAACAACACGGCCAGGTAACCAAGAAGCGCATTTCCCATCCTGTCACGGAAGGAGAGGACGCCTTCTTTTCCCTTTCTCATCTTCCATACGACTTTCGAACCTGACCACCCATACGCCAAGAACAGAAGGGTCCCACATAGGCCAATTTCTTCCAGGAGTTCGATATAGAGATTGTGGGCGACTTTTGCTTCCCCGCCTACGTTCCAATTCGCCTCCAGCGACGTTCCGATACCGTAGCCGAATACCGGGTTTGACGTAAAGACTCCCAATCCCTTTCCGATTGCGAGAAACCTTCCCTCCGCCGTGGAAGACCCACGGACGTCTTTCTGAAAGATGGAGAGGATCCTGTCCTGATGCATGGAATCCATGGAAATAAACACCGTGGGAGAAAGCAGGACAATCGCCGCCAATGCGGCGACTGCTACAGATTTTTTTTTCATTCTGAAAAAGATGATGGCTACCAGTCCCACAACCGCGACGTAGCCCGAGCGAGAGGCTGTCAAAAAAAGGGTATAAATCGATGTTGGGAGAATCAGGATGTAAGCGGCCCCCGAGAGAGCGCGACCATTGAGGAAAAGGTAATGGAAGAAAGGGATCGACGATACGATTACAAACGCAAGACCGTTGGGGCCGATAAGGTCGGACGGGGCCCCGCTCAGGCGCTCCATAAACGTACCATCCATGTAGGCCATTTCACCCCAATATCCGGAGGAAAGATGGAGATATAGCGGTTCGATGTACCGGACGGTTTGGCAAAAAAGGAACACCCCCACCAACCACTTCACCTTTCGTTCCTCGTCGACAAGGAGAACGGTAAAAAAATAAAACGCGAGTGGCTTAAGAAAGTTGATCAATCCAACCCGCAACACCGACCCAGGCCACTCAACAAAAGGTATCGTTAAAAGAATATACAAGACAAGATATTGCAATATTTTCCCTTCCGGATACCGAATCGGAAAATTTTCTCTGGCTCTGCCGAGTGATATAAAAAGACATATGACCAAAAATATAATAAGATCAAAGCGTATTACACCAAGAAAAGGTATCCGCTGCGTAAACCGGAGGAACAAACTTGTCACGAAGAACAGATAGATCCAAAATGCCATTGGATTAAGTCAACTACCTATTTTCAAAGGAGCGGTTTGGAATCCAAGAACGTTTCGATAGACGACTTCATACTCCTGCTTCATCATTCGACTTGAGCAACACCTTGAAACAATATCTCTGGCGGCTATCGCAATTTTTTCCCGAAGATCCTTATCCCCTGACAATACACGAATTCCAATAGCAATCGATTCCGGATCTTTTGGTGTAATAAAATATATGCTCCTCATGTGCTCGAAGAGATGTTTTGTCATACCTACCGGGGTTGCGATCACAGCTACTCCAGCCGCCATAGCCTCGAGAAGGGCTATCGGAAATCCTTCATCGAGACTCGGAAGAACGAATAAGTCCGATACTCGGAGGATATCCACTACATCGTTTCGAAATCCTAATAATTGAACTTCCTCTTTAAGTCCAAGTGAATAGATTAATTCCTCGAGCGATTTACGTAGAAGGCCCTCACCAACAATAAAGAATTTAACTCGCCGCCCTTCCTCCTTCAGAATCTTTGCCGCATGAATTAGCTGTACCTGATCCTTTTGTTCACATAGTCTTCCGACATTTACAACAACTGCATCCTTGATATCATTATTATTTACACTTATCTTATCCGATTTACAATTTAACTTGTCTTCTTGTTTTTGAATATCATATTTATGCATGTCGATTCCATTCCGGATAATGCGAATTTTCTCTGGATGAATACCTGATTTTATAAGAATATCTTTTATATAGGGTGAAACGCAGACAATTACCGGAAAATAATGATAAAGTATCTTTTCCAAATAAGTCATTAACCGATAACGAAAAGGAACTCTTCCTTCTGAGAACCAGAGATGACAAGTCGCCATCACTGGAATTCGGGAAAGCTTGCCGGCGATAAACCCTGCAACGGAGGGTTTATAACCGTGGGAATGGATCAAATCGATATCGAGTCGGCGAAACTTGGTAGCAAGGCGCAATAAATCCAGCGGGAAGGTTTTATTATTCAAACGTATTTTAACCGCCTCGATTCCTTCCTGTTCAGCACGGGTGAAAAGATCGCTTGGGTCTTCGCACCTTTGCACAATACAACCCACTACAGGATGGAATTCCGGACCTTCCTTCATTTCCCGGCTCAAGTTGAGGATCACGCTCTCGGCGCCGTAAATACCCCCGCTGTCTATGAAGTGCATAACGCGGACAGGTTTCTCTGAACAGCTCAAGATCGTCTCTGATAAACCGAATATTGCAAGCCGGTTCCATCTCCTCCAGGACCCGTAAACCGGCCAAGGAACGCGAACCTTTGACGTACGAGTTCTTTTACATGTTCCTGTAAATTTCGATAGAGCGTGTCTTGAATGATTACGTAATTCATCTTATCCAATCCCCGCTCCTCGATTTCGGGATGGAGAAATGAGGAGTAGTATTCGTATCCATCGGAGGCCCCTCCCAACATATCGATCAGGCGAAGAACGGATTCCTCCTCCCAATTTTTCAGGTGCCTCCGTGTAAAGTCGATGCCGGATGCCCGGTCCTTTTCAATGGATCGATGGATCATTTCGCTGATATTGGCAAGGCATCTTGAATTTCTCGGAAGCTGCACAACCTCGTACCCGATGATGAAAAATGGATCCTGAACCGAAACATTCCCCCGAATCCAGCGCCTGAGTTCATCCAGATCGTTTCTCCGGAGATCTGCGGCCATCGCTATCGACTGTGTAAAGGAAAAAAGAATCATGATGACGGCCAGCCCCCTGGCAATAAAAGCCGGCCGGATTCGTGACGCCAAAGAGACCGAGGTAATGTATATCATCGGGAGGGCAGGAAGCATCCAGTATGCCCGCAACTGGCGAATGCAAAGGAAAAGAACGATCCATCCTGCAGCGAGGAACGCCACGATCCTGCTTTTTTCCTCCATGGGTTCTTTTCGGAAATACCAGAAAATCGGGGAGGCGAAAACCAGAAATGCTGAAATCCAACCGGACCCCCGGAGAACCTCGACAACCTGGTTGCCCCAATGAATCCATGTGTAGCGGTCATGCTGGGAGGTAAGCCATCTGGCTTTGACATATTTCAAGGGGTCGAATAGTAGTGAGCCATCCGCCAATAGGAAGAACAGAACGGATACAGACCCGAGAACCATCGCAGCCTTCATTCCATCCTTCAACCCCTTGCTCCTGATTCTCTCGAGGGCAAGAAAAATCACGGTGAACGAACCGTGGAGTTTCAACCCTGCGGCACACCCGAGTGCAGCGGCGGCGCCCCAGAAAAACGGGGAATCCGTCCTCGGTCCGGATCGCAGGTATAAGGAAACCCCAAGAACTGTGAAGAAAGCCGTCAAGGTGTCTGGTCTTCCGACAAGATTTACCCAATATGTGTTGTATGAAAACAGATAAAGTACCGCCACCATGACAGGCCAGTAATTGTTCCGGTCACCACGCAGGACATCCCGCGCAAGGAAGTAGACCAGCACCGCGGTGAAAAGGTCGATGGCGGTGAGGAAGGCCCGGTAGGCCACATAATATGTATCGGGGGCAAGATAAAAGTCCCTGTAGGCATTCGCAATGAGGTTTACATCCAATATGGCTGAAATCCCGGTCCATCTGATCGTCTTTGCAACATAGACTGCAATGGATACGGCTCCGCAAATCCACGATTCGAGGTATGCATGCTGCGGAGGAGCATTCCCGAACCAGACGAGAAATCCCCCCTCCATCAGGCTGTAATCATCGATCATCACCTGGGGTCCACCGATACCCACAAGAAAGAATTTCCCTGCCGCAGCCGCAATAAAAGCCGAGAACATCAGGAAACGGGGACCTCGATCGGATAGTGATGCAAGGAGGTTCAAATTATTAAGCAACCATCACCTGAATGTCCAAAACTTGTTCCCGGCAAAGTTTGCAACGGTGGAAAACACAAACGCCCCGACTTGACCGATCTCGGGACGGAATCCGACGATTTGCACACTCAACTTCAACGCCAACAGGTTTACACTCATGGCAAAGAGGTTCACCAGTATGAATTTCATTAATTCCGGAAAAACCTTCCCGTGAGACTCGAAGGTCCACCGCCTGTTTATCAAAAAACTATTCGTCAATCCTGCCGTATACCCGATCGCAGAGGCGTACAGGTAGTAAAGACCTGTTTCACGATAAAGGAGAAGAAAAACGACATAGGAAATGCACGTATTTAGAATTCCCGTCCCCAGAAATTTTAATAACTGGGACGAAGATGCATGAAGTTCAGAAATTAATATCTTCATCGACGATATAGAGCGGGCGGTCTTTTGCCTCTTCGTAGATGCGGCCGATGTACTCTCCGAGGATGCCGATGGAAATCAGTTGGATCCCGCCAATAAACACGATGGCGATAAAAACGGAGGTCCAACCGGGTATTGTGCGGTCAGGCAGGAAATATTTCGAATATAATGCGTAACCGATCAAGGCAAAGCTGAGAATCGCGCAGAAAAACCCTAGACTGGAGGCAAGCTTCAAGGGGATATGTGAAAAAGAGAATATGCCGTCCAGCGCAAATTTCATCATCTTCCTGAAAGGATATTTCGTTTCACCGGCAAAACGCGGTTCCCGCACGTATTCGACCTTTCCTTGCTTGAATCCGACCCAACTTACCATCCCACGGACAAACCTGTTTCTCTCCTGCATCTTTCGTAGGGATGCGACCACCTTCGCGTCCATCAACCGAAAATCGCCTGTGTCCAAAGGAATATCTACACTGGTCAACCTGCGCAGGATCCGGTAAAAAAGACTCGCCGTGATTAGCTTGATGAAGCTCTCCCCTTTACGCCTTGCGCGCGTTCCATACACAACCTGGTACCCTTCCTTCCATTTCTCGACCATTTCCAGAAGAACCTCGGGAGGATCCTGGAGGTCCGCGTCTATCAAGGCGATCATGTTCCCTTTGGCGCGATCCATGCCGGCGGTTACTGCGATCTGGTGACCGAAGTTTCTGGAAAAACTGATCAACTTGACGTTCGGATCCTTCTCGCAAATCTCCCGGGCAAGATCGATCGTCCGGTCGCGGCTTCCGTCGTTTACAAGAATAATTTCGTAACGGAAATCTCTACCCGAAAGGACCTCCGTAAGGCGCTTATACATCCGGTCGATCACAAGTTCCTCGTTGTACACTGGAACGATGACGGATAGGAACGAGGTCATTCCCACCTCCTTGTCTACAATATTCCTAAATTCCAATTGACTTGTCCCTCGGTACCTTGCAGATGGAAAACCGGTACTTGCCGGATGGCTCAGAAGAGATGTTTTTCACAAATTTAAGAACAACGGAGATATCAGGCCCGAAGAGATCCTTCATATACTGCCTGAGAAGATTTCCGGATTCTTCCATATATTGCGGCGCAGGAACGACGTCGATGCGAATTTCCGACATGGATTCCTGGATGATCTGCATTTGCGCAAAACCCGGTATGCGAGTCAGTGTGTTCTCGATCAACGAAATCCCCGCAATTCTCGTCCCATCCTTCCTGATCAGGAAATCCGCGCTCCTGCCCACGACCTTTTCCATGAGAGGAAGCCCTCTGCCGCAGGAACATTTCCTTTCTGTCGGGACCCCCACATCCTCGACGCTGTACCGGAGGAACGGCATCGCCAGGTTCATCAGGTCGGTTACGACGATCTTCCCTGGGTTGCCAGCTTCGACGGGAATCCCTCCCTCGCCCAGGAACTCGACGTAAAGATGCTCGATGTTCAGGTGCATCCCCTCGTGTCTCTCGCATTCCGACGCGATAAGACTTACCTCCTCGCACCCATACCGGTCGAATACTCTCACCCCGAATATCCGTTCGATGCATTTCCTTTCGTGAGGCAACAACATCATGGATGTAGACAGGATTGCCCGGGGCCGAACGTGCCTGATTCCAATCTCCTCGATATAATTCGCGAAGAGAAACAGGGAGTGCGCGTGACCGAACAACAAGGTTGGACCAGCTTTTTTCCACTTCTCTGCAAACCTGCTAACACTTTGGACCGACATCGCCATGGTGTCCAAGTAGATGGTGGGGTCTAACATCCAATTCCGCAGATACGATTTGATGTCTCGCGGCAGCTTCGGATTTCCCCACAACGCTCCGACAGGCTCCCCTACTTCCCAGCCAGTCCATCGGTCGTGACGCCTCGCACAGGCGTTTCGATGTTCGCTGCATTCTTCAGTGACGTAGATTTCGAGGGGCACCCCGGTTGAGCCACCCGTCTTGAATCGAAGCAATCTATCGGAAGAAAAGCCATTCGATAACATTCCCGTGCCGGCTTCCCGGATCTCTCTTTTCGTAAGTATCGGCAAACGAGCCATGTCTTCCGGTATGTTGATGCGGGAAGGCTTCAACCCTGCGCTTTCGAATCGATCCCGGTAGAAGGGGTTGTTCTCATACGCATAGGACAAGATGCTTTTCAATCTCTGCCACTGGATCTTCCTGAGCTCCTCCTCCGAAAGGCGCTGGGATCCCTCCAATTCTTTCCAATACCGTACTCTCGGGCTTCCGCTCCGAATCATCTGGAGGGGTTCGAATAGGCGGCGGCGACAGATCGGGATCAACACGGATGGGCGCCGATCATCTCTTCGTAGTAGGTTTTCCATTCGGTTATTGATCTTTCCCAGGAGTGACTATTTCGGATCTTTTCCAGCGACCGCTTCCCCATATCATCTCGGAGGGATCGGTCTACGGCAAGGCGACGCATCGCCTCCGCAAGTGCATCGGGATCGCCGGAGGGAACGCAGATGCCGTTTGTATCGTCAACGAGTTCCGTATTGCCGCCCACCGAAGTGGCCACTACCGGCAATGCGCACGCCATGTACTCCAGAACCGAATTCGAGAACCCCTCGCGATCGGAACACAGGACCCCGATATTCAACCGTTGGAGGTAGGCATTTACGTTATGGACTTCACCGACAAAGTAAACCAGATGCCCCACGCCCAGGGCTTCAGCCTCCGCTTGAAGTCTTTCACGCTCCGGTCCTGCTCCGATTACAACCGCCCTGAAATCAATCCCTTCCTGGATTAACTTCAATCGAGCGATCGCGCGAAGAAAGACGTCGATTCTCTTGACGGGGGTAAGACTCGCCGTCACACCGATCCAAAAATCCGCCTTGTTGAAGCTGAAAATATCCGGCTCGGGATCCAGGCGTTCAGGAACCGATACCCCGTTCCGGATAACCCGGATCTTATGGAGGGGAACCTTCTCCTTGGCTTTAACGTACTGCATCACGTTGGTTCCGTTTGCAACGATTCCATCGAAACGGCGATTCACGATGGGCAGCAGCAGATCAAAACATCGGTGGTACCACGGTTCACTTCCAAGACCCATGTCCCTGCGGCTGGATATCATGACAACTTTCGAATCTCCGAAAACGATCGCGAGATATGCGATAAAAAGGGACTCAACGAAGAATGTCTGCAGGAGATCAATCCGGAGATCGCGTATCAGGCAATCAAGTCGTCTGACTACACGCAAAATGTTCGGTTTCAGGAATCCGGCGAATTCGAGAACGAAAGATTGGCACGGAAGTTCGTGCTGCTTCATCCATGGGGATTCCCACAAACAGATGACGAATGGCTCGAACCTGTCCTTATCCAATCGACTGACGATCTCCAGCAATTGCTTTTGCGTTCCGGCCGTATCACAGGAGATCGTGTCGATGAGGTAGGCGATCTTAAGCTTTCCCATAGGAGGGACCCGGACAATTCGATCAGTTAGGAGGTCTTCAGCCCTTCCTCGGAGTCCACATTATTTTTTTCTGACCTAGAAGGAACTTGACCGCGGCGTGCGCAGAGGCCACGTTGAGGAGAGTGAAGTAGTATGGAACGTAGAGCCCCTGGAGCCGCCAACCAAACCGCTCCAGCAGAAAAGAGGATGCCGCCAGGATATACAACGCGTTCTGGGCGTGAAAAACGGCCCGGAATGCGATGTGTTGCGTGGAAAGATAAATACTGGAGAGATAGATCGCCGCGAGGAAAAGGAAAACCAGGTACCGCAGGAGTTTGTGGGAAACCAGTTGCCATGAGAAGAGGCCGAACCGGAAGGGATTGAACAGGTGCCTCATATCGGAGAGTGCCCATAGCGCACGCAATGAGACCCGTACCCTCATTCGGTACTCATCGCCCGCACGGCCAAGCGCTGGTTCCCTCAGGATTGCCGAGGGTTCATAAACGACCCGATAGCCCTGCTCGAAGACCCTCAGCGGAAGGACAAAATCCGGCAGTTGATCCTCCCGCATCGGTTTGAATAGAGGTTTACGGATGGCATCGATCCCGCCGTCTACGCCGACGACGGAGCCCACGGCTGTTTCCAGGGAACGGAGTATGTTCTCGTATTTCATGTAGAGACTGCACCCGTCCCCGGTGACGGAACCGTCACGGTTGACATAGATCATTTTGCCGGTGACGTATCCAACCCGATGATCGGCAAAGTTCGACACCAAGGCGCGGATCACTCCCTTTTCATAGATCGAATTGGCGTCGGAAAAGACGAGGATCTCTCCACGGGCCGCTGGAACCGCCATGTTGAGAGCAGCGGTCTTCCCCGCCCGTGGTGCCTGCCGGATCAAGCGGACCCTGTCACTTCCGATTCCCCGAACGATTTCATCCGTCCCGTCGATAGAGCCATCGGAGATCACCAGAATTTCGAGTTTATCGATCGGATATTCCAGGGACAGTTTGTTCTCGATGGTTTCGAGGATGCATGACGATTCGTTATAAGCAGGAATAAGGATCGTGACGGTCGGCTCAATAGGTTTTTTGAGAAGATCGTTCCTCCTGCACGCCCACAGGATGGCAAGAAGGAAGGGATAAACGGCATAAACGTAAAGAATTCCCGCCAATGAAGCGACGAATACCATATTCACAAATGACGACAATCAGGCTCGGATAAATTCGTAAAACGAGGGATAAAAACTTTCCAGGAATTTGACCGCCGATTTATATGCCTCGTCAGCCCCGTTTTTACCGATAGGAACGGAGATACGCACAAAGGCGTTCCTCCCGCGCTTGCCCCGGAATTTCTGGAGCAAGGTATTTATCTTCTGTTTGACCGTTCCTGAAGCGGTATCTCCATGAGATTGAAACCAGTACAGGATGAATTCCCTTGCCTCGCCTTTCGTTGCCGTCAGCACGGAATAATTAACGTCCTGTTCCCCACCTCCAGGCAGGTGTAAAATGCCTGTTTGTTGACCCGTTACGACCCACCCTTGTCCGGGGAAACATACGAGGGGATCGTGTGCGGCCCCGACTGCCGTCGCGGTACCGTAGTAACCGATATACAGGGTTGCTATTCTTTTTCCGTCCGTATAATTTCGAAAAATATAATCATCGAGTTTCAATCCGACGACGATGTCCTTATCGATTCCGATATCGTTTACGGGGACCCATTCCGCATCGGTTTTCACTGTGGCGGAGAGAGTTCTTGTTTCGGTCGTTACGGCTATGTCGTTGGACCCAACACGAGAGATTCCGCTTGCGAGAAGGAGCAGCCCGCAGAGCACTGCAATTTTTATGATCTTGGTATCCATCGGCTGAGAAGATGCGACGTAATTATAAGGAATCCTACAGATATCCCGAAAACGGCGATGCCCGCCCCTGTGTGCAGAGGGCCCGATGTGATGTCGACCCGGAAATAATGGAGGAAGGTCGCGATCGCCAATACACGGATAACGTTGATGAAGATCGCAATCGGTATTCCCGTAAAGAATAATATCGCTCTCTTCCAGTTCGATCGAAGGGAAAAATATCCGAAGACCGCGCTGAGGGCGAGCAAGGACACCATCGAACGTAATCCACTGCACGCCTCCACGACCTTGAGGGTCCGTCCCGGGAGATGGATCAGATTTCCCTCAACATAGATCGGTATCTGGAGCAGGCTCCCTGCGATCTCGGAAGTTCGCGTGACGAATAGTTGAAGAGGGAGAGTCGCCATAGAGTAGATCTGGGAGGGAACGGGAATCATGAACAGCAGGTAGAAAAGCGGGAAGGCAACAGCACGGAAACCGTTGTAACCGAACAGGTAAAGAAATATCCCCCAGAGGAAGAACACAATCGTTGTCAGTTGAACGGTGACCATCTCCGCCTTGGAGGAAATCAGGTAAAGAACAAGGGAGAAGAATGAAAGGGCAAGTCCGGGCCAACTACCAACGGCGTCCCTTCCTCCTATGTCCTTTCGCCTCGTATAAATGATGTAGGCACTCACCAACGGAATTATGAAACCGTGCGAACTCTCATCGTTGGTCGCCCATGAGATCACCATTAGTTTCAAGGCCGGATAGAGAGCGACTACGAAGACGATACACAATACAAGATACGGCAGGAAGGAAGCTCGGGACCCAGTTAAACTATTGGCTCGATTCAATTCGACAGAAGACCTGCTTTTTTAACGTATATTCCCATTCCGTGGAAGGCGGAAATATCCAACAAGCGGGACAGTTTTTCCCTGGTGTCCCGCAGATTGACATAATGCCTGAAAAGGGAAAGGGCTTTGCCATTCAACCTGGGTTGCTCCGGGTCGAGTTCCCACGGATGCACGTAAAGGACGACCGGCATCGCCTCCCGATCGTTAAGATATCTGATGGCCCACTCAGTCACAGATGAGGGGTAAAGACGGAGATATCCCCCCCCCCCGAAGGGTATGGATGCGCCGAGGAAAGAAAATGTGGAAAGCGGGACTTCGACGATTCTTCGTTCTCCGAGGGATTGCGTCGTCACGTTCCTGGAATATCCAGGGTACCCGTATCGATCATGCCGTACAGGAAAGATGCTCGAGTCGTATAAGAACCCTTCATCGGCAAGAATTTCCAAGGCCCAGATCGACCGAGGCGTTATTGAATAGGAGGGCGCACGGTAACCCTCGATTTTTTCGCCCAGGCAATCCTCCAATATTTTCCGCGCTCTCTGCGTATCGAGCCGGAATTCTTCGGGGGACATATCGTAAATGAGGCGGTGCTTGTAGCTGTGACAGCCGATTTCATGTCCGCGGGCGTGAATCTCCCTTACTAGACCGGGATGCCTCTCCGCGACCCATCCCAGGACGAAGAAGGTGGCCTTAACACCATATTCATCAAGAAGGTCGAGTATCCGAGTCGTTCCAATATGAATCCGGCTCTGGAAGCGACCCCAGTCACCAGGGTCGATCCGGTCGGCGAACGCGGAGACCATATAGTAATCCTCCACATCGACCGTAAATATATTCGTGACTGAAGGAATTAGCGGGCTCCTCGTCCCAGCAGGACGATTTTGATCGTCTTGAAGAGGACCAAGAGGTCCATCTTGAGTGATAAATTTTTTATGTAGAAAAGATCGTATTGCAGTTTTTCTTTGGACTCCTCCAAGGTCCCGCAATACTTGAACATGACCTGCGCCCACCCTGTAAGACCGGGGGGGATGGTGTGTCGAAGCGCGTAGTACGGAAAGGTTTCCGTTAATTGCTTGACAAATAATGGCCGCTCGGGGCGGGGACCGACGAGGTTCATGTCTCCCTTCATGACATTGATTAACTGGGGGACCTCGTCAAGTCTTGTTCTCCGGAGTATTTTCCCGATCCGCGTGATCCGTTCGTCTTGGACGGACGCCCAACGCGGACAACCGTCCTCCTCCGCATCTATTCGCATGGAACGGAACTTGACGATCCGGAAGGTACGTCCCCCTCTCCCAACTCGTTCCTGCGTGTAAAAGATCGGTCCCGGGGATTCCGATTTGATGAGGACGGCGCAAAGAAGAAGTACCGGCAGGAGCAGAAGGAAAAGGAACATCGATACCATCAGGTTTACGATTCGTCGTGAGTAGAGCAGGAAGTGCGACTTACGAAACCCCTCCTGGAATATGAAATAGGACGGGGCGAGGTTGTCGATCGGTATTCGCCCGGCCAATTTTTCAAAGAATCCCGGCCACTCGAGAACATCGCAACCGGATGCCCGCAAATCCAGAAGGAACTGCAGCGGATACCCCCCCCGTCGTTCGTTGATGGCGACGACCACCTTCCTTACATCAAGCTTTCTGACCACTTCCATCAGATCCTGGTAATCGGACAGAATCTTCCCAGATGTCCCTGTACTGTGATGCGGATCGTCCGAAGGGCCAACGAACCCGAGAAGTTTGATCCCGAGACGCTCCCGGTTGATGATTTCCTGGCCGACAAGTCCGGCCACGTCGCCCGTTCCAAGAACAAGGATGTTTTCTTTTGGGGCGATTTTGGTCAGGTAAATATCGAACGATAGTCGCCATAACAACAGGAAAAACGCAACAAAAAGAACCGTAAGGTAATACATATTGCCTTCCACTCCGAAACCGGGAAAGACGTATGACACCATGCCGATCCCGATGCATACGATCCCAACTGCGAAAATCAAAGAGAAGAACATCTCCCCCCAGGATTGGGAAAGTTTCAAATCGTACATGTCCAGCATGTACATGCCGGTCTGGCAAAAGAATGCGACAACGATGCCGCGAGCAATCGCATCCTGGAAGCCAAGAACTCCCGTATCACCGCCCTTGTGGAGAAGGGAGAAACTCGCCAGGACGGAAACAAGGATGATCCCCCCCTCGACGAAGAAGCAAACAGCGCTCCGGACGGGGAAGAACCGGTTTTCGAGGGTGATCACTCGCGGACTTCCTTGTTTTTCAGGGAGGTGTAGTAGTGCCCGTAATATTTCCCGTAGTACCGGTCGGACTTCTGCTCCACCCCGTTCAACACCACACCCAGGATCTTCTTCTCCCCGATCTCCTCGGTGGCCTGCTGGAACATCTCGAGCGGAGTGTGCCCCATCCGGTAGATAAAGATGAAGCAGTCCAAGCATTCCCGCATTGACATCGTGTCCGCCACCGGAAGGATCGGCGGGGTGTCCAACAGGACAAGGTCGTACCGTTTTCTTGCCTCTTCCACGAAATTGCGGAAGCCGTTCCCCGCCAGGAGATCCGACGGTGAAGCGACCAATGTCCCGGAGGAGATCGTGTCAAGCCCGGGGACCGAACTTTTCCGGATGATATTCGAAATACCGGCGCCTCCGAGAAGATATTCCGTCAGCCCGGGGTGCACCGGGGTCCTCAAGCCTTTCGACAGATCCGCTTTCCGGATATCCGCGTCGACCAGAAGGACCGCCTTCCGTTTCGTACGTGCGAGACTTATCGCGACCTTCGCGCACGTAAGGGTTTTTCCCTCTCCGGCAATGGAGCTTGTGACCCCGATCACCTTCCATGCGAGCAAATCCAGCCTGTATTCCAGCTTCGAGCGGAAAGCCTTGAACTGCTCGACGAAGATCGGATCCTCCTCGCCGGCCGTGTGTAAATCTATCCGCTCGCGGCTCGGAGCAACGCCGTTTCCGTGGAAAAGGTTCCGGAATGAGAACTTCATCGGATTACTCCGCCCCCAGAAGGATGTTCCGAACCTTGTCACCATAGGCGAGCAGAAACAAGGTCAATGCCGTGGTGAAAGTGATGAGGCCTCCGAAGACAGCAGCACGCCGCAACGCGATTGCACGCGAATAGGCATTGTCATGAATGCTCGGGATGGTGGCCAGAATGGGGATGTTGGAAAAATGTTTGAAATCCTTCACCCCGCGAGCCGCCGGCGCGATCATCTCCAGCATGATCGCGCCTCCAAACCCGACCAGGAGCGCGATGAGCCCGGCGAATCCCAACACCTTCGGGCGGTCCGGAACGAACGGTTTCTTGGGGAGATTCGCAGGATCAAGGATCTGGAACTGCTCCCCTTTCTGCCGCTTCTCGAGATTTTGCGAAATGTCGGCGTCGAGCTTCTTTTTCAGCAATTCATCGTACGACTTCTTCAGGTTCTCGTAGTCGCGCGTCAGGGAGATCATTTCCTGCTCGCGTTTCGGGGCCCGCTCCACCTTGCTTTCGACCGCGGCGACACTTTTCTGAATCTCGTCGCTCTTGTTTTTGAACAACTGGATCTCGAGGTCGAGCCCCTTCAGCACGGCGCGCAGGCGGCGGATCTCCTCTTTTTCCCTTGCCAGAGGGGAAGCCGGGGTTGTCCCGCGCGGCGCCGGTCTCCTCGCGGCGGTTTCTCCCGCCGGCCCCTGTATGGGCGGTGGGTTCCCGCGGACTTCGGCGACCTGCTTTTCCAGTTGGGTAACCTCTTCCTTCAAGCGGCGGATCTCGGGGTACCGTTCGGTGTACCTGGTCGAGAGGTTGGCCAATTGGGCCCGTTTCGCGTTCAGTCCGGGCAGGTACGGCGCGGCGGGATCCGATGGGGAAACCGGCTCCGCGGTATCCGCTTCCGTACTTCCCGAAGCGGTGCGCGCCTGCGCCTCGATCGACGCGACCTGCGATTCGAGGGTGCTGATCTGTGACTCGGTAAACATCTTTCGGTCCTGCGCCGTCCGGATCGCGTCGGAGTTCGCCTTCAACTGGTCCTGCAGTCGGGACATCATCGCCAGATTCGCCTGCAACTGCTGCGGCAGTTCCCCCATGAAGGCGGACTTGTACTTTTTAACCCGCTCCTCCTGCTCCTCCAGTTTTTTTTTCGTCTGCTGCAGTTGTGAGTCGAGGAAATCCGCCGTCCCCGCCGCCTGCTGCTCGCGGCTCTTCAGATTTTCATCGATGAAAAAGGAAGCCAGGTGGGATGCCGTCAGCATCGCTACCTGCGGATTGCCGTGGATGAAGGATAGCGTGAACGCTTCATTGCGGCGGACCTCGATGCTGATGCGCTGGCGCACATGCTCAACGACGGATTCGGGATTCTTCTTCCGTTCCTCCTTGTAGAGACCCAGGTCGTCTATGACTGCCAACAGGCGGCTCCGGCTCAGGACCTGCTGCTGAATCGTGGCGAGACGGTCCTCGATCTTAATGCTGACCGTGGAACGGACGTAATTCTCCGGCACGCGCTGCGGCACGACGAGGATCGTCGTGCTGGACTTGAACAGCTCCGGTGTTACGACACAGTAAACGCTGGCGCCGAAAAGGATGAACAGGAGGGAGAAAATGATGATCCACTTCCTGCGGAGAAAGATCTCCAGGAACTCCTGGGGCTGCATGTTCGGGCGGAGAGGCATCGGTTCCTCTTGACGGTCAGTAGATGTTGTACGTGCTGCCGACGGTGACCCCGAGGAATGCGGAATACCGCGTGAGATCCGATCCCAGCGTCCCGTTCCCCGACTGCCGGAATCCCGACCCGGACAGGTGGACATCCATCCATTCCAATGCTTTGTAGCGTACTCCCGCGGTACCCGATGCGGAGGTAATGTCCCCGGACACGTTGGACTCCAGGGAGCGGTTGACCTGGTAGGTCCCGGCGAGGTCGGCCCACCACCGCAATGCGAACTGGGTGCTTATAGAAAGGGAGACAGTTTCCCTCCGGGTGGTCTCCCCGAGGTTTCCCCCGCCGGCCTGCTCGATCGTCCCGGAGAGGGATCCGCGAAAATCCCGCCCGGCATAGATCAGGGAGAGGGCGCCGTACGGCGAAGTATCCGTGTTCTCCGGCACCCCCGATGTGGAGGTCTCTTTCCCATGGGACGCGCCTGCGCGGGCGTTGACCGTGAACACAGGGGAGTACCTGTATGTCCCCGTCAGTCCCCCGGCGAACACCCGGGAATCCGTTCCGTTCTCGAACGTGTTGTACGAGGTGCTGAAAAAGACCCCCGAGGAAAAGAGCTCCGTGAATCTGTAACTTAGCGACGTATCGCCGTTGATCACCCGGGAACCGTCATTCCCCGCGGTGTTGTCAAGAAACTGGAGCTTGCTGAAACGCCCACCGAGGGAGAATTCCGTTTTCTCCGTGAGGAGGTAGCTCGCCCGAAGCGCCGCTCCGTAATCCCGGCTCTTCTGCGTGGCCGTTTCCGAGGCGATCGAAGGGGGGACCAGCGGATCCGCCGTGGGCACCAATTGGGTCCGAAGGTAGGAGTTCTGCGCTTGTACAAAGTGGGCGGAAGGCACCATCGAAAACCTGGGTGTCATCCGGATGGGTGTCGCATCGATCGCCAGTGTAATGGCGGAATTGGTGCTGTTCAATTCGCTGTACTTGTAATACGTTTCGGTGCTGAGGCTGCTCCGCAGGTTCAGCGTGGTTTCGGGCATCCTCAACGAGAAGGTCAGCGCCGGCGTGGTGCGGAGGATGAAGTCCCCCTTCTCGTTCCCGTCCGTGTTGAAGACGTTCGAGTCGTACGTCTGGTCGAGCGAAATCGACGGAGTGATGTCGAACTTCGCCGCCGCCGCGCGCGAGGCGGGAAGCAGGATGCCGATAGCGGACAGCGCCGAAAGCATCCAAAGCGCCCCCCCAAGATTGTGAGCCCTCATATAAGTCCTTTTTGTCGCCATCTCAAGGCACCACGATCGTGTCGCCGGACTTGAGGAGGTAGTTCCCCTCGCCGTCATCGTCGATGATCTTGTTGTAGTTCACCGTCCGAACCTCCTGCTTCCCGGTCGTGTTCCGGATCAGCTTGATGCTTCGCTTCGAAGCGAATTGGGTGAAGCCGCCGGCAAGCGACAGCGCCTGCAGGATCGACGTCTCGCTGCGCAGGGGATAGGTCCCGGGCTTCGCCACGTTCCCGATGACGAAGTACTTGGGCGCGTTGACATGCAGGACGATGACCGAGACCTGTGGCTCCTTGATGAAAGTCAGCAGGCGATCGTGGATCGTGTTCGACAGTCCCGCCGCCGTCTGTCCTTCCGCCACCACGTCCTGGAGGAGGGGCATCGAGATCTTCCCGTCGGGGCGAACGATCAGGTCAAGCGTGAGTTGAGCGTTTTCCCACACCGAAACACGGATCTGGTCCTCCGGGCCCAGCCGATACTCCGGCCCGGCCTGAGAGATCACTTGCTGCAGCGGGGGCGCGTTCACGGTGTTGTCCTCCGCATCCCCCTTCGCTACGACTCCCACGAAAAGGACAACGGACCACAGGCAGGCTACCGCCCATCTGGCATGCACCATGCCACCTCCCCGAACGACCGATTTGACGTGCATGAAAACCAATTTCTCTTTCTGTTACCGGAAGTTGCCGCCGTATCCAAACCGTTTACTCCATGTTCAGCCCGCAATCCTTGATCTTGTAGAGGAGAGCCTTGTAGCTGATGTCCAGAATCTGCGCCGCCTTCCGCCGGTTCCATCGGGTCTGTCCGAGGACCTTCTCGATGAGCTCCTTTTCGGCGTGGCGCTGCGCGATCTTGGAGACTTCCTTCAGCGTCGCTTTCCCGGAAAGATTCGGGGCGTCGTGCCCTCCCCCGTTCCCGCCCTCGCCGCCCGCGGAGGCCTGCGACGATATGCGTCCCGCTGCCCGCGTCCGCAGAGCGGGCTGCGGTTCCACCGCCGGAGCGTCATCAGGAAGGGCGCCGTACTGGCCGTTTTCCCGTTTTCGCTGGAACTCGGCGATCAGTTGGGCCTCGTTCCCGAGGATGATCAGCCGCTTCACGTTGTTCTCGAGCTCCCGGACGTTTCCCTGCCAGGAGTAGTTGAGGAACATCTCCATCAGGCGCGGGGAGACCTTCAACGCCTCCCGGTTGTACATCCTGCTATACCGGTTCAGGAAATAGTCGACGAAGAGCGGGATGTCGTCTTTGCGCTCCCGAAGCGGAGGCACGACGATGTTCACCACGTTGACCCGGTAGAAGAGGTCGCGGCGGAACTTCCCCTCCTCGACCATCCGCTCCAGGTTCTTGTTGGTGGCGCACAGGATGCGGCAGTTCGCCTTCCCT
>Ga0210377_10000264_pt1 | contig 49425 bp, 33 predicted proteins | sample PLM4_65_b1redo_FD_155480 | JGI IMG/M metagenome (GOLD analysis project Ga0210377, IMG submission 155480) | Groundwater sediment microbial communities from an aquifer in East River, Colorado, USA - PLM4_65_b1 redo | ecosystem: Environmental > Terrestrial > Soil > Riparian zone | place: USA: East...
ATCATGGTGGGCAATCACTTCAGTTTCATCGACCCTGTTTGCTTCGTGCGCCTTGCACCGTGGGAGATCGAATTCGTAGGCGGGGCAGATATGCCTCATGCCCCGCTCGCCACGCGCATCATCCCATTGCTGTGGGGCTACCACCCGCTTTATCGTGGCACGGGCGCGAAAGGCTCACTCAAATCCGCGGAGGGGATTCTCAAACAGGGCGGCATTTTGGGGATATTCCCCGAGGCAGGGAATTGGGCAACCGTCCTCAGACCGGCGCGGCCTGGCACGGCATTTCTCGCGGCCCGGACGGGTGCTCCTGTCCTTCCCGTAGGGCTGGTCGGTCTAAATGAAGTTTTTCCCAGCCTCAAGCGTGGACAACGCGCCAAAATCCAGGTCAACATCGGCAAGCCGTTCGGTCCGTTCAAAGCAGAGGGGCACGGACAAAAGCACCGCGAACAACTCGAGGAGATCGGTCACGAGATCATGCGCCATATTGCAGAGCTAATTCCGCCTGAAAGGCGGGGATATTATTCTGATGATCCTGCAATTCGCGCGGCCGCAAAAGGGACGGAAATCTATCCATGGGCTGATAAAATTGAGGGCGAAGTGATTGGGCAGGTACGCTAGCAGCATCCAGGTATCCTTCTCAAATCGCATCAAGGTAACCTATGGCAAAATTATTCGTTTCCTACTCCAGAAAAGACTCTGTCGTCTCCCGAAAATTGATCCAGGCCCTCAAGGATATTCAACAGGATGTCTGGGTGGACTGGGAGGATATTCCCCCCGCAGTGGATTGGCTGGAACAGATCTTCCGCGGCATCGAAGGATCAGAAGTATTCATCTTTATTGTCAGCCCGGATTCGATCACGTCCGAAGTCTGTAACGTGGAGATCAAGCGCGCCGCTCTGAACAACAAACGTATTATTCCGGTTGTTGTCCGGGATGTTGATCCAAAAACAACCATTGAGATCATCAGAAAACTAAATTGGACCTTTATCCGCGACGGGGAAGGTTTTGAAGAGGGTATCGCCAAAATTAAGACAGCCATCGAACTCGATCTGGAATGGGTCGAGGAACACAATCGACTCCAATCCCGTGCCCTCGAATGGCATCGCAAAAAGGAACCCAGCCTGCTTCTGCACGGCAAAGACTTGCGCAATGCGCGAAACCTGGTTATGACGGCAGGAAAGAGGGACCCCACACCAACGAACCTGCAACAGACTTATATCCATTACAGCAATCAAAATGAAAGACGCAGATTAACACTGTGGATCGCAACCGGGGTCGCCATTGTTATCATGGCCGGACTTACAATCTTTGCCTTAAACCAGAGGGATCAGGCGAACATCAATGCTGACAAAGCAAGGATCAATGCCATTCTTGCCAATCAAAATAAGGAAAAAGCGGAGAAAAACGCGGACCTTGCGCGAAACAACGAAAGGGAGGCAAGGAGATCACAACAAGATGCTGAAGTAGCACGGGATGAAGCTGAGGCACAAAAGAAGATCGCTGAAGCGCAACGCAGCACGGCGAGGGCCCAGATCTATCAATCCCGTTCCGGGGAGTTGTATACAAGCACACTGTTTGCAATTGACTCGTGGTTAAAAGCTCCATCAGATGAAGCTGAGGAGATCCTTCGCAGGAACATCAGCCTGCTCCCCATCCCGGTGGAACAAATGTCGCTCAACGGAAAAATCAACTCGCTGGAATTCAATGCCACGGGCGATATATTCATGACAGCCAGTGCCGATGGCTCGGCTTGCGCGTGGAAAGTTGAGGATGGGAAAAAACTTTTCTGCGCTACCAGCTCCGGGTCTGTGACCGATGCGGCCTTTAGTCCGGATGGAAAGACGGTCGTCACCAGTGATGAAACAGGCGTGGTCCAGATCCTGGATGTCGTGAATGGAAGTGCGAAATATACTTTGAATTTTGGCGTTCCTGTCTGGGATGTAAACATCCATCCAAATGGGAGGATCCTTGCCGTGGCGCGCGATGATGGCAGGGTTACGATCGTTGAACTGAACTCCGGCAGGGAAAGCTTTAATCTGCAAACGTTTGGAAGGCTCCTCGTTTCGGCATTTAGCCAAAATGGTCAGTGGATCGCGGCCGGCTCGAGTTCAGGAAGCGTCACACTTTGGAATCTCGGCGATGGCAGGATCATTGCCAGTTCGGTTCACAAAGGGGAAGTTCTGGCGATCGAGTTCAGCCCGAATAGCAGAGTCCTTGTCTCAGGCGGCAAGGATAACATCGCGTTCGCTTTTGAACCAGATACAAAGAGACAACTCCTTCGCATTCCAAATGAGAATTGGGTGACAGACATTGCCTTCAGTCCGGATGGTGCCTGGTTCGTAACCGTATCAAACGACAACAGAATTCGTGTGTGGGATCTGAAAAGCGGCGAAGAAAGACTGCGCATGTTGCAGGATAGTTTCGTTCAGGAAGTGCAGGTAAGTGCGAACGGTCAATGGATCGCGACGACGGGTTCAGACAAAACTGTTCGCGTCTGGAACGCATCCACCGGCGCTGAGATGTTCCGCATTCCTCTCACAGGGAACGGCTCCGTGCTCGGCTTCGACAAGGAAGGTAAATATCTCGTCTCAGGCGACGAAGGCGGCGGGATCAGCATTTGGGATATATCCGTCATGCCCGTCTCAACCAATTACGTTCAATTCAACGGACTCATTGGAAGCGCGCAATACAACTCCTCCGGGGATTTGATCGTCGCTTCGGACGACAATCGGGTCTGGGTGCTGGACCCCGCGAAATTTTCCACGCTGACGCCGCGTCCGCAGGGCCGGCCCATGATGGAATTGAGAGGCAAGGTCAACCATCTTGCGATCAGCCCCGATGAAACGCGGATCGCGGTATCGACCAACCTCAATGAATTGATCCTTTACAACATCAACAATCGCACATCGATAACCGTCGAACACGATAACACCGTAACCAGTCTTGCTTTTTCAGCAGACAGTTCGCAATTGATCACAGGCGACGCCGATGGTAACCTGCAAGCATGGGATGTATTTACCGGGGATCCCGCAAATACCATCCTTGAAAATGATTCGAGTATCCTATCCATCGCGGTCGGGCCCAACTTCACCGCAGTCGGCATGACAGATAAAATAGCCATTCTTGATTCTAATAATGAATCCGCTGGTGAGATCGAATTGCTCGGTGAGAATCGGGTGCTTGCTGTCAGCCCGGATGGCTCCCTTCTTGCTTCGAGCAACGCATCAGACAAGATCAACATTTGGAAATTCGCTGGCGGCAAGTACGCACTACTTAACACTGTAACCAAGGAACCAGCGTTTGCCCTGGCGTTCAATGCAAAGGGGAACATCCTTGCAGTCGGCGCGGCCAAAACAGTTTACTTGATCGATCCGATCACCGGAAAAGAGATCAACCGCATCCCACAAGCGGACATCGTGACCAGCGTCTCATTTCCGGCAGACACAGATATCTTATCGACCGCGTCAGCCAATGTGATCCAGTTATGGGACGTCGATACCCTGCAAAAGATCGAGAAGGATCACATCGTCGAAACCGCCTGCTCGAGAGTCATCAATAACTTTGATGCCGCCCAATGGTTCGCTTATTTTGGAGAGGAACCTTATCGACCGTTGTGTGAGAATCTTCCAGTACCATAAAGAATAATCTTCCAAAGCCACACCATAAGCTTCGCGCTTCAGAAGTTTGTCATTTGCGCCAATATCATTAAAAAAGCATGAATCGGCGCGAAATTCATACTCCCAAAAGATTGACATACCGTCAGGACATAGTATAAATATCTCAACAGAGTCTATCCGGAAACTGTTTCACTCGTTACGCAAGGCCAACATCTTGCGGATCGATTTGAAATAAAAAGATCGTGTTTTCGGATGGGTTCTTTATATTTTTAATCCCTGGAGGTGTGAGTGAACGCGACTTTGAAATTGGGAGAGCATTATATTTTCGATCTCTCCGACTGCAACCATGAGATTCTCATGGATAGCGAGCGGGCATACTCGCTGTTTGCGCAAGCCGTACGCGAAAGCGGCTTGACGGTTGTGGATGAGGGCTTTTACAAGTTCAGCCCGCACGGCTTTACCTGTTTTCTGCTCCTCGCAGAGTCGCATGCGAGTTTGCATGCATGGCCCGAATATGGTTATTGCGCGATCGATCTGTTTACCTGTGCGATCGGAAAGGATCTTTTACCGTTGATCCAACGAATAAAAGACCTGCTGGGCGCGGATAAATTCGCGCTTCGCAAGCTGGATCGTGAGGCAGAAATAGAAACAAAATTGCCCGTTGCCATATAAGGACCTGAATGAGTATCTGGTTTACAGAAGAATTACATCCGTATTACCGTAAAGGCATTCGCATCAAGCGCGTGCTGGCAGATGAAAAAACTAAATATCAGCATATCCAGGTTGTTGAAACAGAGTTCTTTGGCAACGTCCTGATCCTGGATGGCATCATCCAACTGACCGAGCGCGATAACATGGGCTATCACGAAATGATCGTGCACATCCCCATGCTCGCGGTCGGTAAGCCGAAGCGCGTGCTCATCGTCGGTGGCGGCGATGGCGGGTCATTGCAACAAGTTTTGAGATATCCCTCCGTTGAAGAGGCCCTTGTCTGTGAATTGGATCAGCGTGTCGTGGATCTCTCACGCGAACACTTCGCCTCCTTCGGGGACCCGTGGGTTGATCCGCGTGCCAAATTGCTGGTGCGCGACGCCTTTGGTTTTCTCGAAGAAAACCCCGGCCAGTTCGACGCGATCATCTCAGATACCACCGATCCAATTGGCATGGCAGAGCGACTCTTCTCCGATGAGTTCTACAAACTCATGGTGCGTGCGTTGACTCCAACAGGAGCCGCGTCCACGCAATGTGAACAGCCTTTCTTCGACACAGAGCTGATCAAGCAAATTTACAAATCTGCCAAAGCCCTCACGAAGAATCCCGCATATTACTACGCCAATATCCCCACCTATCCCGGTGGCGGAATCGGTTTCATGTACGTCTCGGACACGCCCTGGGAAAATGGATTGAAGGCATCCTATCCACCTGGACAAAATAATTACATTAACCCTGAAATCCACAAGGCAGCATTTGCCCTGCCTGAGTTTTTCAAAAAGGAACTTTACAAATGACGAATCCCAGTTTAGAAATGAATCCAACAAAAGAGAACGAAACAGAATATTGGGGAGTATCCTCCTCCATCGATCTGTATGAATGCGATCTGAATCTCATGATGAACGCGGATGCCATTCGTGAGTTCGTCAAAATTTTGTGCGAGCGCATCAAAATGCGGCGCTACGGCGAAACACAGGTAGTCTTCTTTGGCGATGAACCGCGCGTACAGGGATACAGCATGACTCAACTCATTGAAACGTCCCTAATCTCCGCCCACTTTGCCAACGCCAGCCGCGCCATCTATCTGGATGTATTCAGCTGCGCGCCTTACGATCCCGAAGAGGTTGCCAGGTTTGCCACCAACTACTTCAAGGCATCACACTATCGGCTGAATGTTGTTGAACGGCAGTAAAGCACATCAAATTCAGTCACCAATAAAAACTTCCGATGTCCTCCATGGGCCTCGGAAGTTTGCTTTCCTCCGGTAGTCGAAGGAGATCAAACCTTCTCATAAAAACCCAGTGACATGTGACTTCCCACGATTTGCACTTCCAGATGCGCCTTCATAAATTCACGAATACGCGGGAGATGCGGCCCAAGCATCTTTTTGGTAATCCATTCGGAAACCTCATCCACTTTCATATCGAACGGGACCGCATCGCCTCCGTGCAGGACCCAACCCTGATCCCGTTTAATGGCAACCGCCGTATGCCCGGGTGTATGACCCGTTAATGGGACGAGCCAGATCTCCGGATTAAAGCCTTCAAGTTTGATTGCATCGAAGTCGTACCACTTCTCCCTTTTTGTTTCGTGCAACACCCAATTAGGCTTGTGGTCCCAGTGCACGGGGTGATACTCCCAACTGCCATGCGACATGATGTGGTCATGTTCTGCTTTCAGCACATGGACCTGCGCGTGTGGAAAATCGGACAGTCCACCCGCATGATCAAGATGTAAATGGGTCTGAATGATGTGCCTTACATCCTCAGGCTTGTGTCCCAATCTTTGTACCTGATGAAATGCTGTTTCCTTTACATCCCGCGCTGACCGCATCATGATGAGGAAAAATTTCATAGAGCGATTCGGGGAAAGATAGTCACGTGTCCCAAATCCCGTATCCACGAGAACAGGACCCTGATTCGTATCCACAAGAAAACAAGTCACGCCGTTTTTCACAGGCGGGAAGTAGGGTCGCATCGATCCACAGTTGAGAAAGTGGATAGTCATGGGCTGAATATTAGCACGAAAATTTCGTGCTCGAAGCGTGACCTACATCGGCACCAACATCCTGACAGGATTTTCCAGGAATCCCGCCCCTACTTCATCCAAGCTCATGAAATTCTCGCGCAAGATACGTGGCTGGCTGAAAAAGAGCCTGAGCGATTAGAACATTTGAAAGAACTTGGTGGTAATTAGCATGACCAGAGAGCCTTCCTAAAACTGGGAAGGCCCTCTTTATTGACAATAATCATCTATAAACTATATAATCAGCGCCATAGGGACAAATAGCGGTGGACACGAGGAGGTGTCGAATGTCTGATTACGAGCAAGCTGTTTTAGTTTCGTATGCATGGGGCGGCGAACGGGAAGAGATCGTTAATAAAATTGACCAGGCACTACAACAGCGCAAACTCAAGATCATCCGCGATAAACGAGACTTGGGGTATAAAGGCTCGATCAGAGAATTTATGGAACGCATCGGGCAGGGCAATTGCGTGATCGTGGTCGTCAGCGACAAGTATCTGCGCTCTGAAAATTGTATGTTTGAGTTGGTTGAGATTGCAGAGAATAAGCAGTTTCAAGACCGAATTTTCCCTGTTGTACTTGCTGATGCTGATATTTATAAACCTGTCAAACAAATTCAATATGTAAAATACTGGGAGGAGCAAATTAAAGAACTCAAAGAGGGCATACAAGGCGTTGATCCGACAAATCTGCAAGGGATATACGAGAAACTTAATCTTTACGACCGTATCCGAGACAATATATCAAACTTGATAGCCATTCTCAGTGATATGAACACATTAACACCAGCGATGCATCAGGATTCCGATTTCAGCACATTATATGAAGCTGTAGTGGAACGTATGCAAGACGCCGCGGCGACATCCAAAAATTCAACACCGAATGGGAAAACACACTCAAAGGAAAAGCCGGCAATCGAAAGGGAGAGAAAACCCATGGATACAGAACAAAAAGACGAGAAAAGCTCCGTTAATTCTGCGCGTATTAAAGGAGATCAAAACATTAGTTCCGGAAATGTCTCTTCGGGCGGAATATCGTTTCAGGGGGGGCGCCACAAAAATATTACCATCAACCAATCCACGGGGCCGGGGTCGGATGAAGTTGCCGCTTTGTTTAGCAACCTCTACAAACATATCGAATCCCGACCACCCGATCCGAATGTAGAAAAAGAAGAGATCGTGGAGACGGTTCAAAAAATTCAGGAGGAAGCGTCCAAAGGAGAAAAAGAAGCGAATGAGACCAAACTAACCCGCTGGATTGATTCTTTGAACAAAATCGCTCCAGATGTTATTGATGTGGCATTAGCCTCTTTGGGTGGGCCGGTCTCCGGGGTTACGGCCGTACTCAAGAAAATCGCTGACCGTGCGCGCCAACAACCACAGTCTTGAGTTCGGAGGATAGTATGGGTTCACCAGAAGAAACAGGTTCGGCCAAGTCACAAAACGCCCACGAGGAAGAATCAAAACCGGAGAGATTATCCAGCGACCAAAACACGGTGCAGGGTGGAGCCACAAATGGCGGGTTTATTTTTCAAGGTGGTCAACACCAAATTGAGGTAACCCAGTACTTTGGAGTTCAACCGCCCACCAAGGATGTGAATTCGCCCTTCACCAATCAAGAAATTGACACCGAGTATTACGAGCCAGAGACCATTCTTATTCCTGAAGGGTCATTTTGGCTGGGAAACGATCCGGGGGAGGGGATTAAGGATTATGACAAACCCCGGCATAAAGTATCTCTTGCCGTCTACCGTATCAGTAAATATCCGGTGTTGAATAGAGAATATGCAGAGTTCATTACAGCGAGCGGAACGGATATATCCGCGCCAATAGTAGGCTTTAGCGGTCTGAGGCCTAAAGATGGACTTGAAGATCAACCTGTTAGAGGCATCACTCTCGAAGATGCCAGGGCTTATTGCCAATGGCTAAGTGAAATGACAAAGCGCAAGTACGACGTCCCAAACGAAGCGCAATTGGAAAAAGCCTATCAGGGATCCTACGGCTGTTCCGACATCCTTGAAGATATTTATTTGTGGACGTGTACCCTGTGGGGTGAAAACCTTAATCCCCCGGATTATCGGTATCCGTGGAGAAAAGATGATGGACGTAACAACCCGAACGCAAATAGTCAGATCCGGCGGGTGGTTTGCAGGTATAAAAAAGTGGCTGGCACAGATAGGTCGCAACGCGACAGTCGCACAGGGCAATTCCCTAAAAAACCATCTCTCCTCGAAAGATACAGCTTCCGGGTTGTAATGAACGTTTAGCCGATTACATATTCAAGTGGAGGATTCATTTTATGACCAGCGATGATGACAATGGCGCGATAGATACTATGGGAGATCTTGTGCGGCTTATAGGGAAGCGCGAGGTGATCCCTGTTATTAGCAATGCTTTTCGAATCGAACAGATCTTCCGCGAAGATGAGGAGCTTTCCAGGATGATGGCTGAAGTCCCTCAATTTTATGATGAGTTTCGGACCTTTGACCAACAATTGACAAAAAAATGGGCGGCTTCCATCAACTATCCAATGTCTGACGATCATAATCTGGCGCGCGTCGCCCAGTATTTGCAGGTGGAAAAAGGAAACGCCGCCTCCCGAGAAAGTTATCGCCAATATCTGAATGACCGCGTGCTCAAACTCAGTGAAGGTAACGAGCAGTACAAAAACGATGAGGAATACAGAAATATCGTATCTGGGTATAGAAAACCGTCCAAGGGCCAAATACCATTATTCTCAGATGTAGTCACCGACCTGCAGCATCCCCGGTTCATGGAAGGTGTCGACGATCCACTTCGCTTATTGGCTCAACTCCCGGTGAAGATTTACATCACCACCAGTTACTCGAATTTTTTGGAACGTGCCCTCGAGAAAGAGAAAAAGACCCCGCTCACCCAACTCTGTTTTTGCAAGATCGACAAGAACAGCATGAAAAAAGAGCATCTGCCGGACCGGGATTATCAGCCTACCGAAAAAGAGCCTGTAGTAGTCCATCTGTTTGGGTTGGAAGATTACACCAAAACCCTCGTGCTGAGTGAGGATGACTACATCAGCTTCCTCATGAATGCGGTTGAATATATGAAGTCAGACGATATGTTTCCGAGCTATTTGCGGGGCGCCCTTTCCGATCCGGAGTCCAGCTTGTTGCTGCTTGGCTACCAACTGCGCGGCTGGGATTTTCGTACGCTGTTTCGTTTCATATCGCTGGTCAGAAATCTCAATGATACAGATTCGCCCAGCTTCACTATTCAGTTCAAGCCCAGCCTGGGAAGGAAGGAAAATGAGGCCAGGTCGATCCAATATCTGAAAAACTTTTTTAGCAAAGGCAAATTCACCATCGAGTGGAACAGCACCGAGGAATTCATTTATGAACTTTGGAAAGCATGGAACGCATAAGGACAGGGTCAATCATGAGTAATAATCCTTACATTGGGCCGCGAACATTTAAGGAAGATGAACGCGACCGCTTTTATGGGCGAGAACGGGAAGCCAACGAATTGCTGGCACGGGTCCTTTCCGAACAGGAGATCGTATTTTATGCGCAATCGGGCGCTGGGAAAAGTTCACTGGTAAATACCTGCCTGATCCCAGATCTCAAGAAGAAAAGCTTTGAAGTTTTGCTGGGCCGGGTGGGCGGCGATGCTCCCGCCGGGCTTGAAGTGGAAAACATATTTGTTTTCAATTTGCTGCGCAGTATGTCAACGAGCGATGTCAATGTAAATACGCTTGCCAACCAAAATTTAAGTGAATTCCTTGTGCCTACCGCGAATGTCCCGCCCGCTTCTGAGGGACGCGGCTCAAAGCGGCGCGCGCTGATCATCGACCAATTCGAGGAAATCTTCAGCACACATCACGAGGCGTGGGAAAAACGCACGGAGTTTTTTGAACAACTTGCCCAGGCATTGGAAGCTGATCCTCGCCTGCGGGTGATCCTGGTGATGCGGGAGGATTATATTGCCTCCCTGGATCCGTATGCCGGTATCCTCCCGAACCAATTCCGGACGCGCTACTATATGCAGCGGTTGGAGCAGGCGGCGGCGCTTAAGGCGGTCAAGGAACCAGTGAAGGGCAAGGATTTTTCGCGCCCCTATGAGGCCGGCGCGGCGGAAAAGCTGGTTGATGATCTCCGTACGATCAAAGTGATTAAGCCGGATGGGACGCCTGATGTGGGTGTGGGGCAGTTTGTGGAACCGCTCTATTTGCAGGTGATTTGTTATGAACTCTGGAACAACCTGCCTGCAGATGGAACAACGATCACCAGGAAAAATGTAGATGATGCCGGTGATGTGAGTACCTCATTGGGAAACTATTATGCGCGGCGCGTGGCAACGATTGCCCAAACCGAGAATGTCTACGAAGGCAAAATCCGTAAATGGTTTACTGACGAATTAATCTCGCCCACCGGAATTCGCAATATGGTTTTGCAGGAGCCTGGTGAAACGAGCGCGAATCTTGAGAACCGGGTCATTCGAGCGCTATCTGATCTGGTGCGTGCAGAACAACGCGGTGCATCCACCTTCTATGAACTTACCCACGACCGGTTGGTGGAACCAATCCTCGCAAACAACAAAAAATGGGAAAAAGATGAAAGCTCATCTTTGGAAAATTATTATGCGGAACGAGTCAAAGCAGTTGCTGAACTTAATCATGTTGGGGAAGGCAAAATTCGAAAATGGTTTACAGGTAAACTAATTACCCCAGATGGAATACGCAGCATGGTTTTACAGGAACCAGGCGGAAAAAGTGGTGGTTTGGAAAATGATATCATTCAGGCCTTAGGCGATCTCCTACAGATTGAACGGCATGGTGGAGCAACATTTTACGTATTGACCGGTGACCATTTAGTGAAACATATTATCGCAAATAATCAGAAGTGGTTTGATGAACGTGGAAGCCCATTGAAAAGGCAAGCCGCTTTGTGGAGGGACCAAAATGAAAACGAGAGCTGGCTTCTAAGCGATCAGGCCTTGATTGAAGTAGAACAGTGGGCCAGGGAGCATCAGGATGAATTAACATCTGTGGAGATGGAGTTTCTTGAAGCCTGCCAAAAACAACAGGAGCAAATCCTTGCGGAACGCGAAGCTCAGCGCCGTGAACTGGAGATGGCACAAAAACTTGCAGATGAGCAGGCACGTTTCGCACAGCAACAGGCGCTGGCGAACCAGCGCATTCGCAAAGCCCTGCGGACTTCAACCGTGATCGCAGGGATTGCTTCGCTTCTCCTTGTGGTTGCAATCGCTCTTGGGATTCAATCATATCAAAACCAGCGCACTACCCAAATGCAAGTCTTGATCAATGCCTCTTCCGTCGAATTCAACAAGGGAAAAACGGACTTGGCTACCTTGCTGGCATACCAGGCGTTGAAGACGTACGGCAACGATCATGGGGAAGTTGAGGAGGCACTGGCCAATATTGCGCATCCTATGCAGGAAAAGACTTCATTCCAAGCTCCCTTCATAATCCCCAACGCTAACCTCGGAGTGAACTCGATCGCTTTCAATCCCACTGATGGCGGTCAGACCTTCGCCTCAGGCTATTCAGACGGTAGCATTTATTTGGTGGATGTAGCCACGCGACAATCCATTGGTCAGACCCTCACGGGTCATACTTCGCAAGTAGCCAGCGTAGCCTTCAGTCCGGATGGCAAAACGCTTGCCTCTGGCAGTTACGATAGCACCATCATCCTGTGGGATGTGGCATCGCATCAACCCATTGGTCAGCCCCTCACGGGTCATACTTCGCAAGTAACCAGCGTAGCCTTCAGCCCGGATGGCAAAACGCTTGCCTCTGGCAGTTACGATAGCACCATCATCCTGTGGGATGTGGCATCGCATCAACCCATTGGTCAGCCCCTCACAGGCCATACTGATTGGGTAAACAGTATAGCGTTCAGCCCGGATGGCAAAACACTGGCATCTGGTGGTGATACGAATGACAGAACCATTATTTTATGGGACGTGGCAACTCACCAGCAAATTGGTCAACCCCTTATGGGGCATACTTATAATGTAACCAGCGTAGCCTTCAGCCCGGATGGCAAAACACTGGCATCTGGTGGTGGCTATGACAGCACCATCATCTTGTGGGATGTGGCAACCCATCAAGCCATTGGCCAGCCCCTCATAGGCCAAACTTCGCAAGTGACCAGCGTGGTGTTCAGCCCGGACGGCAAAATGCTTGCATCTGGCGGTGGTTACGACGCCACTATCATCGTGTGGGATGTGGCAAACCATCAAGCCATTGATCAATTGCTCATGGACGATGCTTCGCAAGTAACCAGCGTGGCCTTCAGCCCGGATGGCAAAACGCTCGCCTCGGGTGGTGTTTCACAAAGCAAAATTACTCTGTGGGACGTGGCGACCCGCCAGCCAATCGGAGACCCAGTTGATGCCCTCGTTTCAAACGATATAACCGCAGTAAATGCCCTATCCTTAACAGCGGACGCCGATATTTTGGCTGTGACTGGCAGTAATCTTATCCTGTGGGATGCTGAAAGTGACCGGCGGACGATCGGTGAATTAAATGACGAGTTGGATAACCCTGCGTACCATTTGGAAAGTGTTGCCAACCTCAGCCCTTACGCGTTCAGCCCCGATGGAAACTACCGGGTCGATGGAGGCTCCAATTACGTCACGGTTTCGGAAACTGCGACAGGGAGAGAAGTTGCCCAGATGAGACAGGGGGGGTCAAGTGTAACTGCGGTGGCATTCAGCCACGATGGCAACTATGTGGTATCAGCACGCAATAATCAAACTATTCTCATTTGGGAGGCCCACAACGGCAAGAAGATCGCCCGCATAAATCATGAAAGAGGGGGGGATGTGTCTTCTGTGGCCTTCAGCCCGGATGGAACGCGTATCGTGATCGCTTATGGCGATGAGAAGAGCACTGTTGAGATCTGGGATATCCAATCTCTACAAAAAATTCTTGTTATCTCAAATGGTCAATTAGAAAACCTGGGTTATACGGTTGTCAGTTCGAATCGATTCACAGGCAATCAAGGCGGACAAAATGTAACAGAACAAGATGAAAATGAACAAGTCGGAAACCCAGTTGCTGACGTGCTATATTCACCGGATGGTCTTTTCATCCTTTACCGTAACGGTGTTGTTGATCATTGGGATATTTGGCCCAGTCGCGCTGAACTTAAGACGTATGCGGAAGGAGTTTGCGGCACTTGTGAATTGAGGTATGACCAGCGCCTAGAATATGAGTTATATACCTGGCCCATGAGCGTACCCGATTATGCCGGATACATCATTCTGATTCTAAATCTCACATGTTATGGATTTTGTATCAGGACGATATACCGCTCCGTTTTTGCCAAATCCACCAATCAAAATAAGATGCACGACCGCTCATGGAAAAAGTTGTTGTTTGCCAGCGCACAAGGCGCGCTATTAATTCTCTTTAGCCTTCTAACCTGGGTTTTTGTAGGGTTTTTTGAGCTAATTTTTTATCCCGATACAACTCGTGCTCCTGACGAAACAATCCTTTGGCTGTTACTCTTTACACTGCTATTAGGCTTGTGGGCTGGCGGGGCATACAGCCATTTTACGCGCCTGGAATCTGGAAAATGGTCGAGAACGAAACGTTCTCTTATGGGGATGCTTTCCGGATTTCTTGGCGGATTATTAGCAGGTTTTTTGGGAATTGTTGCTTTCGGATATGTGGTATCGGGAGGAGATCTTAGCTCAATATTTAGTGATTCAGAATTCCTTATATTTGTACTGATCATTGGTGGCACGGTAGGGCTTATGAGTCTCTTCGGTGCATTGATCTATATTTTCTGGCTTTATCCCTGGTCTGAAGGCAAACTGAGCCGAAAAACGATCAAGGACTGGCTCCGCGGGAGCCCGATCAAGGGCCGGTTCCAGGTCTGGTGGGTGCGCGGAATCGTTGTTGTAATAGTTGGAACCGTGCTGGGATTCGTGCTTTTCTATCTTGATCAGGGCTATTTAGATGCAGACATCGCCGGAATAATAACTATTATTTCGCTCGTTCTTGGAGCGTTTGGGTTTATGTTTTACCCCCATAAGAGTTCCTACATTTTGACGGCGATTCTTGGTGGCCTTGGTACGTTCCTATGGTTTCCGGGCTTGGACTCATTGCCTATTTCCTTATGGTTTGGCCTGGGATCAGGATTTATCTTGAGCGCCATCATCTCGCGGATTCTGCATGCCGTGAAGAAGATATAAAACATTCAGGGTCTTTAATAACAAGAACTCCGGGTTTTTTGAAAACTCGGAGTTCTGTATTTCTTACACCAGCATTCTTACTGGATTTTCCAGGAACCTCGCCACACAGTCCCGATGCTCTTTCGGGAGCGCTTGCATGAATTGTGCGGCTTCAGCCCCGTCGCTGACGCGGTGATCAATAAGTAGGTCGGATTGGTAATCCGACTGATAAGGGCGTGGCAATCAACAAGCGGGTCGGACTGGCAGTCCGACCTACTTCAATATGTCAGGCTTGCAATATGTCCACCGCCATTCGTCCCACTGGGCGACTAGCCCTGCTTTTACAGGATTTTCCAAAACATAATTAATAATGCGAATATATTCTTCATTATCCCGTATCACATGGTCATAACTTTCATCCTGCCAGAAAGCGCCCTGCCTGCCTAGAACAAGATTCGCCTGCCGCGCGGTGTGACGTTTTAGCGATTGCATGATTTTGCTGAGAGGTAAGTCAGGTTGGTAACCTGACTTATGAGGGTCAGAGTGCCACTCCGAGTTACGTTGATCGGAATGCCATTCCGACTTACTCAATGACTCGAATACAACATGCACATGGTTTGACATAATACAGAAGGCGTGTACATCAACTACTTTTCCATCTCGATACTGCATGGCTTCTTTTACAATGCTTGCAATTTCAGGTTGTGAAAGCCAGCGCGGACCGGATTCTGCTTTATCAAGATAAGTATCCCATTTGGCAAAATATTGGCGTTCTTCAAGATAGTTCTGTCCCTCTTGTTCCGATTTGGGAAACTGTTCCAACATCGCCTTTGCGCGCTCCCTTTCCTCTTTCAGGAATTTAATAACTTCAATCGGCAGGGAGTCCTTCAACCGAAATGTGACAAAAAGACCGCATCACGCGGTTGCCAGTGGGGAAGATGGCGACGGTAGAATTCCTTCATAATAAAAAGTAGGTCGGATTGACAATCCGACCTACAAGATTTACACCAACATCCTCACCGGATTTTCCAGGAACCCCGCCAGCGCTTGCATGAACTGCGCCGCCTCCGCCCCATCGCTGACGCGGTGGTCAACGGAGATGGTGGCTTTCATGCGCCAGCCAACCTTGACTTCGCCTTTCTCTACAACTGGTACTTCACGCGCTGAGCCAACTGCCAGAATCGCGGCTTCAGGTGGATTGATGATGGCAGCGAAGTTTTCCACATCGAACATACCCATGTTTGAAATGGAGAAGGTCGAGCCTTCGATATCATCGGGTTTGACTTTGCCTTCGCGGGCACGCCTCACCATTCCCTTGACTTCGTTGGAAATTTGGCGTAGGGGTTTTTGATCAGTGTCCTTATGAGCGACAGTCAGCAGTCCATTTTCAACTGCGACAGCAACGCCCACGTTTACCGCGCCGTGATGGACCACTTTATCGCCAGCAAACGATGCATTCAAATTGGGGAATTGGCGCAAAGTGAGCGCCACAGCCTTGACGATGAAATCATTGACCGAGAGTTTTTCGTTATCAGGTAAATACTCGTTTGCCTGTTTGCGCATTGCCATGACCGCGTCCATTTTGTATTCGTGGGTCACGTAGAAATGCGGAATGCTGGTCGTTGATTCGGTCATGCGGCGCGCGATGGCCCGACGAAGTTTGGTGAGTTGGATCGTCTCGTCTTCGTGAGAAATGGGTACAACCGAAGGCATCGGCATTGAAACAGATGGTTTGGCGGGAGGCATTGCGGCAGCGCCACTTGAAAGCGCGGCTTCCACATCTTTACGAACCACGCGTCCACCAGGACCAGAGCCTTGCACGCGGGATAGATCAACCTTGTTGTCGCGGGCGACTTTCTTTGCGAGCGGAGACGCTTTGACAGGACCACCCTTTTCGACCGTCTCTTCGGCAGGCTGAGGTGTTGTAACGGTTTGTGTAACGGGAGCCGCCTCAGGCTTCGCGGGAATCGGTTTTTCATCCACCTTAACTTCAGCCTTCTGCTTTCCACTATCTGCAACAGGCGCATCCACCTTTTCACCAGCAGCGCCAATCACTGCAATTGGCGCGTTGACGGGGACCATCGTGCCTTGATCCACGATGAGTTGCAACACAACGCCGCTCGCGGAAGATTCAACTTCAACGGTGGCCTTGTCGGTTTCGATCTCGGCGAGCACGTCGCCCTTGTTGATGTTTTCGCCAACCTGCTTGACCCAGCGGACCAGCAAGCCTTCCGCCATGTCGAAGCCGAGTTTGGGCATGTTGATGGTTTCAGCCATTATTTCAAAACCTCCTTTGCCGCCGCGACGATATCAGGCACTTGCGGGAGGGCGGCCTGTTCGAGGGTGCGATTATAAGGAAGCGGGACTTCTTTTTGAGCGATGCGAAGGATGGGCGCGTCGATATAATCAAAGGCTTCTTCGTACATGCGACTGACGATCTCAGAGCCGACGCCGTAGGATTTCCAGCCCTCTTCGACGACGATCGCGCGATTTGTTTTCTTGAACGACTCGAGCACGGGTTCCATATCGAGCGGGCGCAAAGTGCGCAGGTCAACGATCTCGGCTTCGATGCCTTCCTTGGATAATTCCTCTGCGGCTTTCACCGAAAGCTCAAGACCTTTGCAGTATGTGACAATGGTAAGGTCATTGCCTTCGCGTTGCACTTTGGATTTGCCGATCGGGATGAGATATTCATCATCGGGGACGTCGCCGCGCACCTGATACATGGTGGCGTGTTCGATGAAGAGAATCGGATCATTCGACCGAATGGCTGATTTGAGCAATCCTTTGGCATCTTCCGGCGTCCCGGGCGATACGACCTTGAGACCGGGGAAGTGTGCAAAGATGGCATCGGGGGTCTGCGAGTGCGTCGCACCGAGTTGACGTCCGCCGCCGCCGACAGCACGGATCACGAGCGGGAGCGTGAATTGTCCGCCGAACATATAATGAAGTTTTGGAGCTTGATTAACGATGTAATCCATCGCAGAGAAACCAAAGTTGATGGTCATCAATTCTGCGACCGGGCGCTGACCCACCATCGCCGCACCAATGGCTCCACCGATGATCGCGTTCTCTGCAATGGGTGTATCTTTGATGCGGTCAGGACCGTACTTATCGTAAAAGCCTTTGGTCACGGCGTATGTGCCGCCCCAAACGCCGACCTCTTCCCCCATAATAAAAACTGCGGGATCGCGGTCCATTTCTTCCATAAGAGCTTGCGAGATCGCCTCGCGCATTGTAATTTTTGCCATATGTAATTCCTCTTCGATATGTCATTGCGAGGAGGGCTTAGCCCGATAAAGCAATCTCAACTAATCATTAATTGCGAGATAGCTTCGTGGCGCTTGGGCGCCACTTGCAATGACATAAGATTAGTTATCAGCGTAAATATCCTTGAACAGATCTTCCATGGTCGGCTCGGGAGAAGTTTCAGCGAATTCAACCGCCTTGTTCACATCCTCTTCCGCACGGGCTTCGATCTCATCCAAAGCCTTGCGCGTGGCGACCTTCTTCTCAAGCAATTGCTTGTTGAAAATACCGATTGGGTCATTCTCCTGCCACTGCTTCACTTCTTCCGCTTTGCGATAGCGTTCCGGGTCGCCCATCGAGTGACCGCGGAAACGATACGTGTCAACTTCCAATAAATATGGCTGGCTTTCCTTACGGACACAATCGATCGCTTCCTTCGCGGCATCGTAAACTTTCAATACATCCATGCCGTCCACCTGACCGTTCTTCATGCCATAGCCTTCGGCTTTTTGTCGAATCTCCGTCACTGCCGATGCGCGTTCCACCGATGTACCCATGCCATACTGGTTGTTCTCGCAAACCCACAGCACGCGCAGATTCCAGGTCTTTGCCAAATTCAATGCTTCATGGAAATAACCGATGTTGGTCGCGCCATCACCGAACATACAGATGGTGACGTTGTCGTTCTTTGCATACTGGTCGCCCAGTGCGAGACCCGATGCGATGGGGAGATGCCCGCCTACGATGGCATGTCCGCCCCACATGTTCTTGGATGTATCCGCCATGTGCATGGAACCGCCCTTGCCCTTCGACATGCCCGTTGCCTTGCCAAGCAGTTCCGCCATCACTTCATTGGCAGAAATGCCGCAATTCAACGCCACGCCGTGGTCACGATAGGCAGTGATCACCCGGTCACGCGGCTCACGTGCGGCGATCAGGCCCGTTGAAACGGCTTCCTGCCCGATATACAGGTGCATGAAGCCGCCGATCTTTCCGGCTTGATAAAGCTCCGCGCCGCGTTCTTCCACGCGGCGGATCAAAACCATTTGGTAATACAAATCGAGTTGCTGTTCTTTCTTCATCGTTGCTCCAAATAAAAATAATGGCGGGATACAGGCAAAATAACACCGGGGAAGCCCCGGCGGTGTGCTTTCCTCTCTCCAAGTCCGAGATTATATCAGAGATTTTGCGTCCAAATTTCTCTCAAACTCCATCCATTTCAAAGTAAAATAAACCCATGGACTGGCTCACTGGCGGAAAACAAGGAGAGGCCAAACGCCTCATTGCCCAACTTTCGGATTCAACCAAACGTGACCGCGCCGCGCAGGAACTGATACGACTCGATGCCGACGGCGTGCCCAGTATCATCGATGCGCTTCAAACCAAAGACTTGAACCTGCTTCCGATATATCAACAGATCCTCGCCCGCATCCCCTCCGCCTCCCCCATCCTGATCAAAGTTCTTGCAACCGCGCATCCCATCATCCGCGCACGCGTGGCGGATGTGTTTGCCATCAGCAGGGATAAATCCGCCGCAGCCGCCCTATTAGACGCGCTGCAAGGCGAATACTTTACCGTTCGTTCACGCGCGGCAATTGCTCTGGGGAGAATCGGCGTCACAAAAGCAATCGAGCCTTTATTGAACGCGCTGAAAGATCCTGAAGACGAGGTCCGGATCGCGGCATGTCTCGCACTTGGTTTCTTCAAGGATCCATCCACGTTCGACGATATCACAAATGTTTTGCTTGATGACCCGAAGATCGAAGTCCGCCAGGCTGCTGCAAAGGCTTTGGGAAATACACGACATCCCGCCGCGTTGCCTTATCTGTTGGAAGCCTTGCATGATCCCTTTTGGTGGTACGAACGTGAATACGCGGCAGGAGACCTACTCGATGCCATCGAAAAGATGGGCACTGCCGCGGTTGTGCCTTTGATTGATGCTCTGCAGGATAAAGAAGGGACTATCCGCAAGTTCGCGGCAGCCCTGCTTGGAAAATTAGGGGATACACGCGCAATTGAACCTCTGGGCATGGCGCTTTACGATATGCATCATGATGTGGGAAATGCGTCGGCTGAAGCGCTGACTCATTTTGGCGTATCAGCTGTCGGCGTTTTAACTGAAGCGCTGAGTCATCCCGAAATGTGGATCCGAATCCACTCGATCAATGCGTTGGCAAAGATCACAGATCCGCGTGTTGCTCCTGTTTTATTACAAATGCTGAATGACCCTGAACGCGAAGTGAGGAAACATGTGATCCAATCGCTGGGGGCATTGAAGGACCCTCGCACACTGCCCGCTCTTCAGGAGATCGCAAACACCCGCGCTGATCGGGAACTTCATACGCTCGCAAAAGAAGCAATTGCCAGGTTTGGCCAGTCGTAACAGATTGATTCCTGTTTTTTTAATGGCAGAGGAGAGTTATGAAACGTATCCACACTTTACTGGCGGTTCAATCTGTTGTGGCAATTCTGGTCTCGATCAACCGTCTCAGCAAATGGACACGGGGTTATGTTCTGCCAAACGAATTTCTCCGCTGGGTGGATCTCAACAACATGCTTGTGCTGCCACTCATCAGCCTGGTGGCACTCTATCTCCTCAAGAAAACAATCGAATACAACTCACCGATACGCGAGGGTCGCGCGCATATTGCATGGAACCTGGTTTTCATCATTGGCTTGTATCTCACTGCCGCCAGCTACGGGGACCATGAAGTAACAAATTATCTGCATGTTCGCTTTTGTCTCGATGACCCAACAACCGATCTTTGCAGCAGCATCATATTCAACGATGACGAGTTCAGTCATTGGGTGTTCTTTACAGGGTTTACGATGGCTAATGCGGCGCTGTTATTCCTGCAAACTATATTTCCTTACCGTGAGGAAATTAAAACCGTCGATATTTCCCTACTGATCGGGAATTCGGTCTTTCTCGGCGCAGGCATCTTTGCAAATCTCGGTTTTGAAGAAATCGGACTTGATCTGTATGTTGTAGCCTTTCTCGCCATCCTTTCGACAAATTTACTCCGGAGGCACGGCAAACAGCCGTTGTTTATCTATTACACTGCCGCATACTGGCTGGGGCTGATCGCCAGTCTGATCGCTCAAGCCTTGAGATAAACCTAAAATTCAAGAGGTACGTTTCATGACCACACCATAATGAGGGATCATAAACACAAAAGATTCCATGAATTGCGTGGAATCTTTTGTGTAAGCTGAGATTGCTTATATCATGCATCCAGATGATACGTATGATACGAGTTCTGGCAGGGATTCCCCCACGCAATATGCATCTCACGGGCAGTCAGATCGATGACCATCGCAGTGATGGTGCTCTCACGGTCGAGCGGATCGATCCCCTGAATGTTATGATTGCAGATCGAGTTCGGCAGGTTGACATGGTCCTTCTGGATCGCTTGCAATGTCTTGATGGTATGTGTGGAATTTTGCCGCAACAACCGATTGGCACGGAAATAACGCACACGCGAGGAGATCAGCTCCTCAGGTTCGCTTTCGATCTCTTTCATGGTCTGGGAAAGGTAATGGTTGGTATGAACCAGATACCCGTCCGTGCCATGCAGGATATCGAACTTGCGGGACGAAACCTCCACAGAATACATCTCTCCGCTTTCATGGGCAAGCAAATGATTGTAGCCTGCTGCGCGATGAGAAATAAGCGTTCTGCCAAGCGCGCCTGAAATACGTTTTGAGGCCAGCACTGCCCGTGCAACAACCAAACGCGGGATGCCGATACGGGAATCCGTTGGATAAACAGAGTCAATTAATTGGGCAATACCGTAAGCGTTGAATCCCACATTGGGCAGGAGCCCGCCATACGTCATGGAAAGGAATGGGGGCTCATCCTTCGGGTTTGCGGAAATGACATACACATCGTTCTCGTCCTCCGGCACCCAGTCTTCATTATGAGCGATAAGCACATGACCATCTGCTGTGCGCTCTTCATTAACCGCGAAACTTGTGCAACGGGTTAGATGGAGTGCGTCCATCGTCACAGCTTCCATTGCGTTCAAAACGACTATATCGTCAAATGCCACGTTCGCGCCTTCTGCAACGCCACGCATTTCATCCACATACTGGAAGTACCGCTCTTCGGCAAAGGGCAGGTATTTTCTTGCCTGTATCTTCGCTCCATCCCAGTTTAGCTCGAGCGTATCGTAGGACTGGTCGATCAGTACATGAGCATTCTCGATGCTATGTTGCACCTGTTCGCGGCGCGCCTCGCCGATCTGTCGTCCCATCTCACGGTGCGTGCCGGAGATCTCGATCAATGGCGGCGGTGAATTATGAATAATCGTATTGGGAATTGGAATTTCCTTCAAAGCCATACATCCTCCAAAAAATTAATCCGCCCCGATGCAAGAACGGGGCGGATTAATTATATCATGTGGGTATTTTAGGCTATGAAGCGGGTGGTACCTGCCCGGTATCTGTCGGTGGAGTGTTGGTGGTCATTGCAGGGCTTTGAATCGGCCGTGCCCCAACTCTTGTGAGCACAACCGCGCCAATTGCCAGCAACCCGATCAAAGCAGGGATGATCCAGGTAACACAACCGACAAACCATGCAACATCACCAACCGTCTGGATGGATGATACGAGGAACACAAGAGCAAACGTCCCTACACCAGTGGTGATTACCGGGGTCCAATCCTGGCGGACGGATTTTGCAAACCGCTCACCGATCTCCTGCCCGATCGCGATCACACCAAACAACCAGGCAAATGCGAGTGCAAAGAGTGGAATGATGGTGAAGAACATTGCAACCGCTACAAATACGGATAATAGACCAATGCCACCAACCATAAGTGGCTGGGCAACAACTGCTTGTGATACTCTTCCAAGCCGGTCCTGGAAGAACAAGGTGGCCAATGCTCCGAGAAGAGCAACAAAAATGGACCAGCCCAATGCCTTTCCAAATTCCCAGAACGGATTGAATCCCACGTTCACAACCGGTGTCGGAACATCTGGCACATTAATCGTCGGTGGAATTAGGCCATTGGGAAACTCTATATCCGGTTGAACATTATTTACAATTTCGCCATCAACCTGGGCCCCTTCAGCCTGTTGCAACTGTCCACCAACTGTTACCACGTCACCAGTCACATGCGCTTTCTCATCGAGTTCTACCTGCCCACCGATGATAACGACATCCCCGATCACTTTTCCGTTGCTATCAACAGTGCCGCCAAATATGACCAGGTTGCCGTTCAGATTGGCATCCTCCTCCACCGTCACATTGCCGCCAAAAACGACGAGGTCACCGTTGAAGGATTCACCGCTCTCGAGTGTAAAGTTGCTTCCAAAGATCACACGTCCATCCCCACCAGAGTCGGATCCCTGTGCATGAACAGCACCAGTCGGCAAAAACAGCAGGGAAAGCAAAGCAAACAAAGTCAGGAACCTATACATTTTTTTCATACATCACACTCCTTGCGGAACACGGGAGAACCGCCATATTGATACTGACCAAAGCAGGCTGATCCCGGCAAATGCTGAAATCAACACCATCCATCCAAATGGAGATAGAAAACCAGGAATCACGTTCAAGAGCACGGAACCAGCCTGAGCCAGTGCTTGTAGTGTGGTGATAAGAAATATCCCCCACTCCACAAGTGCAGAGATCCCGGTTGCAGGTGAAGCGAAGAAACTCAAAAGATAAGGCAACGCCAGCACAACCAGCAGGACAAAGCCACCGAGAGTGAACAGGATCGCTCCCCAAAATCTACGGCGGCGGTCCGCCAGCTTGCGTACAGCCAAATGAGTCTGGAAGCGCTGGGTAAACCCTGCCGGGGGTGAAACTTTCTTTACCGAGTGCAATACCAAACCCGTTTCAGAAAGCGCGGCGCAATAAGCACACGTTCGTACGTGCTCATCCAGCTCACGCTTCTGTTCTATAGTAATAGGCATGTCATTCAACAGCCAGTCTTCAAAAGGCCGGTGATTCATGGGGTCTCCTTTCGGGGCGAGTGCGTGGCCCCTCTTCCTGCCACATGCCTGCCAGCGAACGACGCGCGCGATGCAGGCGGCTTTTCACAGCGCTCACTGTCAAACGCAGGGATTCAGCGATCTCCACTTCGGAGTAGTCGTACCAGTAACGCATGATAATGGCGGCACGGTCGGTCTCGTCGAGATCCTTCAACAGGATATGAAGGCGGTCGCGTTCCTCGTGTTTAACGGATTCAACTTCCGGGTCGGGTGAGGCGGGGTCCGCGATCTCATAGGTGGCGCCTTCATCGTTTTCCTCATCCAAAGAGAACATCGAAAGTTTGCGCCGCCGGAGCCGGTCAATGCAGTAGTGCGCGGCAATCGAAAGCAACCATGTCGGAAATGGCCGGCTTTGGTCAAAGCGATGCAGATTCTGATAGGCACGCAGAAAGGATTCCTGTGCGGCATCTTCCGCCGCTTCAGGTTCACCCAACATCCGATAACAAAGGTTATAGACGTGAGTCTGATGTTCTTCGACGAGCTTTGTAAACGCTTCGTCACTACCTTGCTGAGCCTGTATAACCCAGGTTAGTTCGTCGTTCACTCGCGCTCCTTGTACTTACTATACGCTGGACAAAACGAAAAGTTGCACCTAACGAATGTGACTATGCGCCTCACCGCTTCCCTCTGGACCGAGAACCTGCCTCCACTTCCCCAGCGAATCAGCCCTGAGAGCGAAGAGAATGGCAATGGCCGTTGTAAGTGGCACTGCCGCCACCAGACCAAGCGAACCGACCAGTGTGCGCACGATCTCCTCCGCCACAAACTCGAAATTGACCAGATAGCCATAATCCCCGCGTCCAAGCGAGAACATGAGCAACATGGGAAGCGACGCGCCCGCATAAGCCAGAACCAGCGTGTTTACTGTAGCCGCCACATGGTCCTGCCCGATGCGCATTGCCGATTGGAATAAGGCGCCGAACCCGAGAGCTTCGTTTGCGTGATGCAATTCAAACACAGCAGAAGCCTGGGTCGTGACAAGATCGTCCAGCACACCCAGCGCACCGATGATCATACCGCCAAGTAACAAGCCGCGTAAATTGATTTGGGCATTAAGCATCTGGATCAGGAAAAGCGCATTCTCATCCCCGGAACCGGTCAACCGTGTGAAATTTACAAAGACACCCGCCAGAACCCCGGTGATAAGCAAAACGATGATCATGCTGATCACAGCGGCATGGGTTTTGAGGTTCCACCCGTAGGTCAAATAAAGCGTTACAGTGAGTAAAACAATAGACCCAATAACGCTTACCTGCAATGGGTCTTTACCCGTCAGTATATTTGGAATGATATAACTTATGATAACGATAAGGCTGAAAGCCATGCTGAGCAGGGAACGCAAACCCTTCCAGCGGCTGATGATGAGGATGGTCGCGGCAAACATGGCAGTGAGCCAAAGAAGAGGGCCGGTGCGGACAAAATCCGCAAAATAAACAGTCACTGTTCCATCGGGGCGTGAACCAACTGTCACCAGGATCGCGTCGTCGATCTGAAGATAGACCGCGCTTGATAACACCTGCCGTTTGCCATAATCCATTTCCATGATCATGCCCTGATACTCCCCCTCCATTAACTCAACACGTGCAATTTGATACCGTTGAACAACACCACCCAGATCTATTTCACCATCCTCAACAACTGCAATTACACGGGCGCGCACCGTTTCGGAACCCATGGCACTCATATTCACATCAGGAAGCTCCACCTGACCAATCCTCCACCAAATCAGAAAGAAAGTACAAACCAACAACATTAAAAGAATAAACTGAACAAGGTATTTGTTTTTCATGTTTCCGAGTATACACTGTTCGTCAGGAATAAAAACAGCCCCCTGATAAGGAGGCTGTTCAGTCAAATCAATAAAAGTATTCTGAACTATTTTGGTTTTTTCGGTGCCTTGCGAAACCGGTTGCCAAGTCCTTGCCTTTGCTTCTGGAATTTATTAAAGGCACCCTCCAATGAAGTAGTGACATCGGGAGGAACCTCCCCACGCTCAAAAAATGCGAGTAGTTTTTTCGAGGATGAAACTGATGGTGTCTCCTTCGGTTGAGTTGAACTGGATACATAATCATTATAGTGCTGTGGTGAATACATGGATAGATATTGAGTATCACCATAACTCTTGGCACTGGCCTCCGTTATTCGATTAAAGACAACGCCAATCACTCTTGCACCCGCCCGGGTAAGTTGTTCCTTGATGACCCTGGCCTGTTCTTCACGAGTTTGCCCCGGTTCAAGCACCAAAATGACACCATCTACCTTGGATGCAAGGTTATAAGAATCTGAGATCACCAGAGGTGGAGCATCAACAATCACGGTTTCGAAATCGTCTTTTAGATCATTCAATATTGCAGAAATTCTCTTCGAACCGACAACTTCGGTAACATTTGGAGGCACATTTCCTGCCGTGATTACTTCCGCCTTATTGTCCTTTATCGGCCTAATGGTTTCAGCCGCGCTCATCTTATTTCGAATTAAATCAGAAAGTCCGGGGGCTTTTGACATATCAAGTACGGCATGCACAGTGGGCCGACGCAAATCAGAATCAACCAGGATCGTTTTCTGGCCGCTCATCGCCATGGATAAAGCTAAGTTTACAGCGATTGTTGTTTTGCCATTTCCCTGTGTGGGGCTTGTGATCAAAATCGTTTTGGCAGAGTTATACGCTTGAAAGAATTCAAGATTGGATTGGAGCGATCTGAAACTCTCCGAGACCAGCGAGTTTGGATGGTTAATCACGTAAGTGGCGTTATTCCCATTCTCAGAAATTTGAGACAAATAACCAATTACCGGGAAATTGAAGACACGCTCCACATCCGATGTGGATTTGATCGTCCGGTCAAGAAATTCAATCAAGTAAGCGGCTCCCATAGCCAGGACCAACCCAACCATACCTGCCAGGCCAATAATTAAGACCTTGCTTGTGCTAACTGAATTGGTGGGCAAGTTCGCCGGCTCAACGGGGGTCAAGATATTCAACGCACCTTCCTGGGAATTTGCAAGGAAATTAGCGTAGTTCTCACGCAAACCGTTCAGTTTAACAGTTAACTCAGTAATCTCTTTTTCCGTGCTTGCAATCTGGCTGGTGCTATTCATTATTGCCAAGCTTTTCTGTAATTCTTCGATCTTGGTGGTTGTTTCCTGGATTTGTGTTTGGAGACTGGTTAATTGTTGCCGAATAAATTCCTGCCGCTGCCCAGTCTCTGACTCATTTGTTGCCGGGCTTTGCGCTCTTAATTGATTCGCCAATTCGTTCGCAATAACTTGAGCCCGTTGCGGGTTGGTATCTGTGACGGAAATCTCAATAAGTTGTGTATTTGGCACAACCCTGACATTATAAGATGGGAGCCAATCAATACCCAAAGCTTCCTTGGTCGCGGCCTGGATTGGCTCGCGCTTGGCAATATCAGCATAGATCGTTGCCAATTGTGACGCGATATAAATTTGCCCTGAATCCGGATTTGGATTTAATATCGTAGTACCAATCATCAAGGTTGTCCGGGAAACATACAACTTGGGTTGGAAGAAAGTGGAAATCGAACTGGAGACCACAGCCAATACTGTCGTTATGGCCAGTAATCGCCACCACTTGATTATAGGTTTGAGATAAGCATTGATTTCCATAGGATTGTGCGGAAAGGCGGAGTAAAAATCAAAAATGCAAAACGCAGACAACTATCATTATCTTCAATACAATATTACTATAGAGAAGCCTAGTCTGCTAGAAAAAACTTAATTATTTTGTTTATCAGTATCAAGACGAAGCCAATGAAGAAAAGTTACTTGATAAAGCAAGTTTTGAATACACGAAAGAGCCGTAGTGCCAATAATACTCTTTTACAAGTGCAGGCTTACACATTCAGATTCTTTTTTTGTTTGTCATCGTCTGCCAATAAATTTCAACAAGACGGGAAACAATACGACCCCAATTATGTTGTTTTTTAACGTACTGCAACCCTGCAGTTCCAACGGCACTGTTAACGTCTGAATTCTTGATCAACCTTAATACACTCATGGAAAATTCTTCAGGAGTATCCGCTACGTAGATGTCCTTTTCAGATTTTGCGCCAAGTGCAGAAAGCGCTTTCGATGTTGTAACGACAGGCGTCCCGGTCGCCATTGCCTCAAGGATTTTATTTTGGATCCCCGCGCCATAGATAAGAGGAACAACAGCAACCGTCGCTTTCCAAAGGAAGGGACGAATATCATCCACTGTACCTGTTATTGTAATCATGGGATTTTTGGAAAACTCCTTCACATCAGGCGGCGGGTCTTTTCCGACAACCACCAAACGAGCCGTCGGGCGTTGTTCCCAGATCCTGGGCATTACTTCCGTGACCAAATACTTTACCATGGAAATGTTAGCATGGTAACTCATTTTGCCACTAAACACGATCGTTTCGGGTTCCCGTTGAACAGATGGGTTGGGCTGGAAATAATCCAGATCCACGCCATTTGGTAACACCGATATTGGCGCAGACTTATTTCCATTTCGAATCAATTTGATCAATGCATTTTTGTCAGTGACCGAAGTAATCAGAACATGATCAAAAAGACTTGTCAAATATCCCTCTGCCCGTTCAGTCCTCGATAGTTCAAAACGAGTAACCAGTTTTCCAAACACACTTCGGCTATAACTCGAAGCCTGACGAAACAAATGGCTGATAGAGTCAACACTATCCCATACCAGGGGCAAATCAGGGAATCTCGACTTGAGAAATGTTCCATACCGCGACCCGCGTAAATGCTCTACATGAACAACATCAAAGTTTCTTTGTAATTCCTTACCCTCAAGCAAATTGACAAATTGTTGAGCCAGGTTTAAGTTCCAACTATAAACGGATTGAAGAGGTTGTTGGCTAGGCAAAGCGATCATACAATTCAATAGCGAACGCCAAACCGGCTGAATGTGATAATGAACACCAGCGCACTTGGTCTTTAACGCCTCAGCATCTTCCATATCCCGACTAGTTGACCCGAGCGTAAAAACAACAACTTCATTCCCCTGAGATGAAAGTTTGGTTATCAGGTTGTAGGGACGAGTCCGGATCAGATTGGGAACGTATGGAACGATATAAGCAATTCTCATTTAATGCTCAGTCATCAAAACATCAACACCAATTCAACTCAACAAAATTGAAGTGGTGTTTTCCTGCTTAGTCAACCAAATGGTTATTATTTACTCGATGTAAACTCATTCACTTCGGAAACAATTGTCTCCAGGTCTGAAGAGCTTAGACCAGGATGGACTGGAAGCGAAAGGACCTCAAGCGTAGCATGCTCGGTCGCGGGCAGGCTATCCTTATAGCCCAGGTCAGACACATAAAAACTTTGCTTATGAATTGGAACGGGATAGTACACCTCTGAACCAACGCCATGTTCCTGCAAATAGGTGCGAAGTGCATCCCGCTTCCCGTCGCGGACCCGGACTGTGTACTGATGAAAAACGTGAGTCAACCCATCAGGGATAACCGGCACCTGAACGCCTTTCAAGTTTTCACTCAGGAATTTTGCATTCGCCAATCGGACAGAGTTGAATTTATCGAGTTTCTTCAGTTGGGCCAGACCGATGGCAGCATGGATATCCGTCATGCGGAAGTTGTATCCCAATTCGTCGTGATAATAACGCGCGCGCATTCCATGCTGGCGAAGGACGCGGCACTTCTCATCAATGACGGGATCGTTTGTGGTGATCATGCCACCTTCACCCGAAGTGATGTTCTTTGTCGGATAAAGGGAGAATGTACCAGTTCCGAATGAGCCTGCTTTTCGCCCTTTATAAATAGCACCATGGCTTTGGCATGCATCTTCAATGATAGTCAAACCGTGCTTCTTGGCAATACTCATGATCGGGTCCATGTCGCAGGCCAGACCGTAGAGATGAACCGGTAAAATGGCCTTCGTCCGAGGTGTGATCGCGGCTTCGATCAAGTCCGGGTCAAGATTGAATGTATCCGGATCGATATCCACAAAAACAGGACGCGCGCCGACAAAAAGAATGCTGTTGGCTGAGGCGATGAATGTGAATGCGGAGGTAATCACCTCATCGCCGGGTTTGATTCCGTGAGCGAGCATCGTCAAATGCAAGGCGGTGGTACCTGAGGTGGTTGCAATTGCATGGTTCACACCGCACATTTGAGCAAAGGCATCTTCAAATGCTTTGACGCGAGGACCCTGGGCAATAATTCCAGAATCCAGAACTTCCATGACTGCTTGTTTTTCTTCTTCCCCGATCTGAGGCTTTGCCATATAGATCATTTTATTTTCTCCCAATTTTGAAGCGAAATTTGAATCGAACGATCACATCTCGGACATTTTGCCGTTACCACGTCCCCTGTCTGGGAATCTTTATTTACAATCTCACCGCAGGCACAAACAAATCCATGAAGCTTCGCAGGGTTCCCATAGATGAGACCATGGTCCGGTACATCTTTTGTAACAACACTGCCTGAACCTATCATGGCCCACTCCCCTATCGTGATGCCACAGCGAATGGTCGAATTCGCACCCAGAGCGGCGCCGCGTTTGATAAGTGTCTCACTCAGAACCCAATCATCGGCGGCTTTCAGCGACCCATCCGGATTGACCGCGCGCGGACGCATGTCATTCGTAAAACATACATGAGGACCTACAAAGACACCATCTTCGATGGTCACGCCGTGGTAAACGGAAACATAGTTTTGTATCTTGACATTATTTCCCAGGGACACGCCAGCATCCACATAGACTCCCTTGCCAACGATGCAGTTTGAGCCGATCTTTGCCCCTTCGCGAACCTGAGCATGATGCCAGATACTAGAGCCATCCCCAATTTCAATTTTATCTGATACTTCAGCAGTTGGATGTATTCGAACAGCCATGGAAATTTCCTTCTCCCGATATATTTAGATTTTTGATCAATTCCCTGCAAACATCGAGCGAATATTGAGTCGATGCAACAGGAGATTAAATTGGAAATTCAGGTGAGAAATGATCGTCCGAAGCAGTTTTGCCTTGGAAACGCCGAAGACTCTCCGATGAAGCGCCGCAGGATACTCGGCGACATGATATCCCTTCAGCATGGCTTTGACCATGAGTTCTGTCGCGCCGAGATAGTCGTCTGCGGAAAACGATATCTTCTGAATCACTTCTTTTCGATAGACACGGAACAAGGCGGTGTACGTATGGACCCGCCAACTTAGCAAGATTCGATACAGAAGGGACGATCCGCGGCTGAGGAATATCCGATAAGCAGGGACGCCGACAACTTCACCTTGAGGGTGGTAGGGAGATGCAGTGACAATATCCACATCCTTTTTCAAGTATTCGAGCATGGCCGGGATCGTCGAAAATTTATACGTGCCGTCGCTGTCGGTTGTCAGGATGATGTCGCCAGTTGCGACGCCAAACCCGGAGCGTAGAGCTGCACCCAGCCCGCGATTTACTCCATGCTTTTCGAACAGGACAAAGATCTGCTGATTCCGTAGGGAACCAAAAGCAGACTTCAATGCCTCGAGGGTGTTATCCTTACTGCCATCGTCAACAAACACAACTTCTATGGTTGTGACCTGCTGTTCATCGGGCAGGCGGTTCCCGAGCATTTTCTCGAGGACAGGAAAGAATTCATCCTGCAGCTTTTGAATATTATCTTCTTCGTTGTAACAAGGGACAATAATAGAAACCTTCATCAATTAACCTTTATCCTGCTCGTCTCTAGTATTTTGTCGCGTAACAATAAGACGAACCGTAATGCGTTGTAACCGTCAGCGACAGTTACCTGGGGCCTTTTTGAGTCGATCACACAATTTACAAAGTCCTGCAATTCAAGGAATAAAGGCTCCATGGCAGGCACGACGATGCGTTCGATCAAACTTTCCTGGCGGTATTTTACTCCGCTGTTTTTATGATTAACGTAATCACCGAGCGTGCGCCGGTGAACGGATATATTTTTATTCAGCAGATCCGCTTCAATGAACGCCTCCTTGGATGTGACATTAATACCGCGAACCTTTTGCTCGGTCACCCGCGAAGCTGTCAACGACACAAGCAAACCGGGATCGTATCTCAGAATCGCAAGCCCATGATCGATGGTATCGCTGAAAACAGAAACACCATAGGCATCCATCGAAATCGGCTCGGCATCGAACAGATCAACAACCAGACCAATATCATGGATCATTAAATCCAGCACCACATCTACATCCACATTACTGCCCTGGAATGGGCTCAGGCGATTGAAATTCATCGCCAATACGGTCATGCCCTCGAGAACCTTGCGGAGTTCAATGAATGTGGGATTGAACTTTTCAATATGGCCCACCTGGACGATCAGCTTGCCTTTCGCCTCAGCCGCCTCTTTCAAAGCTCTGGCCTGCTCCAGCGTTTCTGTGAACGGTTTCTCCACCATGACGTGGACATTCCGGTCCAGGCAGTGCATGACAAGTTCATAATGCTGGGGCGTGGGTGTGCATATACTTACTGCATCCACATTTTCGAGCAGGGATTCCACATCCCTGAAGTAGGAGATTTCATGCTTTCTCGCAATCTCCTTCCCAAGATCTCCATTCACATCACACACGCCGACAAATTTGGCATGCCGCATATTTGAATAAATGCGACAATGATTCTGCCCCATTCTCCCGGTGCCTATCACACCAATTCGGACTTGATCCATATTATTTAATCCTCCATTTTACCCAACAAAATTTACCCTAATACATGCCATAAAGAACAGGAAATATCATCAATGTCGCCTGTCGCCTTACCCAATCAACATTTCCAACAAGCCCAACAAACATCCCTTTCCAGATTGTGCCGGAGTTTGGACAGGTGTAATGTTCGGAAGTGGAGTAGCCGATACGAATTCCACAGGAGGCGTAGCTGTGGCGAATCGATCTCCATCAGTAACAGGATGCGTTGCCGTCGATTTGGTTACAGGTGTTTCAATCGGAGATTCCAAACCTTCTGACGCCAGGGAGTATTTAGACTGGTCTGTAAAAACAGAATAGGTCTTCAGTTGTTGTGAGTTTAAAGAATCTTGCAATCTGCCATCTTTAACCAAAGAGACTGCCAATGGTGTTTCAATATGAGACAGGGTCAGCGCGCCAACAATATGATCGTTAGCAAGCTCCAAAGAAAATTCCTCTTGATCATCGGACAAATTCCATAATCGAACGACTATGCCAGCATCAAGACCATCATCAGCAGGCTTGATCGCCCAAGCCAAAATCTTAGGGTTATCAATTTCCAATAATGAGTATGTAAATTCCGGAAATTCATTCCCACCACTAACCTGACCTGCAACCAAGGGGTTTTGATGCTCAAGAGCAAACCTCATAGATTTCACAGAATCAAAAGCGTCGTGTATTTTCATAGAAAAACGTTGACGGAAGTGGGTATCTCCACCTTGATTTAACAACACACCCGGTCCATTTAGCTCCCTGGATCCAGCAAGTATTGATATCTGTGAAGTCTGTGTATCAAGTTTTTCAACTGTGCTATTCCCCAGTTTCATAAAATAACAATCGGCATTCGAGATCGTGACGCCCACCCGATCATCTTCCCCGGAGATGGCAAAGAAATGATTAAGGGTTAGCCAATCATATCGAGCATTCCGAGGAGAGTAATGCCCACTTTGGGTTGTAAGACGCGCCCGCAGAATTGCCCCAACCTCTTCGTGATAAACATCGGGTTTGTCCAACGCAAAACCGAATCCCCATATTTGTGTAGAGTCAAAGTTTTGGTTGATATCGTTTTGAATATCGATGCGGTCAGAATCCCTTTGAAGGGTTATGCGTGTCGTATGTGCGGGAACAGTTTCAGCTGTAGAAAGAAGCGTAATAGTTACTGCTCCATCATTTTCCGTCTGAAGATTTCCGGTACCCGGTCCCAGATCGTTTAAAAACATACCATTGATCTCCCTTACAAATTGCCTGTTTGAACGCGTCTTATCCTCCATGCTGATTATTGCACCACGATCGGCTACCAATAACTTTAGGAATTGATTTTCCAATTGGTTTCCATTTACACTCGCGACTTTAGGAAAAAATTGACCATTACCATCGCGAACCTCAAAAACCTTATATCCGACTGAAGGAATATTGCGTGCCAAGATTCGTAAATACCGCTTCCCGTCCACAATAACAAACTGGGATTGCGTTTCTTGATCGTTTTCCAAGTCGACAACATGGATTGGTTCTGTATTGGAGTATTCCAAATCAGCATAATCAGTACGCGACCAACTGAGAGAGTTATAGACGAAAAACCGTTGGTTGACACCTGACCTCTTAATCATATTTCCCAAGGACATCAACGAGTCGTTGTGCAATTGATCTACATAACTTTCAATCTCATCCGTGATTTGCCTCTGCCAGCTTATGCGTTTCGTAGTTAAATCATCCCAGGGAGCGCCTTGCCAATCATGTTCCCAATAAAGTCCCAGGTTCATCCAGGCTAATTCCCTCGATTCTTCGCGATCCTGCATAAAGTCAGACCTCTTCAGAGTAACCAAAGTTGCCAGGCCTTCCGATGAACGCAATTTTTCGACAGCGCGTTTTAATCTGGCTGAAACCTCAGCCATGGAAGCACAATCCAAATCCCACTCATTCCCAAAACTGCAAGAAAGGGATGGTATTTCATTGCCATAAGTCTTTTCAAAGTCCTGCGAAAAATCAATTTCATTGGAAACAATCACTTTGAAGTCCTGGTTGGATAAATTTTTCGCAGCAACAACAAATTTGTCGGTCCTAGTTCTCATTTCATCCCATCCAGAACCGAAAGCGCCAATGATTTGATATGGATATCTAGCTCGGAAGTTTTCATCTGAATTTACGAAATTGACCGTTTCTTCCGGATATCTCGCTTCCGCGTAACCTCCCATGCCCTCACTAGAAACGAACATGGAATTCCACTTCATCAGAATTCGACTGCCATCTGCTCCGACCCACCAATAAATATCATACTCCCGATCCCAAGGGTTTGGCACTAAGGTTGCACAGTTGCAGATGCCTTTCCAGCTAAATGTTGCGCCTGAACCAGACCACAAGGCCCCCAAACCATATGGCAAAGTCTGGTTTTCCATTGAATATGCAAGCTTGAAACGTAAGTTGTAACGCCTTTCAAGCCTGCCTGGATAGTACATGCCTCTTAATACTGCTTCAGCTGGAGCACCGCCCAAGCAGATACACAAAGCATTCAGCGGCACACTGATATGCCCATTACGAATTCCCTCGATCAGTCGTTCAAATTCAACCTTGGTCTTGTCTTTTTCATAAGTCTGTACCCAGAAACTCCCATCACAATTCCAGCGGCTTTGAAATTCTGCGAGGTCGTTTTGAGTTTGTTCGGCCAAGTCCAAATAAAAGTCGAGCATTTCTACAAAGGCCTTTTCGTAAGCTGCAAGATCATTAGTCCAGAACAAATCCGTATGATCATCCGGGGCTATGTATATTCTCTTTCCAATTGTTTCTTGCTCTAAACTATCACTAGCGGGAAGCAAATTTTCAAGAAAGCGCAGTAACAATGCTCCATTGATTATTGCTATTCCACCACGTAGAAAATCACGCCGGGTTAGTTCGAGGTTTTTTTCGGCCCCAAGTAACATCCCTACGCGTGAATTGAGGAATTCCCTGTGAGCATCATTATGTTGATGGAATTTGGTCATATTAAGGAGTTTCGATTGGATTAGGTGAAGGGCTGGGGGTTCCAGTTGGGGCGGATGCGATCCCAGGTCTATTTGGCGGCACCGTTGGCGCAAACGGTCGTGAGGCAGGTTCAAATGATATGTATGTTATATGAAGCGCTTCATAATCAATTTTTGCACCACCGGATGAATTGCTAGAGCGTAATTGAATACGAATCTCACGAGTCGCTGAGATGTCTTGCCATATATTTCTAATTCTGAACAAAAGTGACTTCCATTGATCGTCCCCACCCCATGCATCACCAAGTATTGTCCACTGCTTCGTATTCCAGGCATAAACTGACCATGTCCATTTTTGAGAAGGTAGCGCAGGATCTTTGAAATTAATTTGAAGCAATATTGTAGAGACTTGAGAAGGCAGAATTGTATCGGGGAGGCGAAAAGACTGGTAACCAATATAAGGTGATCCAGCAGGTTGGAACACAACATACGCGCCGGGGTTGTCGTCGAACCCATTTTGTTGTAAAAGACCAAGGCTATCTAGTGATCCGGATGTTGAACCGCTTTGGGTATTTAAGAGTGCAGGCTTTAGAATTTCTGATTTTAGATAGGAGGGAAGCGTACGCGTTGCACGGATAAAGGGTATCAATTTCTCCTGTAAAACGGCATAGGTTTTCATCTGACAAGTATTCATCGAATCGACCAACTTCCCATTTGATATGGAAGCAAGACCTATTGGCGTTTCAATGTGTGTCAGGTTCTGAGCAGTACCAATCTGTATCCCATTCAAACCCAAGGAAAAAGCCTGACCAGTTTGGGAAAGGTTCCATAACCGAATCACAATACCATTATTTGGACTATCATCCGCTGGCTTTAACGCCCAAACCAGAATATTGGGATTGTCTATTGACAATAACGAAAAGGAGCTTTCTGGATAAAATGTACCTCCATTTACATTACCGACAACCAGCGGGTTTTGATGTTCCAGAGCAAATTTCATGGCATTGGTTTGATCATAAGTATCATGAGTTGACAATGCAAATCGCTGCAAAAAATGAGTATCACCACCCTGGTTCGGCATGCCAGCCCCTCCTGCGCCCACGACACTACCCCCGACGAGAACAGAAATTTGTGGCGTGAGAACATCGAGATTTGAGACAGTGCTATTTCCCAAACGCATAAAATAACAATCTGCATTGGATAACGTAACGCCCGCAGATCCATCACCTATATCGACAAAATGGTTGAGTGTCAACCAGTCATATCGGGAATTATTCACACGAGGCGAGTAATGCCCTCCCTGAGTCGTTAATTTGGCACGGATCACCGCACCAACCTCCTCATGCCAGGTATCCGGGTTATTCAATTCAAAACCAAATCCCCAGGTATAGGTGGAGTTGAAGTTTTGATTAATATCATTTTGAATTTCGACCCGTTCGGAGTTTCGGATAAAAGTAATCCGGCTGGTATGAGCAATTGGACTGCTTGACGTTGCAAGCAAAGTTACCGATACCGGGCCAGCATTTTCCACCTGAAGCGTTCCTGTACCGTCACCTAAATCATTGATTGCCCTTCCATTGACCAACCGGACGAACTGGCGGTTACTTCGCATCTTATCCACCCAACTAGTAATAGCACCGCGGCTTGCCAGAGTTATTTGATAAAACTGGTTCTCAATCACCGATCCATTGACTGTAGCTGCATTTGAAAATACCTGTTCTCCGCCGGGCTGAATCTCAAATACTTTATAACCCATGGAGGGAACACCGTCTGCCAGAATACGGAGATAGGACCGGCCACCTACAGTGACGAACTGCGAAGGGGTTTCCTGTCCTGTAATCAAATCAATCACGTGAACGGGATCAGTGTTATTCATCGGGTAATCAGCGTAATCCGAACGAGTCCAGCTCAAAGGATTAAAAATAAAGAACCGTGTATTCGTGCCTGATTTCTGGATCAGTCCCCCAAGAGAAGTAACTGCATCTGAAGCCAATGTGTTCACATAAGTACGGATCTCGTTATCCAGTCGCTTTTGCCAAGCAAGGCGTTGGTTGACCAAGGTATCCGAGCGGCCGACCATGCCAAAATTATGTTCCCAATATAATCCAAGATCCATCCAGGCCAGATCGCGAGCATCCACTCGCCCATTCATAAATCCTGGATTTTGCAGGTATACCAGAGTGGCAAGAGCTTCCGCACTCCGCAATTTTTCAACGGATCGTTTGATGCTGGCGGATGTTTCAGCCAGCGAAGCGCAATATAAATCCCATTCATTCCCAAAACTCGCCGATGATGATGGAATGGTCGCTCCATAATTCGACTCAAAATCAACAAAAAAATCCTCTTCGTTTGATACGATGATCTGCCGAGTGGCAGTGGTTTTGGCTTGCGCAGTTGTAACAAACTCATTGGTCATGGTCTTAAGATCGTCCCAGCCTTTACCAAAACATCCAATGACCGAATAAGGAAAGCGGGCCTGGAAATTCAGATCACCATCTACATAATCGACAACCTCGGATGTATGTCTCGCCTCCGCATACCCACCTGGATACTGGGGATTGCCCGACAACATCGAATTCCATTTCATGAGAATCTTCCTGCCATCCTGTCCCTCCCACCAGTAAATATCATGTTCACGATCTCCCGCAGCCGATACTTGAGTATCACAACCACAGATTCCCTTCCAGCTGTAACGCGCGCCGGATCCCGCCCACAAGCTTACCAAACCATAAGGAAGAGTCTGGTTCTCCATCGCGATTGCCATGGAGAATCGTAATCCTTCCCGACGCTCGATTTTGCCCGCATAATACATCCCACGCAATACAGCCTCGGCAGGTGCACCACCCAGACATACTACCAAAGCATTCAAGGGGAAGCTCATGTGCCCATCCCGTATTCGGCTGATCAGACGCTGGTATTCGCCTGCAGATTTGTTCTTCTCATAGGTCCACAGCCAGAAACTTCCATCACAGTTCCATCGGCTTTGATGCGCGGACACATTTCCCTGTGTTGTATCGGCCAGATTCAGATAGTAATCAATCATTTCGATAAATGCTTGACGATAAGTAGATTCTCCAGCAGTCCAAAAATAATCTGTATGGTCGTCTGGTGCCAAGTAAATTCTTTTCGAAGGTTGTTGAGCGAACGCATTTATCGGAGATACCTTATCCATTAATCGAGTTAACAGGGTGCCGCCTAACAATAATGAGCCAGTTTTCAGAAAATCTCGGCGGGTAAATTTAATTTCTTTTTTTCCTGACATATTACTCTCCTTCTAAATTATTATCTCTCAAAAACAAGGGAAATATGCAAACTTTAATCAATATAATTATAAGACTTTATAGCCCCTATAGTCGGTAATTGCCCAAGAGTTTTTAATCCCCCAAAATATCCATTTTTTCGGGCCATCAGTAATCGTATAGCTATTAGATTGTCAATTCACCAGGATATGTGGTTCCATCACTACGCGAAGCACAATAATCAACTGACAATCAGAATTTGTGCACAAAACCAATAGATGTCCGCCCGACCAGCCACTCGTAACCCGCGCGGTCATCAGCCTATCTAGCAGCTCCGGGAAGAAGTGGCTACACAACTTCTCAATGTTTCTCATTATGATGCATTAGCTTGCCCACGTTTTGAACTGAGCATCAATCTACAATTTTTGAGACAGGCTTCAATTATTTTTTGAAAGGTCTAAATCCAAAATGATAAATCCCTGATCTGCGTATAGGACTCTGTGTTTCAACATTAATTCTTCAATTAAAAGGTTAGGCGATTTTTCTGGCCGATAATTAACAGCTGTTGGATCACTATAAGGAGGAACGACAACAAAAAGAGTAGCGCCTTTCTTTCTAAGAGAATCAATTTTAGCCATGTTCCAATCAACAGGTGTAAGAGACCAGCCCTGCAAGTTTGAATAGTAATACAAAACCGGGCTGAGATCATAACCACCAACGTGCTTTGAATACTCCCCAACAACAATCAGCTCGCTCTGATTATCAGCATATTTGTCAATTTCACGGGCCCATCCCCAGCGGTCCCAGTGCCAAGGATTATCCTGTGCAAATATAATTCGGTAATTGAGCAGAGGAATAATCAAAATCAGAACCAAACATGCCCATACAGTACTGTGATAATTTTTATTATTAACATAACTTCTCCTAATATTTCTAAAAATTGAAATCCCTAGCGCGACTAAAGCCTGGGCGCCAAAGGCCACAAACACAGATATTGAAGGGATAATCGGCAACTGCCTATATGGTGCATCAATGTTCCCTTCTGCGACCAATGCAAAATAAATAACCACAGCAGCGAGATAAGCAAAAAACAGCCCTGACTTTCGTAACCAGGCCGCCACGATAAGCCCAACCACAAGCAACGCTGTACCATAATAGCCTCCCAATATGCCATTTATAATTCTCCCTGCCATGGTTCGATACCAACGAATATTGGAAAGCATAGAAAGTGTCTGAGATTTATCATGTCCCTTGAATATTCCGAATAGATGCGCTCCTGTATTCTCCAAATAATAGGCGTATCGATACCAGATTATTGGCAAAACCAATGCCAGGGCAATCAAAATCATCAAATTTTTGTATCGTTTTATCTCCCAACCATATTTTCGGAACGCAACCCAGGCAATAGGAAGAAACAAATATAAACCCTCCAGCTTGAGAGCGATTGTGAGTGTAAGAGCTAAAAAAGCAAGGAACCAATCCTTTCGGCGCTCATGATCAACCCATTCAGCAAAATAATATAAAGTGACGACTGACATGGCAATCATCGATGGCTCAGTAAATAAAAATTTTCCAAAAGGATGGTGGAGAGGTAAAACTCCAGCCACAAAAGACGCAACTATTCCGGCAAACGTTCCGATCTCGCGTTTGGCCAGCTTAAATGTATAAATCATCATCAACAGGAAAGCTAAAAAAGTTACTGCCCTAACCGTATAAGCATTGAAGCCAAACATCTTATAAAATAATGCTGCTGTAAAAGGTACAAGCGGAATCTCCATCTCCGTGACCCGAGGTGGTTCAGCTGGCCAGCCAACTTCCGGGTGCAGAAAATCAAAGCCCTGTTTCCAATAATTGTGGGAAATATAAAGGTAATCGATCTCTTTCCAGGCGGTCCACTTTATGGACGGAGTATTAATGGTCACCAGTCTAACTGAAAGCACTACCAATATAACCATCACTAGCAATAAATTCTGTAAGCGATTGGACAAAGGTTTGGATTCGATATCCCGATAGGTTTGTTGCCAGTTATTTATTAGTTGCATCATAATCTCACCTCACTCACACTTTACGGAACATAACCATTTTTTTCCAAGATATCCTTCAAGTAATCAGCCACCAACTGATGTCCTGTTAGGGTCCAATGCATGTTTCGAGTCTGATATGGACATTTTCGCTCATCGCGGAAAGCGTCGCGCAAGTCAAAAATAGCAACATTCAACGCATTGGTGATTTTATAGAAAGACCGCTGAGGCAGTTCTGGATCATATTTTTCCGGATTCCCAAAATCAATATCCTTGGGATAATATTCCAACTGAGATGGTTTACAGACTTGGATTGATGCAGGAACCATTACAAGAATGAGCCTGGAATTGTTTTGTTCCGCGGCGTACTGAATTTGGCTCAACTTATTAACAATTTGCTGAGATCCCACGGCAATCTGGGGTTCCTGATCCTTTTCAAAGGATGCAAAGTTGCCGAGAAAGTATCCTGTGGCGCGTGGCTTATTCAGGATCATCTCACCCAATGGTTCGGCAATGTTGATCCTGAAAAACATCCTCAGGTGCTCAAGGCGGATAATAGAATAAAGTCTGTTTTGATCCGGCTGATCAAAACCGATCGATTCCTGAAATTGTTGATCATTGGTTTGTACATCAAAAAAATCATTGACAAACAATTCCACAATAATCAGGTCGGGTTTATAGATTGGTGTGAATTTTTCAACTATTTCAGCGTATTGATTGGGACCATAGCCGGTTATGGCAAAGTTCAATACTTCCACATTATTGCCCAAACCGGTTTGAAGCAGGCGCGGCCAAGCCAGATTCGTATCGACTCCCTCTGCGCTGGTAAATGCGTCTCCGGTAACCAGGATGCGGTAAGTGCCTGCGGGCTTATCCACAGGAAACTCCGGACCCGGAAAACCAAGCCCGTTTGCAGAAACTACGTAATCATAGCTTAGCCACCTCAACCGCGTTTCCTTGGATGGAATAAGTCGCCAGCCAAACTGGTCACTAGGTTCAAGCGATGCCCTTTCCCCCCAGCCAAAAATTTCCTGCGGAGCAAACCGGCGAATTGTGAGTTCCCCTACGACCAGCAAAGTTATCAAACTTATTCCAATTATGAAAATGCGGAAGATTGTCTTCGATAAACCCACATTTTTTATTTGCCGCTGCGCCAAATTAGAAGCCTGCGCAACTCCCCATTCTAAGATCACAGCTAAGACCACAGTTAGAAATAGAGCGGCCAAGGAACGAACCATCGTCGATAGGGTTAGAAGCGCTCCCATAGGAATTAATCTCAAGATAATTGGGTGATGCATGAGGTACAAAGAGTAAGAATGTTTCCCTACCCAAATCCCCGATCCGGTGAGCCAGGCAGGCAACCGTGATAGCAACTTTTCCAAGCCGATAAACAAAAGAATGAAAAGACTGACCCCAAGTATAAAAGGAGCAAAGATCATTCCGCCCAAAGTTAGTGATGCAAAAATTCCAGCCAGGTAAACAGCTATTAACAAAAATACTATCTTCGCAGATCGTAATCTTTGGGTTAATTGTTCCGGGTTTTGATAAAGCCAGGCTGCGAAACTGATTCCAAACACAAATTCAGGCAGGCGTGTGATGAAGAGTCCCCCTCTCTGCCAGACATCCAAGTAATTGGTAAAAGCAAACAAGCCGAGAGCTCGGATGGGGAATGAAATGACAACGGTCAGAATCAGCAACCGGCTTGGTCCGAAGCGTCGCAATCCTTTCCATAAAATGGGAAATACAAGATACAACTGCAAAATAAGTCCAAAATACCACCAGGCAGGAGAAAAATAATAGAATGAACCAGGGGTGAGGCGAATTCCCAACAGACTCAGATATAGGTTTTTATCCACCAGTGACAAACCCCATCCAGTCAGTATCCAGGTGGCAATAAAGAACAGGTGCACTCCCCACCACAATGGATAAAGGCGCAAGGCACGTTTTTGAAGAAAGTCTTTGTATGAAATGGGGGAATTAAAACGAAGGGAAAGGAGTCCCCAAGTCAGTCCAAATCCGCTGATAATGAGAAAGAGCTGCACGCCTTGGTCGCCAAACCAGCCAAAATACCTCAATAGGTTGACCGGCAAATTCCAAATCCCGTAGCTGTTCAGTGGAATGAGTTGCGCAATTCTTTCAGAGAATGCAGGCCAGTTGGCATCGGGGTTTGAGATAAACGGGTAACCAAAATACAACTCAGATAAATGGTTAATAATTACCCAGACTAACGCAAGAGCTTTTACCCATTCGACCCAAAGGAGCTTGTTTACTTTGCTGTTTGGGGCTGTTTTCAAGTCAGCCTTCTCGAATCCCTTTTTTTCCTTCGATGTCATTGAATTCCTCCATTCCCAGGAAATAATCCATATTTCAAGATCACGTAGATGGCCTGAAAACCGTCTTTCCAGTTCATTTTCTTGCCTTCTGCATAAGTATTACCTGAATGTGGCATACCAACTTCATAATAGATGGAACAATTAAGTTAGGAATTTTTAGCAGATATTCCTGAATCTCGACATTAATCACCAATATAATATATCTTCAAAGTTGGTCCAGGTTGCTCACGCTGCCAGAGACTTATAAATGGTCCGTAGATCTCATCAAAAATAAAAGGACCTTCTCCAGAATCTCTGCTTGGCTTGAACTCTTTTATCAACTCTGTTTCATTTTCCAATGAATTATAGAAAGCCTTACGACTTATATCTATCTCTTTGATCACTAGAGGAATTTCGTAGATATAACTGCTTGCAATCAAATAATCAAACCCCTCCTCCTGATAATATTTAATCGAATGATTTGCCAGCCCTATTTCGCCTACAACTGTAATGTCATAATTATCGGTGCTTAGGAAAGGGGTATGTATGGGCCAATCCAAAGCAATCTTTGATCCCTTGGGAATATTTTTTTCAATCCAGTTCCTTGCACTTGTTCTTGTATCAACTCGGGTCATCAGGGAATCAAATCGAAGACTATTCAATAACGATTGAGCAGATGCCGCGAAAACCAGCACGGAAAGCAATACCCATCCCATTTTTCTCCATCGCAATTCAGCCTGTGCCGCGACAGCGATCATTACTTCACCAGCAAACAAAACCAGGAAAGGGACCAGTGGCAGTGTATAGCGCGCAAAATAATGCCTAGTCGCTCCCATGATCAAATAATAGGCAAGCGGAAAAAGAATCAAAAGAAAACTGGTTTCATTGCGAGTGGTAAATGCCAGCCAAATGTACATCAAAAAACCTATAACACCAAAGGCGAGCAGGAAAGTGCCAACCCCATACCATAAGGTTTTTAGATAAAAAATATATCCGGGCACAGTATCAACCTGCCAAATCCCAAAACCACCAGAAGCGCCTGATCGCAACTCTGTCAATGCATAGGCAAGATAACTACCAGGCTTCAATAAAAGTTGAAATGCCGGGAGAAAAAAACCAGCCAATAGACAAAATAAAACAACCCCTGCATATGAAGCAACCCGGCTTATCGAGAAATCTCGCAAAGTTCTATATTGCTTGAGAATAAAAACATATCCCAGCGGAATTATCACGGGCCAGGCACTCCACTTACTAGCAATTGCCATGCCGGAAAAAAAAGCAGCTATGTACAAATATTTTCTGTTCGATTCTTTTATGGCAAGCAAACAAAATAGAATAGAGGTGGTCACCAGGAGGGTCATCATCACATCAGGGACAGCAAAATGGGAATCGCGAACATGTAAAAACGAAAGCGCAAGGAATAAAGCAGCCAGTATTCCTGCAAGTTGATTTGATGCCTTCCTGCCGACCAGGTAAATAATCAACACATTCAAAACACCCATGAAGGCAGTTGTCAACCTGCCCAGGAGGAAAAACATTGACGGATCCATCCGGTAGAGTTTTTCGAATTCCGCAACCGAGGAGATATTCCCACTCATTCGTTCAAAAATATAATAAACACCAAATTCAAGAAAAAGAATATTTGGTAGAACAGGTGGGTTTAGTTGACGACCAATATTACCTGCGCCCAAATTTAATGCAGCACTTATATAGGTTGGTTCATCTACGTGATAAGTGAAAGGAAGTCCAAATCGAATACCATACAGTCGCAATATGGCCGCTATAATCGTTAAAATAATTAACAGACCTACCGGCCAATCTCTTCGATATATAAGATGTTCATTCATTTTTGTAACTCACCACAATTGAATTCATCATTTCTTACACTAGTGGATATCATTTCAAAAGTCCGTTTTATAAACATCGAATCGCCAATCACCACTGCCAAATGTCACCACCAATACACTATGATCATTAACATATTCCAGATCATACAAATTATTAGACCTGGCAAACCAACCTATTACCAAATAAGAGGGTCTATTTGTTTGAAAATATTCTTCACCCAAAACATGCTTCCTTGGCTGGTTCCTATATATTGCGCCATAGGTGTCACCGAGTAAAGACTGGTCCGGATAATGGTATGTAAGCTCGGTTAATATTCCCAACTCACGTTCCCATGTCTCAATTATTTCATCCTTACTTACATTTTTGTTCAGATAATCAGCGACCTGACGAGGAACTTCCAATTGGGGAGGCGTTCTAACAACTGTCCTATCTATCCCAACTCGATCAATGACATACACTCTGATTGCCCTTTGAATATCATAAAAAGTAAAACCAGCTAGAATTACTATTGTTAGGAAGGTTCCAATTGCCATTAATTGGTCTTGTGATGATTCTCCCTTCAAAAAACTCTTGAACAGATCAGATCCATACTTTTGGCAAGACCTAATAAACCCACTAATTAAATCAAACAATAATTTACCAACGAAAATAGCTGATATAGCCATGGGAGCGTACACAGTCAATAGCCAAGGGTTGGTCCAAAACAAATAATAAGTAATCCAAAATGTACAGAATAAAACAAGAAAGGCTAGTGAAAAACCTTCATAGTTGCGTTTCCAACATAGAGAACCAACATAAAATAAACCCGGGAATCCCAAAAAATAATAGTAGTGCCCCGAACCGGTTCCAATAAGAAATCTGATTGCATCTACAGTATTACCTAAATCAAAACCTCCAGTACCTAGAGAAAGCTGGCGCAGCTTTTCCGCGTTCTGCTGGAATAGTTCTGCGCCAAAATAATAATACTGCCAAGCCCACCATCCAATTACACAACCAAGTGCAACAACTCCTATGATTATAAGTATTTTTGAACTCCCTTGTCTGTAATACAGAAAATCCAATACAAGCAATAAGAGTAAAGCGCCAAATATCATAGGAGCAAATTGTGCCTTAGTTACCATCGACGCTCCAAACAACAGCCCAGACAAGACAAAACGCGCATAATTTTGACTACTTAAGCCCTTTGACATCAGCAACCAACCACCAAGAAAAAAACCAAGTGCAACATTTTCACCAATGACCTGTCTACTTACCAATAAATATTCAGCGGCTGGCGATCCAAGTAGAAGCAATACTGCCAAAGTAGAGCTTGCACTACCAAAAAGCTCCTTCCCGGCAAGATAAAATAATATCGATGTAATAAGTGACATTATCACAATAATAATTCTTCCCTGTAACAGACCTACACCAAATAATTTATAACCAATCGCAATGGGCACAATAACAGTTGGGCCTACGCTCTGAATTGGACCAAATGTTTGATAACCATCAGAAGTCTTCACAGCATAAACCCCATCTTCGGCAACAGCCTTGGCAACAGATAGATAAGCCCCTTCATCTTGCCAGGGTCTGGGGTTGGTCTCCAAATTATGAAAAGCCAGATAGGGAGCAGCAAAAATCAACAGTATCAATATCGGTTGATACCACTTTATATTCTTGAATAACGAGATTGTCTTAAGTTGTATTGTTTTGCACATATACGAATTCGATCCTTCGAGGTTGTTTATCGAGTGTTGTCTATCTTAAGGAAGAAATAAGCTTATCTTATTGAATTTACTTGTAATACCCAGAATAACGATTTAATCCTGGCAATATAGAAATCATTGCATAAGAAATATTGCCAACCGTTTTTCGCTGAAAATTCACAGGATTGGCATTAACAAACACCTCATAAAGCTCCCTGCCATTATGATATGTTGGCATTAATACGTCAATCTCAATACCCCTTTCTATTCCCCCATTTATTTCGAATATAAAAACACTGTTCACTTCTTCCCAATAAATTTTAGAAAACTTCGTATTGCACCTTGCATCAGTAAATCGTAGCCAATCCTGAGCCGACCAAATTGGAATATTATTTGATTTTGCAATACTTAACGTCCTCTCCATAAAAATTGCCGCCTTATCAGCCGGAATTCCTCCATTTTCGAAGGGATCCACGTGATATTGGAATGTAATAGGTGTAAATTCTCCTCGAATGCTCCGATCAAGCATATCCTTGTATACCTCCGCAGCACCTTCGGGGCTTAATTTCGGCCACCCCTGAAATCCGTATGTCCCTAACTCTTTCCAGTCAATAAGATGTTCATCAGCTAATTGAGTTAATTGTTGATATACATTTAGAATGCGTCCCTCTTCATCCACAAATTTCATCGGTCGGCCACTTCCCGTCACATGACCATACTTCCATACCCCTTCGGCTGTTTGCAGGGATGGACCAATCTGATAAAAATCCACGTCCATTCGTATCCCATAGGAGGCTTGCAACCTAGCTGATTCAACCCAGCCTGTCCACAAAACCCTGTGTGTACGCACAGTTGATGAAATTGGGCCATATCCTCTCCCAGTAAATTCCTGCCAATGTTGGGTCCATCCTGACTCTAAGCCCCAATCAACATTGGGGTGCAACGTAAATTCATGACCACGTCTTCTCCAATCGCTTACTTCATCAGGGGTTGGTGAAATATATTTTTTTCGTAAGAAATCTCCCACTACTGGCATATTATCTGTTACCCAGAAGCGCACCCTTCGCTCTGTACGCCCAAAAGTGCTTACCAAATCAGGTTCGTAATAAATAGACATATGACCCCCATATTGTTCCACCAATGCCAATACTTTATCGATTATTTGGCCTGAATCAAAGTGTGAGTCACCAGTCGCTATATGAATCCCATTTGCTCCGTTGGGGAAATACCATACCCGGGGCAAGGGCCTTTTCCTCTGACTGAGAAAGTCAAGCAAATTCACCAGAAGGCGTTGGTGCTCATCTGCTTGGGGAATGATCATTCGTTCCAAATCTATCCAATCTTTGAACAGATCAATTGTACGAATACCATCCAAACCATCCCGTTCTTCATTACTCCATTCAGGGTTTCCCTGGCGGGTATATGCTATGCTCCTCGCCAAATCGAATGCCCACAAGCCAGCCAAACCTTCACCATATTGATTCACAGTCACCGCGGGATAACCACTAGCCATCTCGCGATCATGATAAAGCCATACTACCACTTCCGCGCCTACGGATCTGTATAGATTTGCGATACCGTGAAATTGCAATGTGGAAGGGTTAATTCCATTTCCCGCTTGGTGGTTTGAATCAGTTTTGATGTAACCTTCAACAATATTGCCTTCGATCTTTTCCAAGCCGAAAACTGATCCCAGGCGATCATCCGGTTTCATACTGACAAGTCTTCCACCGCGCGCAACATAACCTTCGAAAATCTCAGCCTGCACCGTGTTTAGCGGAGTCTCCGCCAGAATGACAATATCGTATTTTTCCAGCGACCCGCCTTGGATGTCCGAAAGATCCACCGTGTGAAAACAGTTCAACCCCTCAGCACGCAGGATCTCTCCGAGATACACCCCAAACGGATTCCCGGAGACCTTGTTCACAACCAACAATACTGGAACAGAACCGTCCAGATCCTTTGTATGGGGGTTCTCCACGTATGGTGAACCTTCGACCGGGTATTCCCCCTGCGCTGATCGAAAGACACCGTATCCCAATGCGCTCGGCACAATAACTGCAGTGCCAAGCCCCGCGAGTTTTAGAAAGTCTCTTCGAGTCAAAATTCTTTTTTTCATGGGTTCTTGAAGATCGGTTCGCCGATCAGTTCCTTGAGATAGAGTTTGAACACGTCAAGCACAGTTACAACAGATGGATCCTCAATCAGGTCCTTTGTCTCTTCCGGGTCAACACGCCAGTTGTAAAGTTCATCGCCAAACTTCTCGTGGACGATGTAATGCATTTCCGTGTCCACCACGGATTTCATCTCTCCATACGTTGTCGGATTTTGTTCCGCCGCGCCGGCGAACTGCGCCACTTCCGAGATTGGGTCAGGCCAGTTTGCAGGGACGTCTTCGCTAAAGATCAATTGCGAGAGCGACGGTCCCGGGAATGGATCATCCTCCGCATCGATCAGCGAAAGGATTGTGGATGGCAACGCGGTCGTCGATATAGGAGTATCAACCTGTTTGTTCGCAGGAACCATGCCTGGTCTCCAAATGATCAGAGGCACATGAATCTCCTGCAAATATAATGACGCACTGTGTTGCAATAAACCATGCTCGCCTAGTGACTCACCATGATCTGAAGTGATAATAACAATCGTATTGTTCAGCGAACCGCGTTTGTCAAGTTCGCCGAACAGGTCTTTGATCTGGTCGTCCACGTAAGAGATAGAGCCATCATAGGCGTCGATCTCGCTCTGCAATTGCTCAGGTGTCAAATCAGGGTGATAGCGATCCACGTAACCGTTGATCAGTCCACCCGGGTTCTCAACAGAAGCAAATTTACTTCGGTACGGTTCGGGCGGGAGATAAGGATCGTGTACGTCAAAATAATTGATGAAAACAAAATAGGGCTTATCAGTTTCCTTGTCCACCC
>Ga0210377_10000265_pt1 | contig 49245 bp, 55 predicted proteins | sample PLM4_65_b1redo_FD_155480 | JGI IMG/M metagenome (GOLD analysis project Ga0210377, IMG submission 155480) | Groundwater sediment microbial communities from an aquifer in East River, Colorado, USA - PLM4_65_b1 redo | ecosystem: Environmental > Terrestrial > Soil > Riparian zone | place: USA: East...
GTTATCTCCCTCAAGCCCATGACTTCTAACGTAGAAGTACAAGAAAAGAAGAGCCTTTAAGTAAGAATCTGTGGTCGCTTTGTCGAACAAAATTCCGAGATTAGAATTTGCGAATACGGCTTTCAATTCTTTGGTCGAAGGATCAAGAAATGTGTTCATCACGGTTTCAAACAACGACTTCGAATTGCTAACTTTTTCTCCGTATGCAGTATCATTGTTGAACGAACTCTGAAGACGTGGGATCAAGTATTTATACAGCGTCGATTGAATCTTCGTTTGGCTATCTGCGATAATCCTGATTTCATTCGGATTCTTTAAATCGAGTCCGGTCGTAGAAATTTTCAGAGCTTCGTCTACGTAGAAAACTGATCCTGGCGAGAAAATGCTAGCATCATAATCGATGTAATCAGTTTCGAATGTCAGGACTATAAAATCTCCCTTGCTCTGTTGGGCGACGCTCATGGCAGCGTTCGGACTCAATGAATAAACATTGTCTATGATTCTATTTCCTGGTTGCCCGATGAACGAATCGAACATCCTTGTATTGCCGGCTTTGCTCGTTCGATATCCAAATGTTTGTTCCGAAAAGCGTACGAATGAATCATCAGCAAAAGCGTACGAATAGCTGTATTCTTTCGAGATAATATGGTAGAGCAATGCAATGCGATCATCTGACGTAGCTGCTTTTATCGAGTTAATTTGATTGAAGGCTGCTGTAACCTTTGCGGCTAGTCCAGTGATCGTTGCAGACTTGGCTTGCGCTAGATCTGTTGGAGAAACATCAGTAATATTAGAAAGGTCCCTGTTGATATCGATGATCTTCGTCTTAGTCATCGACGTCGGATCTGTATCTTTTAATTTTTGAGAACCATCGAGACCAGTCATTTCATCAGAAGCGCATACTAATAACTTCTTCAATTCGTACAATGACTGAAGATACGTTTTTGTATTAGAGAAATTGTTGGCGTTTGCTTCTGTGAATCCACACTCTCCAAGAATCTTGAAGAATCCAGTACTAGCCTCAAAGCTTGCAATGATCTCTCCCACAAGACCGTCGGTGTATGATTTGAAGTAGTTGTAGACTAACCTGACATAATCGACTTTCGTTCGATTGTTTCGAAGGTTAAGAAACTGTTTGAGGTTTTCTAGCGTGATTACTACACTTCGAAGGAAATTTACTTGTGATGTCACCTTGTCGAGATGGGCTAAAAACTGATCTTCACCGTCTACTAATAGAGCTGATGCGTCCTTGTTTTCTTTCATGCTAGAGATCAACTTAACGAATGCTTCGTACTTTAGATTGATCATCTGAATCTGAGCGTCTATCAACTCACCTTCGTTAGTCAAAGTTTTGAACTGTCCGCTCTCTCTTCCAACAACGTCTTCTCTTTTCTCGTCTGCGAACAATGGTTTGAAAGTCATTGTCATAACGATTTCTGGACGCGTCGTAGTCAGACCAGTCAGGTCTTCGTATGGTTTGAATTTTGGAAATGGGTGGGTTAGAGCAACAGGATCGTAGTTAGCAAGAAGCTTGTGTATGTAGCTTTGCTGGATTGAATGGTAATTCGATTCAAATTTACTAGATTTGTCTAGAGCAAAAACGTCTATGTTCGACTTTAGATTCACACTAGTTTTGGTTGATTTTCCCTCAGCATCAAGAAATGAAACAGTTGGGGTTGCAGCGGCTACTACAGGTTGCGTGCTGATATTCCCGAAAGATACAGCGTTAGATTTGAAGATTATGCTCATCTTACAACCGTCATCAAATTAGACTTGACCTCTGCGCCGAGTTGATAATCGCTAAACACCGGAACTATGACGAATGCTAATTCTCCAATATCGTCGTCTGATATTTTTTTGACGTACTGGAACGTTCTATTTCCTGAGAGGGCATGAGATTTTCCAATCATCGATCTCATGCCTTGAAACTCCTTCATGACTATAAAATGATCGATATCATCTAATGATCCGTCGTACTTCCAACGTACCACAATGAAATTGTCGAAAATCGTCTCTGCTTTTGCATCTGAAGCACTTGAAACAGTCTTGTCTAAAGATACTTCGACAGAGATGAAGCTTCCAACGTTTCCGAATGCAAAAGGATCTTTAGCATGATTCAATTTCAATGTCTTACTAGTAGTAATAGATCCTCGTTCTAACGTAATCGGTTGAAAAAACTTGAATGGATGATACGAGTATTTCTTCTTTGTTGATGGATCAACAGCATCCTTAGAAAATTCTTCAAAGAGTGTTTCAGGTGATCGAAGTAATGTCGTCACAACGTATCTGTACTGCCTTCCCAGTTTAAGAGGAGATACGGAGTTCACAATGCGCAACTTTTCATCGGAGAATATTTTTTCTGAAACGATACCAAAGTTTTCTATCACTCCAACAGTAAGATCTTGTCTTTGAATTTCGTAACAGATCAAATCGTTCAACTTGCTACGTTCTTTTAGAACATCTACAGAAAAAAAGTCTAAAAGACTATTCTGCGACAGAAGTTTCGTCAATGTATTAACATCTGTACTCACAACGTTGGTGTCTAGATCAAATGTAACATTAGGATCTGGATCGAGTGTGATAATCAAGTTTTGAACCTTCGTATCCACAACACTATTAGCTGCGGGTATATATTCGACAATGATATTTCCAACGATGTTCTTCCTACCATCTTTGAAAAATAACGATACAGCGTATTCGTACACGTGCCGAGTTTTAACTGTAGAGTCGACAATCTGATATTGCGTTTGCCCGGTATCTACTAAAATTGGGGATGTCGTGATAGCCGTAAATTTCTTATCGAAGATAGTACGATCTTTTCTCACGATGTCGAAAGCTACGGCTTCGGGAGAAATTTCTCTCACCTCTATTTCAATCCCGTTGTTTGTGATTTTGAATGCGAGAGATGCATGCTTGAATCTGCGATATTTCGCCTTAGATGTCATCACTGCATTGGTGAATTCAAAACCCTCTATGCCGGTGGAACTGACAGGAATCGCTCGATAAACTATACTAGATCCTGCTGGAACGTCTACAACAACAACTTTTTCTCCCTCATGTATATCAAGAGAAATTTGATCTATGTAGAGATATGGTTGCGTTTCACTGGAAACATGAGACACCAGTTTTTGGTACAAGTTCACGAACTTTGCTTCTGGATCATTCTGCTGAATTCTAAGAGAACCGTGCAGACTCGCGTCATTTTTGTAGATAGAAATAGTCGGAGGAATCTTGGGGATTTGAAACACTTCTACTGCCCTAGAAAGATCTACAAGTTTCTCTGTTTGCTGCTGCATGACCCCAAGCCTATCGAGCACTTCGAAGAATACGAACATCGTCTTGAATGTTCCATCAGAGTTCTTGATGCTTGAGTACGATAGCGTGAAATCTTTCTGAATGTCTATTTGGTTGTTCAGAGTATTTTGGACGACGAGAATTTTCTGCTGATCTGGGAAGCGTTCTGTCGAACTCGTACCCATGTCAGGAGTTCTGATCACGTGTTTATAGAACTCATTCAAGGTCGGAGACAGATCATACTTTTTGTTATGAGTTCCTGCGAGGGCTTCTTTAGAATTCAGATGAGGAAGAGATTGATCGATGACAGAAGATGGATCTAACCTCTCTGTAACGAGCATTTTCTTTAGATTTACCTTGGAATTGAAATCTGCTACTTCCCCCTTTTGTAGAGTTGTCGCATGCAAAATTGGAGCGTAATTACCTGCATCGCTAACCTGTTTCACAGTCTGAAGAACGTATTTTGTGCTACGAATCTGAACAGCATTGAAAATGTCAGTACGATTTGCTTTGACGGCAGCGATCAACTGATTGTTGACTTTAGATGTAGAGTCTGCTCTGACTTGTAAAACAGTTGCTTTTTCGATGTTTTTTGCATGCTCTACGCTGTCTCGATACAGGGTAGTGACTGCTCTAGGTACGAGTTCTGGATGAAGCTGCAGGTTTACGTTTTTGATAGGGTCTGACTTCTGCGGATTTTTCGTCGAAAAAGTGATACGAACTATAGAGCCAGCATTCTGGATATCCTGGATAAGCTTCACCTGGTTCACGGTGTATTTGACTGTTCCTTTGATCATATCATCAGTCACTGCTGAAATATTCATGAATGAATCTCCTACAATGATGATATCTTTCCTTTTTTTGACAGTGATATACATGTTTACTCGAAGTACATCGTGAACAAATTCACGAACGTATGTGAACCGTTACCGTCGACGTAGACCTTGCCTGCAAAGAACATTCTCTGCGTGGTTCCATCGTTTTTCAACCTAACTAACCCAAAGTCGATGATATCTAACTTTTTTACCTGATTGTTGGACAGCTCGAAGAGCTGACAATGAAGATTGTTCGTATTGCTTGTTGGATCGAATTTGATTTCTTTAACGTTTCCTTGAAGTTCTAAAGATTTTAGGTTCGCGTATATCTTTTTTTCGATGTCGTGTTGTTCACCTGCTGAAGATATTCTTGGATAGTTTCCCAGCCTGTGAGCGTCCAAGAACTGTTTATTGTCGAAATCTATGGTCGTACTGTCACGAGGTTTGTTTATAGGAGGTAAGTACTGGAAGTTTGGTAGATGGACCATTCTTTCATCCTGAAACAGACTATCTAACGTGGTGATATTAGCAGCATACGTCGTATCAGATTGGATCGGATTTTTATCTGTCACGAGAAATCGAATGAAATTCTGACCAAGGCCGAATTTTTCATGTTCGAATAGCGTGTCTATAGTACCGATCAAAAAATTGTTTTGGAATGCACTTAGAGAAGAACTCAGAAGTATGTTCGCCGAGGTGACGAAATCATCTCCTGTTACAAATACGCCAGATCCTGTGAGAATCAACCCATTCGCAATAGGGATTTTTGTGTTTTTCAGCGGGTTGAGATGACCTCCATCGTCAGATTCGAATGTGATCTGATCGTATGGAGAGGACGCACATTCGAGAAACAGTCTGTTCGAAGGATCGGACGAACCGCTCAGAATGTCGAGCTCATAAAAAGTTGTAGAATCACTGAAACTAGCATACTCTATCTTGACACCTCGACCGGTAGCAATTTGCCTTCGACCTTCTTCTGTAAGAAGAACATCCATGATTCTTGATTTAGGATCTAATATTCCGCTCATTTTATGGTGTTCCAAAGCGTTGTTGGGCCCATCCGGTTAGGTTAGCCAGATCTCCAACCGAAATGACAGTTGCACCAAGTGTGATGATGGCACCGATGTCGCCATCAAACCCATCGACATTCCCGTAACCATCACCGATGTGGTCCCAGTATGCGGCGGCAACGCCACCTAAAGCAGACGGAGAACCAACCTCAGCTCCATCTTTGTAACCTTTGCGAGTTGGTGTTGCATCGCTTGTCATACCGACGAGATGAGAATTTCCGTCGTTGCAATTCGTTCCCCACGATTCTTCAGCAACATCAAACGATTTATACGCAATCGCACCCGCTGACATGCCGAAATCAGACCACCCAGACCCACCAAGAATCGTTAGTGATGGGTTGAGTACCGTGTCAGTCGCCGTAGCATCAGAGCTCGTATACTTCACGATAGCGAACATAGAAAACGGTGTGATCGCTGATTCTCCTGAACCGGCTACCCATTGTTCAGGTGTAAATTTGATAGATGGGCAACCCGTGCCAAAGACGTCAGCTGTCTGAATAGGTCTGTTAGCGCCGACGGCTTGGACTTGCGTGTCAGCATTGACTGTTTGGTCGACCCATTGGCTGACAGCGCCGGCTCCTGCATCGGTGACACTTTTATTGGAGTCGAAGTAACGTGTGATACCAGTGATTTGTAACGGGCTCCAATATTCGATCAGACCGGTTCCACCGGTGCTAGTACCCGTCGCATTTGTGACAATAACATCGACAACGCCAGCTGCATGTGCACCTGGAATACCAGACACATGCGTTGCGTTGTCGATAGCGAAAGATGTGAAAGCGACCCCGCCAGCAGAGATAGCAGTACATCCTGTCGAACTATCAACAGTAACGACTACACGTTGGCCACCTCCTGCAATATCAATACGCGGATAATTAACAGCTGAAACTACAGGAACGCTTCCTACACTTTCCTCAACAACTGGAATTATAAAGACTGATCCTCCTAAACGAGTAGAATAGTACGTTCGTCTCATCCTAGTAGCGTCGACAGTCCCTCCCCCTCCTTGACCATCTGTGACAATGATTGGTCTTTGGATGAAAAAGGAGTAGTTCTTTTTAACTCTTCGATAATCTCTACTCATAGTCGACGGTTCTACATAAGTAATCGAGCCTTATCGTCTACAGGCTTCGATTCTCATGTTTACAGGATCTGGCTTGCCAGGGTGGCAAGTGGACTTCTCTCTCCCTTAATGAGAGTAATGTGGCCCGCGATGCCGTGGTCTTTGAACTTCTCGACGGCACATGTGAGTCCATTCGTGAAGGCATCCACATGGATGTTATCGATCTGATCGATGTCTCCAAGAAGGATGATCTTAGTATTGTCGCCCACACGAGTGATAATCGTCTTAAGTTCGTGCATGCTGAGGTTTTGGGCTTCGTCGATGATCATGAACGTATTCGGAATGGACCTGCCACGAAGGTATGTGATAGCTTCCACTTCGATCTTTCCATCGTTGATAAGCTTATCGACGTATGGATCACGCTTGAATTCATGGATAAGACCATCTTTTTTGATCTTCCTATGGGCAAAAAGGAACATCAGATTGTCCTTGATGGGTGCAATCCAAGGATCCATCTTCTCTTCTTTCGTTCCTGGAAGGAATCCGATGTCTTTACCAACAGGCTGCACAGGCTTTGTTACGATGATTCTCTCGTACTTTCCCTCTTCGAGAACCTTTTTAAGTCCCGCAGACAAAGCTAGCAATGTTTTTCCGACACCCGATGAACCAATCAAGGTGACAAGTTTGATATCGTCGTCCATGAGGAGGTTCAATGAGAACACCTGTTCCTTGTTTCTGGGTTTCAGCCCAAAAACGTCCTTGTGATCGAAAAGCTTTTCGATAGGTTGACCTTCTTCGACGAAACGTCCGATTGCAGCTGGAGAATCAGGATTGCTCTTCATGATGACAATTTCGTTCGGATGTAGTCCTTCTCCGTCCAGATACACATTTCTTGACTCGTACCAGTCGGCGAGGACAAGATCCTCTACTATGAGAGTCTTCACTCCCTTGTAGAGTTCTGATGTGTCGTCGGCGATACGCATGTGAAAGTAGTCTTGGCACTTGATCCCGAGAGAGTCGCACTTTATTCGAACATTGATATCCTTAGAAATGAGGATGCAACGCTCTGAACCATTTTCTAAAGCATCGGATATAAGTTTCGCTTGTGCGATGATGACGTTATCGACTTTCGACTGGTCTTTCAGCTCTGCTGGTAGAAGCAAGTGGCTGTGAGGAGGAATGGGAAGCACAAAGAGCTTCCCACCGGTGGGCAAGACTACTCCTTCGGACAGATTTCCAAGCTCTCTCAATTCATCTAAACGACGGCTGGTGGCGCGGGCATTTCGACCGATTTCATCCTGTCGCTTCTTTTGCCGATCGAGTTCTTCAAGAGCAACAAGAGGTACAACAACATCGTTATCCTGAAATGCGTGCAAGCAATCTGAATCGCTCAGCATAATGTTCGTATCAAGGATGAACACCTTTGTCTTTGGAGGTGCACTCACCATACGTTTTATCTTACCAGCGGGTTTTGACTGCTTCGTATGTCGAACCGATGTTTTTCTGCTCATGGTCTACTAACTCAATCTACACAACGAAAAACTCGAAATTAAAATCTTCTTATGGATAAGCGTCATTTAAAAGTGGTGGCAGGGCAATCCTGCTTTTCGTTCTACAGAACGAATGCAGTCGAATGCCAGAAGAAATCCTGCCGCAACTGGATGCAATCAGGTGAACACATGAACTGTGCCATCATTGCTGCATCGAGTGGAAAAATGACGCTTCACGAAATCGGAAAAATCTTCGGACTCACGAGGATGAGAATTTGCCAGATAGAAAAAAGAGCCCTTCAAAAGATCAAACAGGCTTTGGGGTCTTATCTGTTTTCTTAGCTTCAACGGGTTTTGCCGGAGAAGGCTTGACTACGGATTTTTGAATTTTCTTCAGAGTGATCTCAGGAAATTCTTCTGGTTGATTTTCATCACCCTCCGTAAGAACATCCTTTTTGTCATTTACTAAAAGGTGTTCTTTCATGTCCGCGATGGACAAAACTGATGCACCTGAAGGTTCATGAGCTTTGATCAGATGGCCCTGCTTGCTAAGACGCGAATGCGCAATTCTAGGGTCAAGTCCAGCATCAATTACATCGATAAGGGGTCTATGGATAGCCATTTGCTCAGTTTTCTCCTAGAATAAGTAAGGGCGAGCCATCAGAAGATGTGCTCGCCCTTTCAAGAGACATAGATCTTAGATAGAGATTACGTCTTTTTAGCCTCTCGGGAAGCCTTTCGTTCAGTCTTTTTCTCCTGGTCTTCCTGCTTCAGAACCTTGACAAGACCACTGACTTTATTTCGAAGCATACGAAGGCCTCGACGTGCTCGAACTCCTGCAGATACGTTGCCCTCGGCATTTTTCAGAACATCAAGTTCGACAGCAAGAACAGTAGCTTTAAGATCATCCCACAAAATTTTCACGTCACTCATCGTTATCCTCCAAGATAGCTAGGCTAATTTTATCATCTTTTTGGTCACTTTTAACCAATAATTTTGTCGACGATGCCCATTTTTACGGCATCTTCAGGTGTTAGAAACGTATCGTGACCTGCTTTCATCAACGATTCTAACTGTTTAGCTGTCATTTTAGTTTCAGCTAAGAGAGCATCTTCCATCATCTTCTGTGAACGAAGGCTCTCTTTTAGTTCATTCGTCAGCTGAAAAATGTCTCCTTCAATAGCATCTGACATCGGATGGATCATCACACGAGCATGCTTTCCGATCATTCTTCCTCCCTTGAGACCACTCGCAAGGATCAAAACACCTGCAGACATGACCTTACCAAGCCCAACTGTATAGATAGGGCATGGTACAAACTTCATGATATCGTACAGAGCGAACATGTCGTCGACTGAACCACCTTCAGTGCTAATGATGAGAGTAATTGGATCTACTTTGTTTTGGTTGACGCACAGAATGATTTCAGATATTGTCGTGGCAATCGATTCTTCTGTCACTTCTCCCGTAAGATACAGAACCCGGCCTAAAGGATGGGGATCTGCCTCGAGCGCTGCTTTCGCAATGTCTTTCTTTGTGACTGTCTTTCTAATGCTCTTTCTGCGCTTTTTGACTGCCATGACTTCATTGAACCTTTTCCTCTATTGAACCTTTTCCTCTATAATATCAATGAAAAGGAACTTTTTTTCACGAAGGTATTCACGAAGAAGACTTGTGAGTTCCTGCATCTTTTCATGGTCTTCTAGTTCATATGACATGAGTTGCATGATCAAAAGTAGCTGATCTTGTGTTACTCCGAAGTTCACAATTTCCTTGACAATGCCTCGACACTTTTCGATGTCGATAGATCGACCAACGTTTTCAGCTTCCATTAGCCAACCTCATCTCCTACGAATTTTCCTTCAATACTGAACAAAGAAGTTCCAAGAATCTTCATGATTTTGACGATCTTACCTCCTTTGACCTTTTCCTGCTCTAACTGGACGAAAGATCCCCATTGGGCATTTTCGACAATCCACTTAGATTGCTCCCAAACAGACATATCGACATCATGTTTCTCAAGAATTGCGATCAAAGGTTCAGAAAGAGATACTTTTACGTCTTCTAAACTCACTAGAGCTCTTGAATCATCCCGATTAAGCAATTCTGATTTACAGATGTCGATTATTTTGTGGATAATCCCACAGTTCGGGCAAGAAACGAGCTTAACTTGCACGTTTCCATCCACAAGTTCAGAAAACACAACAAATTCATAAGCAGGTGGATCTGTCATCCGCTTGAATTGCGTAAGAATGCAACGGCACGTAATGAGATGTCTTGCGCAAGACTTCTCCATGTGAAATTACTTCGTCTTCGAACTTTTAGAGTCGATTTCTTTTGACACCATCTCTGCCAGCTGATTCTCAAAATTCCGGCTAGAATTGAGGCTGACCTGCTCACAGGTGCTGTTTACGATGTAAACAAGCTTCTGGAGATCTTCTTGAGTGATCTTGATGTCGTTATTTCTTGCAGCTGCAACAAGATTCTGCGTCGTCAACGTCTTACAAACCTCGGTAACGTCCCACAGCATCTTCACAACTTTCTTCGGTATCTCAGTCTTCATAGACATCTCCTATCAGGCGATTATACCATAGTTATGGATCGAAAGCACATGTCAACACTACGTAAAAACTACTCTGTCAAGAGACTTCGGCAAGAAAATCTTCTTCATGAAGCTATCATTGATGCTTTCTCTAACAATTCTGGCAATGTGCAAAAGGTCAAAACTGCTCTGACAGGAGCGAAAAACGTGGCCCAAACGTACGGCATGAAGAGCATCTTAACAGCTATCGCGACGGCTGAACAAAAATTCATGGCCGGAATAGCGAATCCAAAGGCCGCAGGAGACTCCATCTCGTACATCCTGACTTTCAGCGACATCATGGCAGAATTTTTCCAGCAGATGGACCAATGGGTCATGCAATTGCCTGCAGTTTCTCAAGCAATGGATGCGTCAGATGATCCTGTTAACGCTCAGAAGACATTGAAAGAACTTCTTGGTGACCAGGCTCCAACCCTCACGAACATCGTTCAAAAACAATTTGATAAGAGCGCTGGAGGATTCATGAAATCGCTTGGTCGTCTGTTCAAGTCTGGAAGAATGACGTCTGCTAAAGACGCGCTCACATTTGTCGGTCTAAATGCTCAGGCGGCTGCAGAAGATATTTTGAACATCCAAGTTTCGAAGTACAAACAACTTCTGCAAGCTGGTAAGCAGGTCCAAGCTCCCCAGATCACTCCACCAAACCCTAATCAGAATCCACAAAGTGGTTCTACCCAATCCACTCCTAGCACTCATGCCCAAGCGGCACAAACTAGCCAACCGACCCAAGCTCCCGTTCCTGCCCAGGGAACAACAACGTCAACAGGGAACGCTCAACTTGCTCAGAAACCTTCTCCTGAAGATGCTCAGAAGAGAGATACGACCCTTCAGGGTGTTGTTAAGAACAGAAATGCTTTCAACACTCAATTGATGAGCCAGTTGTCTAACGACGAAATTAAGTCAGATCTTCTGCAGATCGCTCAGTCTCTCGGAATCAAATTAGTATAACTCCTGCGAGGTTATTTTCCATGGTCTTTTCGAATTTTTTCGTGAAAACATTGGATGCAATGTACGTTGGAACAGGTATCACGTTTCCATCGATTTCGACCACTCCAAATTGGAGGCATGCTCGAACGAGTCGTAAGAAAGAATCTAAAACAGATTCGATGTGATCATACTGTTTACCAAGCGGAACGCTGATCTTCAGGCAATTTGTGGACAGGGTGGCCATCCGTCCCTCTAACATCTTTCGTCTAACCTCATCCGTATCTGATGCACGTTTCTGGAGATTTCTCAGATGTTGTTTAACACTTCGGGTTGTCTGGGGATTGATTATTACCAGCTTACCATTTTTGAAAATGACTCGTTCTAACCTTGGTGCAGCGTCTGCTGAGATTGTACGAATGAGATCTCCCTTGTCAGATGACACGAGATCACCCGCAGATACCATGGCAAGATCGACTAAGGTATTTAGGTCTTCGATGTCAAATCTCACCTGAATTAGGAGCACATTCAACTTACCAATGATCTTGTTATGTTGAATGGTAGAGATTACATCATTGGCAAAGTTTCTGGCGAAGATGATTCCAGGAGTGGCATCCTTCGATAGATACTCCAAAATTCCGTGCACCTCTCCCACAGTTTCGATGAAACCGTCAATGATGAAGCACTTCACATTTCGTTCGTCGAACTGACATTTCATGGGACTTTCGAGATTGAAGACGTAACCATCCATCTTCTCAAGGATGGTTTTGACAACGTGCTCTCTCCTCAAGAAAATGTTCCCGTCGGTTTCTATCAACCCCAGAACTGTCATGAGAAATTCATGGTATCTCTCTTCAAATCGATCAAATATCATCTTTTCGAAGTCTCCAGTTCGAGGATACCGGCTATGCATCATTTCTTGTTCTAATGCCTTAACATCTTTCAACTTTCTTCCTGTAAGGATGTTCTTAGCGACGTCAACTCCAGAATTAACTCCGATCGATTCACTCTTCAAAGCATGCTGTTCAAGAACATCTAGGATGATGTTTTGAACAGGGTCGGGTGTACGCAACCATCCGAGAAAATTCTTTCCTTCGATGAGATGGTTCTCTCCGATGCTTACAAGTGAGAGCTCTTCAGGATTCCACCTTCCAAACATCTTTCGAAGATCATCTAACCCACGTAGCAGATCTCGCTTATCGTAGAACACGATGGTAATTCTTGTTCAGAATCATCAAGATTTGCAATTTCAGTGAAAACTAATGTGAGACGCCACGGCATCCCAGATGACTTTGGCCACCATCGTAATGACCGACAGAACGGCCGCAAAGACGTACTTTCGATAAAGTTTTAGCTTATCTTCAGTGTCAGCCACCCGCTGCACGATCTTTTCGACGTCATGATCAGTTTCAATTTTTTCGGTTTGAACTCGAACGAAGAGACCTGTCTGCGGATTGAAGACAGCTTCGTTCAGTTTATCGACGTTCTTTTCGATATTGTCGACTTTTTGGAAGAGTAGATCGAAACCACCGTTCAAAACGGGGGCATCCAACTTTTCTTCGAGCTTCGACAGAAATTTGAGAAGTTCTCCTTGACGGGAAGGAACGACTTTTGAACCGGCCATGTCTTTAAATAGTATACAATACTATTGGAGACCATTATAATGACGTCCGGACAAGCCGTCCGTCTCTTAAAGATTTAATAGTATCTTTAAAGACTGTTAATACAGTTAAGAAGTAGACGGGCGCGTAGTAAAATTCGAAGTACACTTTTCAAAATAGTGGTGTACTCTATGAAAAGATGAACTTTTTCGATGCTATTCAGTCCAAGAGTCAGATCAAACCCGACACGCAAGTCATCTTTGTTGCCGATCTCTTCGTAGAAACATACGTGGGAGGAGCTGAGCTGACGACAGAAGCTTTGGTCGCTTCATCGCCCTATCGAGTCCAGAAGGTTTTTTCTCGAGATGTCTCGAAAGAGATGATCGACCAACACAAGGACAAAGCATGGATCTTTGGAAACATAGCCATGCTCAATCCGGCTGTAGTACCTGCGATCATGGGAAACTGCAAGTACGTTGTGCTAGAGTACGATTACAAGTTCTGTGCTCATAGATCACTTGAAAAGCATCTTGCAGTCGAGGGTAAACCATGCGATTGCCATGAGAAGCCGATCGGTGATCTCATCTCCACGTTTTTCGGTAACTCGTCTGGAATCTTCTGGATGTCAGAACAGCAGCAGGAAATCTACAGGAATAAGTTCCCATCTCTCGAAGACACGGACCAGTACGTTCTATCCTCAGTCTTCGATGAAACGTTCTTCATGTCGTTGAAGATTCTCAGGGAGAAGTACAAGGATCACGACAGGACAGAGTGGTTGGTCCTCAGGTCGAATTCTTGGATCAAGGGTAGCGAAGCCGGGGTGGAGTATTGCAAGAAAAACTCGCTTCCCTACAGAGAAATTTCAGGACTTTCTTACGACGCACTTCTCGAAGAATTAGCCCAAGCGAAGGGTTTCGTCTTCCTCCCTCCGGGTGGAGATACATGTCCACGCATCGTGATCGAAGCGAAACTCTTGGGTTGCGAATTGGTGCTCAATGATAACGTGCAGCATGCCAAAGAAATGTGGTTCGAGACATCCGACCTGGCCGAGATCGAACAGTATCTCTACGCCTCCCGCGAACTCTTCTGGAATTTCGTCAAGAACGAAATCGTCGAAAAGATTCCGAGACTCAGTGGATACACTACGACGTACAATTGCGTTTCTCAGAAGTATCCATTCGAACAATGTGTGCAGTCAATGCTCGATTTTTGCGACGAAGTTGTTGTCGTCGACGGTGGGTCGACCGATGGAACGTTAGCAGTTCTCATAGGATTGCAGCGTCAAAATCTTATCGAATCGACTGATGAGTACATCTACGATAAAGATTTGAATGAAAAGTCTAGGTTGAAAGTGCAAGTAATTGCTCGTGATTGGTCCCATCCGAGATTTGCAGTTTTCGATGGAATGCAGAAGGCCGAAGCTCGAGCACTTTGTACGGGGGATTTCTGTTTGCAACTTGATGCCGACGAAATTATATCTACTGATGATGGTCCAAAATTTCGTAATCTCATTTGTAATTTTCCAAAGGGTGTCGACCTTGTTTCATTACCTGTGATAGAAGGGTGGGGAACTTTTGACAAAACAAGAATTGACATAACTCCATGGAAATGGAGACTTAGTCGAAATGTTCGTGGCATTACGCATGGTGTTCCAATTACCCATCGTAAATTCGATGAAAATGGGCAATTGTATGCAATTCAGGGTACAGACGGTTGCGATATGATTAGCTCTCGAACAGGTGAATCAATACCTTTCGTCGGGTTTTACGACAAAAAAGCCCATGAGCTTCGTCAACTAGCTCTTTCTGGAAATGAACAAGCTCGTGTCGCATATGAAAATTGGTTCAATGACGTAATCGACCAATTGCCTTCTGTGTTTCATTTTTCGTGGATGAATATTGAAAGAAAAATTCGTACTTACAGAGATTATTGGCAATCGCATTGGCTTAGTTTGTATAACCAGCAAGTTGACGACATCCCTGAAAACAACATGTTTTTTGACAAGTCTTGGAAAGATGTCACCAATGACGATATTGAGAAACTTTCACACCAGTTGGCAGCAAAAACTGGTGGACATATTTTTCACTCTAAGTGGAAGGGTCATTCGACGCCCTCGATTGCGTGTCGCAAGAAAGTTCCTTCGTTGTAATGTGGTACGTGTACGTAGACGAAACTCTAGAAGTCGTTCCAAGAATTTACTACATTGGAATGGGTTCTCTTGGTAGAACAAAATGTGTCAAACGAAACAGTAAGCATACAGGAATTAGACACAAATATGGATTTGTCAGAAAGATAGTTTTTTCTACGTTTATTCGAAATCTTGCAATAGAATTTGAAAAACAACAAATTGTAGAGTGCAAAACTTTCATAGACGATCCTTTGTCAGATGATATTGCATGTAATTTCACAACAGGTGGTGAAGGAAGCAAGGACGTTTCCGAACAAACAAAGAAAAAGTTATCGCGCTCTCGGCAAGGAAAAAAATCGTCACTACCTACAAGAAAAAAACAAAGAGAAGCACTTCGTGGAAGATCTTTTTCTATTGAACACCGCCGACGTTTAAGAGAGATTGCAAAAAAGAAAAATCTCTCTGAACAAACTCTCCAAAAAAGAAGAGACGCTCAAAAGAAAAAAGTAATTCAGCTGCTTAACGACAAAATTGTTGAATACTTCGACAGTGTCTTGTCTGCAAAAGAATTTACAGGATTTTCTAATATTGATCGTGCTGCTAGGCAAGGTACGACAGCCGGTGGATTTCACTGGAAATATGTCTAAATGGGCGGGAACGCTAAAGCTGTCTATCGAAACACCGGAACCGTCCAAATATTCGACGGACGGTTGGCGTACGCTGAAAAGATCGATCTAAGAGAAGTTCAACCTGAACAGTTCGTAGACGATGTGAAGAAGCTCGTTCTAGAATTGAACAAGCCGGGAGTTTGGCAGCCGTCTTCCGTAGAAAATGAAACGATCTACTTCGGATCTTTCGACTCGCTTAGAGATCCAACAATTTCGAAGGAAGAGTACGTTACTTCCAAACCCATGATGGGTGACGTGGACATTGCAGTACCCTCCGTACGCATGGAGGCTTTGCACGACTTTCTAGTCCAACTCGAGGGCAAGGATATCACACCCAACTTCACGTACATCGGACAGAATCGCGTCGCTTTTAGCGGGAAGAAAGTCAACACGATATTCTTCTACAAGCGATGCAAGAAATTCCTGCAGGTTGACTTCGAAGGGATGACATTCTTAAATAACGCACCCGAAGAGTACGTCAAGTTCATGCGTTCGAGCCCATGGAGAGATGTCAAGGAAGGTCTCAAGGGGCTTGGCCACAAGTATCTTCTCACCTGCTTGGCAAGAATAGTGTCGTACAAGAGCAACATAGTCATCCTGACGGATAAATCTCCGATCCATCCGGCGAACAAGGTCAGGATCAAGCTCTTAGATGAAATTCCTCACTCGTTGACGTTTTCGAAGGAAGGACTTCGAGATAAGTTGAAGCAGCAGACCCGTCTAGGATATCCTGTCATGGTCGAAGGGAAGTACGCGTACAAGGAAGTTTCGAAGGAAGAGTCGATCGGAGAAACTAGCGTAAAGAAGATCTTCAAACGACTCTTTTCCAGAGAACCTCAAGGTAAAGATCTTGATGATTTTAGATCGTACATGGGGACTCTCGACCTGTGCCAGAAGTACCTCACCCGTGGAAAGATCGAATCCATCTACGAGTACATGGTGAACGTCAAACTATGGGGCCCCAAGGCCCAGGCCCTATCGAGGGATTCAGCCACGGATGATAAAGACATCAAAGAGATGATCATTTACACGATGGAGAGTAAATTCCCATTCTTGGTCGGAAACCTCCCACTGGAGGAGACCATGGACAAATACTACCTGAAGTACGAGGAGCGTGAGGAAGAGTGATGGAACATATCAAGATTCAAAAGTTGTTGACAGATTACGACATCGATCTCAGCACCGTTTCATTGGGAGATTTCGACCACATCGGAGAATACACGGCCAAGAAGAGCCGTGATAAGAATTCCCCTCTGTACGCAAATACCGGAGCCTACTTCAGACCGAACTACGAACGAGGAATCCTGATCTACTCTCTCATCAAGCGTTTCAAGCTCAAGTCGTTCCTTGAAATCGGATTCGGTAGAGGTTACTCTGCCATCTGCGCCGCCAAGGCATTCCATGACATCGGTGTCGACGGAAAGGTGACGACCATTGACCCCGTTTTTGATAAAGAACAGCTCGAAACCATGTCCCAGGTATTTCCGAAAGAATGGCTCGAAAAGATCGATCTGAAACAGGGTCTTTCGCAGCAAGTTCTCAAGGAGATGGATGGACCATGGGATTTCGTCTACATCGACGGCGACCATCATGCAGCAGCCGTTCAGGCCGACTGGGATCTGACGAAGAACAAGTGGGGAAGTTTCCTGCTCTTCGATGACTATCACCTACCTTCGAAGAAAGAAGCGAACATCGAATGTGCGATCGCAATCGATAGAATCGATGAAACTAAATTCGATGCTTCTAAGAAGTTGATCATCATGGATCGCAGAATTTTCTTGGACGATAGACGATACACGGACGAAGCCATAGATTATGGTCAGTGTTTACTAGCAAAGAATAGTTTGCTAGAATCTGATGGATGGTGATTTCTACTTACAAAATCAAAAGACGATCTCATATTAGAGATGGAAGAAAGTCTCGATATCATGCAACAGAACAACTTATTGCAGAACTTCATTGCGATAATTGCGACACATGGTTTAGCATGAAGATCACTCCATCTTTTCTTATCAAACAAAAACATCATTTCTGTTCGAAAGAATGTATGAATTTAGCTGCTAAAAATGGTGGGAAACTTTTTGAAGCAAAAAAGAAAACATGTTTAGAGCACTTTGGGCATGAATCTCAAAATTCTGTCCAAAGCGTCAAAGACAAGAAAAAGAAGACATTCGTAGAGCGGTATGGAGTCGAAAATCCATTCGAATCTTCTGATATTAAACTGCAAATTCGTAAAAATATCTTAGAGAGGTACGGTGTTGAACACACGTCTCAAATTCCAGAAAGTCGACGAAAGTTCAGAATAACGTGCCTTGAAAGATTTGGAACAGAAAATCCTCTACAAAATCGAGAGATTTACTTAAAAGTTCTGAAATCACGATCCAAAACTACTTCATTGGTGCATTGGAAAACTCAAGAAGAACTTCTTTGCACGGCTTCTTACGAAATTGCATTTGTAGAATGGTGTAACAAAAACCATATTGATTTTGATTGGCAAATTTCCCATACGATGCCCGATGGACGCGTTTACAATATCGATGCATTCATCAAGGATGGAAAGTTTAGAAACACATGGATAGAAATCAAAGGGTGGAACTACGAGGGAGGAAAACAAAAGTGGGAATGGTTTCACTCTATCTACCCCGAATGTTCTCAAATGTGGAATGAATCACGTTTAAAAGAACTCGGGATTTTACTGTGAAGGTGCTGAAGGTTCTAATCAATCGTGATCCTGTAGTTGGCCCCTGGGGTGGTGGTGCACGATTTCTAGAAGCTTTCCATTCTATGGCTAGGGAAAACGGCATTGAAATTGTAAAGACGCTCCAGCAGTCGCCTGATGTCATCTTTATTTTTCACCCTGATGAAGAAATAACAACAGCAGGATCGATCTCTAATGGAAAAGCAGAAGTCAACATGACAATCCGCGGTGTTTCATTCGACGCAGCCTTGGAACACAAAAGAAATCATCCGGATGTACAAATCATCGTTAGAGTGAATGAATGCGACGCGCGAAAAAGAACGACGGGTGTCGACGAGAAATGGATGCACATGATCCAACGCTCTGACCACGCGTTCTACGTGTCGAAATGGATGGAAACGTACTTCGATTCTCGCATCCAGCATGTTCAGAAGTCCTCAGTCATCATCAACGGTGTTGATCGCAGTCTGTTCAAAAGAGCCAAGAAAATTTCTGATGTGACCGGAAAGGTCAACATCGTCTGCGCTCATTGGTCCGATAACTTCTTCAAAGGCCAGGATGTCTACGAATTTCTCGATCGTTTCGTAAGAACTCACCAAGATTTCACCTTCACTTTCATTGGAAGAACCAAGGCGAACTTGAAGCATTCCCATCTTGTTTCAGCGCTTGATCCAAAGGACCTGGCTCTTGAGCTGTCCCGGTACGACGTGTGTGTGAACGGATCCAGATTCGATCCAGGACCCAACGCGGTGATCGAAAGCATCGCTGCAGGACTTCCAACGTACGTTCATGCAGACGGTGGCGGCGGAGTGGATTTCGCAGGAGCAGAACACGCCTTCAAAACTCTTCCAGAGCTAGAAAACATTCTCCTTTCTAAGAACTATCCCGCGAATCCGGATATTTTTCGCTCATGGGGAGACGTCATGGCACGTGTCTTCGATAGGATCAAGAGTCTATGATTTCGACCACGGGTGACGATTTCGTCGTAACATTCACGAAAGAATTCGTGGAAGATCTAGTAGCATACGCTGGCGATGGAAAGCTGAAGGGACGATTCGACGTAGATGGAAAACATCACGAATTCGAGGCGTCTTGCTCGGATGGAATCTACAAAGTCGTCATAAAGAAAGAAGCAAACAAATGACTCTCGCTCAGATACACAGTTTTTCTAACATGATGAGCGAGATGCTCACCGAACGTTTGACCGTCTTCAAGGGTAAGACGGCAAATCGTCAGACAATGATGGAGCTCTACACGACGATCTTTAATCTCACGGCAGACATCTTCATCCAGTCCAAGGTCGAACTTTCGAATGAGGCGGTGAACCTCATCGCCCAGCTCTATTACGAGGATTGTTCTATCAACAATCGTAACGAAGTCGACAATACCGTCTACACAAAGAAGGCTAAGCTCGAAAACATTCCGAACCACGAGCTTGTTATCATGACTAAGCTATGGAAGGACCATCCGTACGGCCAATTATTCGTAGAGACTTTGAAAAGGAGATCGTAATGAGATTATTATACTTTGCAATTGGAATTGCCATCGGCTTTTGTGGCGCAGATTTCATCGGTTCATGCAATCACATGAGCGATTTTCACGGTGCCAAACCGAATACTGACGACGTCGTGAAACTGTGTCGTGTGGTCACCCACAGTAGCAGCGATGGATACAAGTACTGGTCGTGCGACAAGATCGAGAAAAAATGAATCGCTACGTTTTCATCGCTCCCACGTTCAATGCTCTTCTCACTTGCAAGAAAGCTATCTTGAGTCTTGCCGTACAATCGTTTGAAAATTGGCATCTCATCGTTATCGATGACATGTCAACAGATGGAACAGAGCTCGAAATCAGAAATACGTTCAGTTTTCTCGGAATCTATGAGAGATTGACGTACATCAAGAATGACAAGAAGCTCTGGGAAGTTGAAAACGTTCTTCAAGGTCTAAAGAGATGTACTCCAGATGATATCGTCTGTCGTTTCGACCTCGATGATTACCTGACAGATGCTAACGCGCTTGAAATCATCGACATGCAGTACAGGAGTGATCAAAAATTAGAAGCATTATGGAGTTCTCATCGATGGTTTGATGAACGAGGTATCACCAACAATAACATCTCCGGTCCAATGCCTGACAATGCTGATCCGTACAAGTACCCATGGGTTTCCAGCCATCTCAAGACTTTTCGAAAAAGGGTCATCGACGAAGTGAATGACCAGAACTTTCGAGGACAGGATGGCAAATACATCCGTCGAGCGGGCGACCAAGCGATTTACCTTCCGTGTCTAGCTAGAGCTAAGAAGAGAATGTATCTACCTGTCACAATGTACGCTTATCGATGTGACATGAATCCGCAGACATTTCAGACCGACGACGCTAAATTCCAAAAAACAGAGGCTGATTTCCTTAGAACCAGAGGGTTCGTTGAGTGAGACTAGATTAGTCGCGTTCATGTACCTTCTGATGAGAGATGCGGCTCCCACCGGAGAGATCGTCAGAATCGTTCGTGAACTCAAAGTTCTTGGAGATGTGGACCCTATTTTCACGAGCCCAGAATTAGAAGCTTACGCCAAGAGGTTAGTCAGTGAACTTTTAGCATGAAAATTTTTTTCGACAATTGCGATCTTGGAGGAAGCCGGACCGGACCTAATACGTTCGCTCGAAGGTTAGCTCTAGAATTGTCGAAGAGAGGTCACGTTGTAGCGGACCCGTCCGATTACGATGTCGCGCTAACGTTCATAGAGAGATCTTTGCTCGTAGATTCTAAGAAACCGCTCGTCCAAAGGCTAGATGGAATCTGGTTTCATCCCAGAGACATCAAGACGAAGAATATTTCTATCAAAAACACCTACGACCAAGCCACCGAAGTCATCTTTCAGTCCGATTTCGATAGAAAGATGGTAGAAAAGTGGTTCGGTCCGAAGGAGAGAGGAAACGTCATCAGAAACGGCATTGAACTGTCGTCAATCGATGTTTCTCCAGGAATTTCAGCTCTCAAATCCACCTATTCGAAGGTTTTCGTGTGTTCTTCTAACTGGCATCGTCAGAAGAGATTGAAAGAGAACATCGAGTTATACCTTCAACTCAAGGCCTCCACGACAGAATCATGCTGTTTGATGGTCTTAGGCAGCAATCCAGACCACATGCAACCCGGCAAGGACATTTTCTACACGAACGCTTCTATTCCGCATGAAATTTGCCTGCAGATCTACTCTGTAGCTGATTGGATGATCCACCTAGCTTGGGCAGACCATTGTCCCAATGTCGTTGTGGAAGCATTGTCGCAAGGATGCCCTGTGATATGTTCTGAAACGGGCGGAACTCACGAACTCGTAGGTCAAAATGGTTTGATCCTCAAAGAAGGGCACGAATATGCCTTCGAAGCCTTCGATTACGATAACCCTCCAGTTTTAGATCTAAGCCAGGTCTCGTCCCTACCGTCCATCGTTGTCGACAAATCAACCGTGGATATCAGCAGAGTGGTAGACGAGTATGAAAAAGTGCTTTCAAAAGCCGCTACCTCACGTACTACTTAAGCACAGTCAACATGAAACTTTTCACAATCGAAGATCAGAATCGTCTGTCAGAAGCTCGGTACGAAGCAGAGCAGCGTGTTTTGAAGCTTGCAGAGATCCTCATTTCTGGTAGGGTCAATGAGTCTGTTGGTTTCGATGTCGGTGAGCAGCTGTTAGCTGAAGCTCACAAGCTCGAAAAAATCATAATTGTAGAAGCTCTTTCTGACCAGGATTTCAATACCCTACAGAAAAACTTCCGATCCTTGCTTCGCCCGATAGGGTCTTTGGTGAAGAATTTGGCTGGAACTGATCTGGCTAGCAAGCTCGATGCCGCCAGAATCACAGGCACAGAACTTCTGAATGATCTCTACGATGATGTGAAAAACGTGGAAGCTGGCGTCGGTGGTGCAGGTGTTCCTAAGTCGAAGGAAATGTCGGTTGGACGAGACAAGCTCGCAAAATGCTTTGCAGACATCGCTATCCTCACCAAAGGAGCGATGGCCCTGGGAGATCTCTTCAGTGATGATCCTGCCAGCTTGGGCGGATACACCGCAATGAAGGAAATCACATCTTCTCTTGAGCGTGACGATCTACTCAGCGTTCCTCTACGACAGGCTTTCGTTGCCTACGCCGAATCTGTCAAGGCTAATAGCCTTGACCAACATGAAAAAGACGATGCGAAGCATGACGATTGGTTCGCTCAGGGAGATGCAAATACCCATTGGGACGAAGACCAGAAGGCTCCACCCCCACCCCGCAAGGACAACGTTCCTGGCGGTGGAATCGCAAAAAAGAAAAAGCAGGGATTCTTCTCACGTCTCTTTGGAAAGAAACATGAAGGTTCCGAGCGTATTAGAGAGTACCAGGATGAAGCTCCCGCGACCAAACGTGGAGGATTCTCTACTACAAATTTTAGAACTTCCGAGAAGGATCCGTTTCCGCAGCAGCCGCCTGAGAAGGATCCATTTGGATCTAACAAACATTCCCATCTTGAAAAGAAATTCAAGGCGATTCTTCAAAAGGCTATGTTGGAGAAATCACCGGGATTCGCTCGCATGGTGAACGTTCCTGCTCTCATCGACACCCTCATGAACAAGAGCTATGATCACCTCGCAGCAGTCTTTGGAAGATTTAATGATCTCGTCTCGAATGACGTTGACATGAACTTTCTCAAGAGTGTCGTGAATAAGCCTCTCAGCGTCAGCGGAGCCCTGAAGACAGTTTGGGATTCGTTCAGTTCTGGCACCATGGGTGGAACCCATGGACGTCCTCGCTGAGCTAAAAGCTTTAGTTTCTGAATTTACAGGATCCTACTTTCTTGGTAGGATCCTGTTGTGTGTCAGGGGTATCGAGCTCAAAAAGTATGTAAATCTTGCGGAATGCAATTTCAGGTTGTAGGCAAGACTAGACACCAACAATTCTGTAGCAAGCCTTGCATCAACAAGGGACGAACACATACAGAAGAATGGAAGTTAGAGATGTCTACGCGCAATTCTGGATCTGGTAATCCATTCTATGGCAAGAATCACTCACTTGAAACGAAGCTCTTTCTTAAAAACAGAATTGAAGGTTTGACGTGGGAAGAACAAATGGGAGAAGAAAGAGCTTCTCTAAGGAAAGAAAAACAGAGTGAAACTTACACTGGAGAAGGAAATCCGTTCTACGGCAAAACGCATACTGTTGAAACTAAAAACAAGATCTCAGAATCTCATCGAGATTGCTCTGGATCAAATAATCCAATGTTCGGACAGGGAGAAAAACTAAGGGGAAACAAGAATGGTGCATGGGAGGGAGGAATTTCCCATGATCCATATTGCGGATTGTTTACTGAAAATCTCAAGACAAAGATAAGAACACGTGATAGATTTACATGTAGAGTGTGTGGGAAGAATGGTAGTCATGTTCACCACATTGATTATGACAAGTTGAACAGCGTTGAAGATAATCTTGTAACTTTGTGTCATAGTTGCCACATGAAAACGAATTTTGGTCGAGAAAATTGGACGGAGTTCTTTCGTAATGAATAAGAAGAGCGCGATGATAACGGGATCGACGGGACAAGATGGATCGTACTTGTCAGAACTTCTCCTTTCTAAGGGATACGAAGTCTACGCCCTAGTGCGTCAGACGACACAATTCACACCTGACAAGTACGGTCACCTCCGTAGCTGCATGTCCGACCCCCATTTTCACATCGTCACCGGAGATGTGAACGATCAACTACGGATGCAGGATCTCATTCGAGAGATCCATCCAAATGAAGTCTACAACCTGGCTGCCCAAAGTCACGTCGGAGAATCGTTCAAACAACCGATCAGCACCTGCGAGACGACAGGTATGAGCGTCATCAAAATTCTAGAAGCCATCAGACAGGTCGATAAGAACATTAGATTTTATCAAGCTGGAAGTTCGGAGCAGTTTGGCAAGGTTTGCGAAACGCCACAAAACGAAAACACAAAATTTCACCCCCGCAGTCCTTACGGGTGTGCTAAAGTGTTCGCACACAACGCTACTGTAAACTATAGGGAAGCTTACGATATCTACGCTGTCAGCGGGATTCTCTTTAACCATGAGAGCGAACGTCGAGGAGAGAACTTCGTAACTAGGAAGATTACCAGAGCGATCGGTCGTATCAAAGCGGGAATCCAACACGAGCTAGTGCTTGGTAACACAGATGCGACACGCGATTGGGGGCATGCTGAAGACTATGTCGAAGCCATGTGGCTGATGCTTCAGCAGGAAACTCCCAAGGATTACGTCATCGGAACGGGAGAGACCCACACGGTCCAAGATTTCATCGACATCGCATTCGCTCACGCGGGTCTCGATCCCAAGAAGTATGTGAAGACGAATCCCGATTTACACCGCCCTGCAGAAGTCGATACCCTCTGTGCTGACCCTAGTCTTGCAAAGAAGGAACTCGGTTGGTCTCCGAAGACGAACTTCTCTGAGCTTGCGAAAAGAATGGTCGATTACGACATCGCACTTGCTCTCAAGGAGAAAGAACAGCAGTGAAAGTTTGGATTCTAGCTCCGGGAGAGAACTGGATCGTCGATGAAATGGCGAAGCAGTTCAAGCAGGACAACCCCAATATCTGCACTAACAATGTCGATGAAGCTGACGTCATTTGGGCGATGGCTGATTGGTGTTTCGATAGAATTCCCGTATCGTATATCAAGAGTGGTAAGCCCATCCTTACGATGTTGCATCATTTTGTTCCAGGCAAGTTCGATTTCCTATCCGAAACGGAGTTCTCGCTACGAGATCGACGCACGACCGTGTACACAGCTCCGAACTTTCGCACTCGAGACTTCGTTTCCAACTTAACCAACAAACCCGTTCACATCGTTCCGTACTGGGGTCACACTGAAAGTTGGAAAAAGACCGGTGACAAGTACGAACTTCGAAAGAAGTACGAAATTCCCGAGGATGTATTCGTCATCGGATCTTTCCAACGAGACACAGAGGGACACGATCTCATCTCTCCCAAATTAGAGAAGGGTCCCGACCTGCTCGCAGATTTTATCTGCAGAGAGCATCGCAAAAGAGCCGTCGTGATCGGAGACATTCCCAAAGTTCATGTGCTTTTAGCCGGATGGAGACGGCAATACATCATCGAGCGTCTTGAAAAGGAACATGTTCCGTACACATACATCGAACTTCCATCGCAAGAAACGATCAACGAATTGTACCAAACACTCGACCTCTATCCTGTCACTTCGCGCTACGAGGGTGGACCACAATCACTCATCGAAGCAGGAATGCTAAGCATTCCGGTTGTATCCCGGCCCGTTGGTATAGCCGAGCTGGTGCTCACGAATAGCGCTATTTCTGACGATGTGTCATCGGCAGTTTCAGAAGTTCCTAACGTCGAACGACTCAAGACTCCTGGTGGGTATTCACCGTTCATCGAACTTCTTAAGAGCGTGATCAAATGAACATTTTTCTGTGCGATAAGGATAATAGAGATGTCACCTCTCTTGTTTACCACTACTGCAAGATGGGTCACAAGGTCTTTCTTCCAAAGCCTGGAAGCGAGGGATTCGGACACCAGCCGTCGTGGCCTCGTCTTGTCCTCAAATCTACGAAAGAACCTACGAAAAGAAACTTAGATGTTCATGGGTACGAACAGTACGATGATGTCAAATTTGGTGAGGATCGATTTCTCTCCCAAGAGATCGAAGAAATACAACAAAAACTCTACGAGACCAATGCATCTTGCGAGCTCATAGACATCAATATTGATAATGTTCAGATCGACGCATGGCACACTACCCCGAATTCTATTTTAGATGTCCAACAATGGATGGACTACGCAAAGAAACACTTTCCTCATGCGAAGTGGATTTCTAGCTGCATGACGCACTGGGATCATAACCTCCAGGGAGGTCCAAAGAACATTGTCAAATTCTTGCCCGCGAACTATCGTGATATTCATCCTCATCTGAATCAGGTCGAGATGTACCGACATCGAATCGAATTTGATGTCATGAACATTGATTACAACGAAGAAAAGAAACGTGAGGGGTGGGCATCTTTCAATCACAATTTTGCTGTTCGTCAACCCCAATATTGGGAGATTCAGCAAGAGCTCAACAAACGTCTTGATGGAAAGATCAACATTCCGAACTACGGTGGCAACATTCGAGTCGTTGGTGCGGACATCAAGTATTCTGGAGAGAATGGTATCACCGGGAAGGACCTGACTATCTCCCCACGCCAAGCCATGAAGAAATACACAGAACTTCGGGGAGTCATGCACCTCAAGCAGGCAGATTGGGCTGGCGGAGTTCCGTCTATGAGTCGTATGGCAAGAGTCCCTATCATCGTCACCGGAAAGTACGTGCAAGATACGAAGTCAGAAAAGGTGCTCATCCATGATTTCAACTGCTTCGTTGCTAACGACGTAGAAGAACTTGTCAAGTACACAACATTGGTCAACGATGATGATTTCGCCTGGGCCAAGCTTTCGATGGGGCAGGATAGCATGAACGATATCATCTTCGATGAAGCATACTGGAAGTCTTGGGAAGAATTCCTTTCGAGGCTTGCGTGAACATAGCGTATCTGCTCGTAACGTGTTCTAGAGAAAAAACGAGAGACCTCATGCTTAAGAAGGTCATCGAAAGTCTCAAAATTCAAGATGCTTGGAAAGTTTGGGAGAGCGACTTTTACGTTTTCGATAATGCATCGACATACGAACATACGCAAGTAGAATTGATGTCATCCTTTAAGAAAGTCATCTTAGCAGAGGACAATTATGGATACTGGAGCGCCGTGAATTGGTTTGTAGAGTTCTCTCAAAATCGAGGATACGACTACGTTTACATCATGGAAAGCGATTGTGTTCATCACAACATCGAACAACTCCATGACGGAGTAAAGTTGCTTGAACTAGATCCCTCGTTGGGAATGTTGAGAGCTGCAGAGTTTTCTTTAGAGAACAAACATTTGTACGATAAAGCCCAACGTCATCCAGGATCTATCACTTCTGAGTGGTTCACACAGAGCAATTTTTTCACAAAGGAAACGGCTTCATACGAACAAACCGAGGTTCCTAACGTCTATAAGACGAACTTAGTTGCGAAAGTTTGTGGACTTCATAGAGTCTCTGTTCTGAAAGCGGTGTTGTTTCAATTGCAGTCGATTGAATGGTTTATTGAAGTTGATTTTCAACGCTTTTACCACAAGAAGTACCCATTCAATGCAATATTGGATGGCGGGATATACAATTCAACACCGGCTTACGAACCAAATGTAATTGCAGGAAGTCTCGTCAAAGAAGCAGTTGACGAGAATGGTTATCGTAAGACGAGAGAAGGATTCATCACTCCTGTTACGGAGATGAGGGTAAAATGAAGTTTTTCATCATTGGTGGAACGGGATCTCTTGGAAAGAAATTGATCGATAGACTCATCGATGTGCATGAAGTTTTTGTGTACTCACGTGATGAATCTAAACAATGGTCTATCAAGAATGACTTACTTCATCGCGGAACGGCTCCCGTTACGTTTTTCGTTGGAGATATCAGAGACAAGAATCGGTTGAAGGATGCCCTTCGCCAATCTCGACCAGACATCGTCATTTCTGCAGCAGCTCTTAAACAAGTCGATGTTTGTGAGATCAATCCTGACGAAAGCATAAAAACGAACCTCATTGGAACTCAAAACGTGATTGATGCTGTGAATGAGTACGCTCACAGCATGACGACAGGCATCGGAAACATCAAAAAGGTCACTCTTCTATTCGTCAGTACAGACAAGGCATGCGCACCTGTCAACACGTACGGAATGAGCAAAGCTCTTTCAGAACGACTCGTTACGAGCCAAGCAAAGACCGGTCTCAAGAATGTGAAGTACGTCTGCGTTCGTTACGGAAACGTTCTGGAATCCAGAGGGAGCATCATTCCGTTGTTCAGGTACCAGGCAGAGAATTCCGAGTACTTGACGGTCACTAATCCTGACATGACCAGATTCCTCATGACCCTCGACCAAAGTGTCGACCTGATCTTTAAAACTATCGAACTCGGAGCATCAGGAGAAACGTGGATTTCTAAGCTTCCTGCAATGAGAATCGGTGATATTGCTGACGTGTTCGCTGAACACTACGGGAAAGAAGTGAAGAAGATCAATGAGCGTCCTGGAGAAAAGATGCACGAAGATCTCATCAACGAGTCTGAATCTATTAGAACTCGTCTCGTTGACAGTGGAAAATACTACGCTATCCAACCTGCTTTCATCGTAGACTCAGAACCAAGGTTCGAATATTCTAGCAATGATGACGTGATGACCAAGGTAGAACTCAGAGATTTTCTCACGAAGATCGAGGTTCTTGATGCTCCAATGGAACGGTTCTCTGGTCAAAAGATCGAAGAAATTGTCTCAACCGCTCCTGTCGCTAAGCGAGAGAAAAAGTGAAAGAACGAAAAGAAATCCATCTGTTCAAGGCACATCTTGATGTAGATCTTGCGATGGTCTATCTTAGAGATGCTCTCGAATCTGGATTCTTAAACGAAGGTCAGCAAGTAACAGATCTCACGAAGGAATTCTCTCGTCTTCTAAAGTCCGACAAGTTGATCTTGGTCAATAGTTGCACGTCAGCTTTGACGATGGCTCTAAAGTTAGCAGGAGTTGAAGTTGGTGACGATGTTGTGACAACGTCTATGACATGCGTCGCAACTAACATGCCTATCAAACATGTTGGAGCAAACATCGTATGGGCTGACGTGGACCCAGATACGGGAATGATCAGTGCAGAAACTCTACAAGCCGCAATCACATCCAAGACGAAAGCCGTGATGGTAGTTCTGTGGGCCGGCAACCCTTCTGAGCTGGAAGAAATCCAGAACATTTGTAAGACCAATGATGTCAAGCTCATTTTAGATGCTGCTCATGCGATGTGCGCAAAATACGATGGAAGGCCAATACACGAATTCGCAGATTTTTCTTGTTACTCGTTCCAAGCAATCAAGCATGTGACCACCGGTGACGGAGGAGCTCTGATCTGTTCCAGCAAAGAAGATCATCTTCAATCAAAGAAGATGAAATGGTTCGGCCTCGATCGCGATAAAGCGAAGGACGAAAAGGGAAATTGGAAGGGTCAGCAGTGGGATGTTGACATCGAAGATGTTGGATACAAGTTCAACCTCAACAACATATCCGCAGCCATCGGAATGTCTCAGGTTTCTCATGTCAATAGGATCATGAGTAAACACCGAGCAAACTCCGAGACGTATGACGAACTCTTTACGACGACTGACCTGATCGAGCCAATCAAGAAAGACCCGAAAGCAGATGGATCTTCGTGGGTGTACACGATCGTTTTGTGTGACAAGCTCGCTCCGAAACGCGATGAGATCCTTAAACGACTCAATGATGAAGGCATCAGAGCGGGCGTCGTACACGTTCCAAACCATGAATATACAGTCTTCAGAGATGAACGCAAGGATCTTCCTGGTGTCAAACGATTTTTTGATCGTCAGTTCTCGTTACCATGTGGGTGGTGGATGAAGAAATACGACGTATCCTATGTTTTCGATAGGTTGATGACCCACGTCGAAATCTGTGCTAAGGACCAAGAATGAGAATCCACATTGTTACAAATGCTTCCACGCTACCTTACCACGACTACTGTATCGACAATCATCGTAAGCTAGCCAAGAATCCAGAAAAGTTAGAATTTTTCTCCTACTGCTTGGACGCACAAAGCTATTTTCGTCTGACATCAGAGGGTAAGAATTCTGTTCGCATCGCTGACAGTAGCGGTTCAGTTGGACATGCCCTGGGGATCCAGGCATTTCTTGGAAATCTCAAACCGAATGAAGTCAATATCATCACAGATTCGGACTGTATTGTTCTAATGAAAGAATGGGATGTTGCGATCGAGAACATTCTAACGACTGCTGGTATTGCAGGAACGACGTACGAAGATATCGGTGGTCATAGTTCGGGTTCGGGTGCTGTTCAAACGTACAAGAAGATTCCTAACTTCACATGGGCAGTTCTTTCTCCGAACTACAATTGGGATTTCGACGCCATGTGTCAGAAGCAATCAAATATGTTGATCGAAACTCCAGAAATGGAAGCGACATTCAACATTCCGATCGGTTCGTCTTTACTTCGGGAAGGAAATTGGAAACTTCCTGTTCATCTTAGAGAACGCAACATTCCGTACTACAGTTTCGATTTTGTTAGGCCCACGTCACCCCAGGCGAAGGCCGTGTTAAGCGGTGAGGATTACCACACCGAATACCAATTGAAGGACGGAAGACCCTTCGTGGCTCACCAACGTGGCTCCATGAGCAAAGCCTTCCGTAGCCACCACCTGTCCAAGTCTTTCTATGACGTATGCGAGGCGTACCTGAACAAGGAGAATGCATGAAACCAATTCTCATCACGGGAGCTTCTGGTGGAATCGGTCTTGCGTTGGTAGAGTACTTCCTATCAACAGGACACCGGGACATCGTTTGTCAGTATCGATCTGGAAATTCGGCGCTTTCGGAACTCTTTGCAAAGCACGATCTTGACTACTACAAACACACGTTCCCAGCTGATCTAACTGAAGAGCTCCAGGTTAGTTCTCTACACTCTCATGTGAATGCTCACTTTGGGAAGATATGGGGAGTGATCAATCTCGCTGGTTCTTCGTCTAACGGTATGAGTTGGAGACTTTCTAAAGATGATTTTTCTAAAGTCATCAACAACAATCTCATGACAACATTCTTAGTTTCGAAGGAATTCATTCCTGAAATGCGAGAGCAAAACGGCGGAAGGATCATCAATGTATCTAGCGTTGTTGGTTTCACCGGAGCTGCGGGAGCGTCTCACTACAGCGCTGCCAAAGCCGGCATCGTAGGGTTGACAAAATCGATGGCTCTCGAACTTGCTAACAAGAACATCACAGTCAACGCTTTGGGGCTCGGGTACTTCGAATACGGATTGATCAATCATCTCTCTCCTGCAATTCAAGAAGATGTCAAGAATAAGACTCCTGCCAAGCGTTTTGGAAAAGGAAATGAGATCGGGGGAGCAATCAAGTTCCTGATGGGTGATGATGGAGCTTTCACGACAGGGCAGGTCATTCACATCAACGGTGGAATCTACCTGTGAACGAAATCGAATACAGGCCTCTCAAACTAGATGAGGACAAGAAAAAATTCAAAGCCCTCCATAACATTCTTTTCAAGAATACAGCCATGTCTTCAGAGTGGATGGACTGGTACTTCGAACTTGCTAAAGACGTTAGAACCTACGGGGCTTTTGACAATGAGAATCTCGTGGGAATCTGGTGTGTCGAAGCAAAAGAACTTAGTGTGGGCCGTAGAAACACGAAACCTGTCGGACGATGTTTTTCTGTTGGTGTACATCCCAGTTTTCAACGTCGAGGAATCTTTCTCGCTCTCAGCAAGTTTGCAATCGAACAAGAGAAAAAGAAGGGTCAGTACGACTACATCTTGGGATTTCCGCAATTTGGAAGATCGGTCATCGATGGCCATCTAAAGGCTGGATGGGAACACGCCCAAGACATCGATGTGTTTAGCATCAAACCAAGTCTCGTCGACGAGAAAGCTTCGTTGAATAGCGTAGGACGTTTGGAAAAATTTGATAACGAAGATTCTTTTGTTCCAAAGGGTGGATTCAAAGAATCAGCGAGATATAACACACGTCGATGGCTACGCCATCCAGACAACCACTACGTCTGTCTCGATTATGAACCTGGAAGTTTTATCGTTGTGAAACCGTATGGAGATTCCTGCCACATCCTAGGGTTAGAAGGTCCTAACGAAGATGTTATTGAACTTCTTGAAGCTGTGAAGACACTTGCTAGGCGGCATGCTTGGAAAGAAATCAACATGTGGTGTGCCTCGAATGATCCCAAGAAAAGCGCTGTAAAAAGCTGCGGATTCTCGTTAGGATCTGAAAGAGGAACAGGCGTCAAATTACTGGCTGTCAGAATCAATGCGATTGAACCACTTGTTCTTGACAAATGTAGTTTCCAAATGGGCGTCGAGGAGGTCTATTAGTCAATGAATTACTCTCTACGACCCATCGAAGAATCTGATCATGAATGGCTTGTCGTTCTACATAACGATCCGCTTGTACTGAAAAACGTTACTGATCCCACGATAATCACTCTAGAGTCTCATCTCAAATGGTGGGATGGCATCAAAGACTCGAAGAGTGAAGAACGTTTCATTTTCTGCGTGGATGGGATGAGAGCAGGGTTCACCAAGTTCTACAACATCGACCGTGCAAACAAAAACTGCAAGCTCGGTGCAGATCTTCACGAATCTTTTCGTGGTAAAGGACTTGCGAAACACATGTGGAACTTGATGATCGATCGTTGTTTTCAAGTTCACAGATTACATCGAATTGCTTTGACAACAGCAGAGTACAATGATGTTGGAATTTACACGTATCTATCGTTAGGATTTCGCATTGAAGGTCGAAATAAATGCTCTCTTCTAAGAGATGGAAAATTTTTTGATGAAGTTTGCATGTATATGCTCGAATCATTTCGCAATGAAAAACCGACACGTAGAGAAGGACTACAAAAATGTGCCAGTTGTTCAGAATTTATGATCAAAAAGAGCCATACGCACAAAGTTTGCAAAACCTGCACTCCTACGAATTCGTCTCGTAGTCGATATAGACGATACAAAATTTCCAGCAAACAACTGCAAGAGATGATCAACGATCAACATGATTGTTGTTTTTTGTGCACAAAAAAATTCACTAATCACCAAAGAGGAATGCATGTAGTTCATGATCATGAACTAGGGACCGTTAGGAAACTTCTTTGCCATCGATGCAATTGGATTGTCGGACTAATTGAAAAAATGACATCTGATGAATCGCTAGATAAAGTGCTTGACTACGTCAAAATGTTCAAATGAAAAAAGTTCTACAGATAGTTGATAGTCTTGAGTACGTAACGACGAACGGGTTCCAACACCAACTTCTAAAAACTCTTCAGCAAGAAACAGATCTGCTGACGATTCCCATCACTAAGTTGGAAAAATTTCACTGTGAAGGTCGGATCGTGCTATCGACCCTTAAGTTGAGATCTGTCGTAAAACATGTTGATTTGCTACAATTCGTTCTCGGATCAACTCCGCTGTATGTATACGACCAAGACGCTTGGGAATCGTTCATGGATGAAGGGTCTTACAGAGGAAGCTATAAGATGATCAGTTCAAAACTCAATGTCGTGAGTTTTTTAAATCCATCCAAGTGGTGGTCAGACCACATCAATTCGATGGGATCACCCAGCAAATTCATCAAAATTTGGATCTTACCAGAGTACTGCGGATCAAAACAATTCTCTCAGAGGACAATAGACGTGGGTTTCATGGGACAACTTCACCCATTCAGAAAAGAATCATTCGAATCGTTGAAAGTTCTGGGGATCGATGTCACAACTTTTCCGGGTGAGAGCTACGCTGCTTACCTTACTAAGGTTTCTGACATGAAATTCTTTCCACATTACGAACCCGCACGATGGCACATCGATGGAAAGTTAATCGAATGCAGCGCACTCTACGGTAAAACTGTTGAAGTCATGGCTCGAGGAACATTCTGTTTGAGAGAGAAATGTGGTGAGGCCGCACATTGGAACTTGTCCCAAAATCCCTTGTTACTTGAGTTCGAATCTCTTGAGGAGTTCGTGGAAAAAGTTCGTCACGTGCAATCTCTCCCTGTAGAAGTTGTTGATTCTATGATTGAAACTGGAGTGAAAATGATCGTAGAAGACATTGGTTGGAAAACTGTCGTGGAGGCTATCGATGAAGCCTAAGATCTTTGTCGGGACCATGCGAAGTGGAGAAGAAGAGTTCGAAGAATCTCGAAAGTTGATTCTCCAGCAGAAAGATGTCGACGTTGTTCACTTCATTGTAGACAGCTTGCCAGAATACGAAGCCCATAATGCTCTCTGGGAAACATGGAACGATTGCAAGTGGAACTTTGAAGTATTCATCAAAGTGGACGCAGACACATTGATCGATGATCACACGAAGTTCTCGCAAATCGCTGCAGAATTCGCTAAGAACCCTCGTTTGACTGGAATGCAGATCCCGTTACATGATTACTTCATGGATGGACCGATCCTCGGGTTGAACTGCTTCACTCCGCAGGTCGTGTTCATCCACGCGAAGAGTCGTTTACATGCTGACCATGCGGACACCAATCATGACATCGTCTATCGAGGAGAAGCTGTTACCCACCTAACTCCAGCTGGCAGGCACTGCGCATATCCGAATGATCGGCAGGCATTCCACTACGGTTTGCATCGCATGAAGAAGAACCAACGAGACACTATCGTAAGCGTCTATCATGCCTGGAAGAAGAGCGGAGGAAATGGGAGATTGCTTGCTCTTCATGGAGCTCGAACAGCAGCCATTTCTTCAGTAGACCATGATTACAACTCTTCAACTTTTGACGGAGCTTTCGCTCAACTCATGAGTGACGGAATTTTTGAGAATGGAAAGCTTTCAGACATGGAAGCATTCATGAGAATGCTCGGAGCTTAGAATTCTACGAAATCGCTTCCAAGTTCGAGAACAGTCTTAGAACATAGAAGAGTTTCCGGATTCATTCCAATATGTTGTCGAATGAAATATCCCGTTTCTTTCTCGACATCTTTGATTCGGGCAACTTCTTCACTTGTGAGAGTTTCTGCATCATGAAAGACGACTCCAGGGGCTCCTAGTCTGATGAGAGCAACCAGAACATCTATTCTTTGTGGACCGGGTCCGTCTACTAAGCACACTGTCTTTTGAAGATCTGGTATTGTCGTTCCGACCTTTTCAACAAATTCATCGATTCCCTCGTACGGAACAATCACATGCGTATTTTTGCAGGGGTTACAAACGCGCCAGCGTGGGTCATCCTCGTACGATAAAAGCACTTCCAGATTCATTCCGTGAAACCATGGAGTACTGCTGTTGCCCATTCCATGCTCGACTCCGTACACTGGGTGGATCGTATCTGAGAGAATTTGTAAACACTTCAAATGGGTAGCCACCCGAACAATCTTATCGGGATTTCTTGCAGCTGACCCACGAGTGTTGGGATAGAGGTTCATACCGATGAACATATCAAAATTCTCGATCTATTATTCCTGAAGAATACCCAAAATGCTATACGTTGTTCATAAAGACGGTAACGAAGACTACATCTGCACGACAGACACTATCGACTTCCATGAAGAACTTCGTAAGAACGGAGCGACTGTCATGACCGAAACTGCCTTCCAACCAGTGATTCCTAACCTGCAAGCGACGGATGTGGTCATGATTCACGTTGGGCTTGGAAATGAGGTCACCAGAATGGGTCTGAAGCACTTCTCGGGGCGTAAGCTATTGTTTACCATTGACGAATGCAAGAGTGACGGGATCCTCTTCAGAACTCATCGCGAGCTCTGCGAACAAATCGACTGTAAAGAGATGATCTTATCGTACCCGTCTGATAGGAACGTCAAATTTCTCCAAGAACATGGGTATAAAACGATCGCGTATAATCCTTCCAACGTCATCAGAACGTATCGAGAGAAAAAGTACGACATCATCATCAGCGGACAAATGGATAGAGCGTACTATCCGACCAGGGTACATATTGCAGAAATCGTCCTCAGAAATAAACACAGGTGGAATGTGGTACATTTACCACATCCGGGTTTCGAATTGTCTAAAGCTACGCATCAGTACACGGGTGAGAAGTATAGAGAACTTCTCGATGAATGCCGAATCGGCGTTGCATGCAAAGCGGGATGGAGAGATCGTCTAGTTGCCAAGTACATTGAACTAGGAGCTTCGTGGTGCTTGCCAATCGGAGATGCTCCTTCGTACATGCATCCTCTCATGGTAGAGTACATGATCTTGGTAGATTCTAACACTCCCGAGGCAGAGGTCGTATTAAAGATCGATGAAGCTCTTGAGAACATCGAATCTCGGAGAGATTCTTACACGGCAATGTGTCTTTGCGAACATGATCTATCGACGAACGTTTCGAAACTGGTGAAAGAACTGACGGGATGAAAAAGATCGGCTGCAGCTCAGAATTTCTTGAAGATCTCTTGGATCTTTCTTGCGGTGGTCTTGAGCTCTACAGGGGACTTAAGAAGTTCCCTTACACTCCTGACGCAAAATTGGTAGAAGGTGTACCCGTGCTGGTATCTTTCGAAAATGATGGAGCAAAAACTCAAATGTCTGTGACACTTAAGTTGAATCCTGAAGTAAGTTGAATCCTGAAGATGGAACATTCGAATTCAGCTGGGAATGACATGCGTTTCATTGTCTACAAACATACCAACAAAATCAATGGCAAGTCGTATCTGGGTTTCACGTCTTATACGATAGATGAACGTTGGAATCAACATGTACGAGCAAGTCGGGGAAAACGAAAATCGTTATTCTTGAATGCTTTAATTTCGTATGGAACAAGTGACGATGTTTGGTTGCACGAAACTTTGGGAACATATGATACAGAGCAAGAAGCGAAATTAGCAGAGATATCTTGGATCGCTCGTCTCAAGACGAATGGATTACGAGAAGGGCACGTTGGCTATAACATGACAGACGGCGGTGACGGAACTCGTATGTTAGGTCCTGCCAATCCGATGTTTGGAAAGAAAGGACCATTGTGTCCTAGCTACGGAAGAAAACATACAGACGATGCACGCAAGCGAATTTCAGAATTCCACTCAATCTTTAAGAATACAGATGAGTGGAAAGCATTCATGACCCAGCTCCACACTGGAAGAGTTGTGTCTGAAGAAACACGCAAGCAAATCAGTGAAACTAAACAGGGTACAATGACTGGAGAGTTGAATCATGCCTACGGAAAAACATATCGTACAAAAGAAACACATCCTGAATGGGCTGAAAAAATTAGTATTGCTCTAGAAGGTGATAAAAATCCGTTCTTCGGTAAGCAACACTCTGATGAGACGAAAGCTATAATTTCGAAGAAAAAGAAGGGTCGAAAGAACCCTAAAACTCCTGAATGGGAAGCCAAGCGAGCTGCTTCATACAGTAGAAATTGCGCGATAAAACGATTTAGAAAAGCATCAAGGAGATGGTTCTGTGGGAAAATATGATCTAGTGGTAGTCGGTGCAGGTCTCTGGGGGAGCACTTACACTTATTACATGAAACAACTTGGCAAGAAAATTCTTGTCATCGATAAAGCAAACCATATCGCAGGAAATTGTTACACCTACAATGATGGTGGAATCAATGTCCACGTCGCAGGACCCCACATTTTCCACACGTCAAACGAGCGGGTTTGGAATTTCATGAACAAGTTCGCGAAGTTCAATCACTTCGTGAATCGACCGAAGGTCATGCGGAATGGAAAGATCTATTCCTTCCCAATCAACCTCCTCACCTTGTACCAAGTCTGGGGCGTAAGGACACCAGAAGAGGCCAGGAAGAAGCTTGATGAAGTCAAGGCTGATATCCCCAACCCGAAAAATCTCGAGGAGTGGTGCCTCTCCCAGGTCGGAGAAGAGATCTACGATCTGTTCGTTCGCCACTACACGGCGAAGCAATGGAAGACAGATCCAAAGAATCTCCCAAGCTTCATCATCAGACGTCTTCCCATTCGTTTGACGTTCGACGACAACTACTTCACGGATCCGTACCAGGGAATTCCGATCGGCGGATACACCCGCATCTTTGAACAGATGTTAGATGGTGTCGAAGTTCAACTTGGCGTGAATTTTTTCGAAGAGAGGACTCGTTTAGAGAACATGCTCAAATCGGACGGAAAGTTGATCTACACTGGTAGACTCGACGCGCTATTCGATTACGACCAAGGAGAGCTCCCGTACCGAAATCTCCAGTTCGACCACAAGAGGCTTGAGATTCCCGACTTCCAGGGAAACGCAGTCGTGAACTACAACGACCCAGACGTAGCGCACACGAGAGTCACCGAACACAAGCATTTCGAGTTCGGAACGCAGGACCATACGGTCGTTAGTTACGAGTATCCCATTGATTACGACAGGAACCACACACCGTTCTACCCGATCAACAATGAAGAGAACGATGCTTGCGCGCGTGCGTATAGTGCACGAGCTGAATCTGATGGAATTATTGTCGGTGGACGTTTAGCCATGTATCGTTACATGGATATGCATCAAATTGTGCCCTCTGCGATGCACAGATTTGAAAAAGAAACAGGACTCAAGATCGATTACATGGGAAGACTATAAAATGGCATTTGATTTCATCCAGAAGAAATTCGACAAATACGTTGACGAGACAGCGAACAGAGTTTTTAACACAGCATGCAATCAGCTCATGGCTTTGCCGTTAATATCGCCTCTTGTCACGACAGTCACAACGACCATGGTTCCAGAACCACATTTCTTGACCAACGTCACATCTCGTGTGAAGGATCTATTTTCGCATGCAGGAATGCACGCTGAGATCCTTTTTGATTCGAATGGAATGTCGGTAGAGTTCAAAATGAATGTCTTCGACTCTCAGGAAGTTCTTGAATCCGAACACATCGACGATTTTTTCTGGAGTAGAAGTCCTGGTAAGTTTGTCAATAAAATGACAGGGCAGCCTGTCATGCTTGCTTCATCGCTTGCGCAAGGACCAACATTTGATGGAACAGTCAGAGAATGGTACGAGTGCCTCGTTGAAACTTGCATCGATGCGAGCAATCGAATCCATGAATATACGAAGGACAGTCCTGCAGAAATCATCCGTTGTGGACCAGATGTTCTTACGATCTTCGAATGCTCTGTGCTTTATCGTCCATCTTTTAGCGTAGATAATAACTCATCTCCGTACGAGGGAATGCTCTCCAATCGATTCAAAGTCATCAAAGATATGTCGATGGAACGCAATAAGATTGAAGTATCTCGAGTTCGAAACAATAAAAAGTCGTTTTCTATCGTCACTGTTATGGACATGAACATCATCTAAAGTAAACATGAAGAAATCAATCGGTTGCATCGGAAATGGATTCGTCGGCGGAAGCTTAACAACTGTTATGGCTGAGAAGGGATTCGACGTTTACGTTGCTGACAAGTCGGGAAAACTCGCCACGGGAGGAAAGCTTCCAAACTACGGTGGAGGAACAGATGAATTGGTGCATTTCTGCAATGACCAAAAGGATTTCTCAGGGGTCTACTTTGTCTGTGTGCCAACACCCATGTACGAGGACGGTAGCTGCGATACGTCTATCGTCGAAGGTGTTCTCACGAAACTCGCTTCGATTCCTGGAAAACGCATCGCTGTCATCAAGTCTACCGTTCCTCCCGGGAGCACGGAAAAATGGAACAAGCAATTCGAAGGAACAGGTTTGCGTGTCGTGTTCTGCCCCGAATTCCTGACAGAAGCCAACGCTTTGGACGACATGCGAAATCAGTCCAGGATCGTTCTGGGGGGCCCCAGGCCCCATATCAATGCTGTCAAGCAGGTGTTCCAGACAGCCTTTCCTAAGGTACCGATCATCAAGACCAGCTCCACTACTGCTGAGATGGTGAAATATACGTCTAATGTGTTTCTTGCAACGAAAGTGGCACTAGCAAACGAACTATCGCAAATTTGTGAAGCTTTAGATGTAAAGGGAATGAATATTGACTACGATAAAGTCGTAGAGTACGCTACTCTTGATCCAAGACTTGGCAAGTCGCACTGGTCAGTTCCTGGTCCAGATGGCAAAAGAGGTTTTGGACTTTCATGTTTTCCAAAAGACATTAATTCGTTGATGAATATTGCTAAATCTCTAGGAATAGACCCTAAGGTCATGTCAGGAGCTTGGAACAAAAACTTAGAAGTTCGTCCAGAGAAAGATTGGGAGTTGTTAGTTGGTCGCGCTGTTACAGATAAGAAAACGAAAATTTAGCTCGTATCGTCGTCCAATCTTTTTAGTCTGTAGAATTTGCAGAGTGCTCAAGAGAACTAAGCCGTCTGCTCTTTTTACTTCATTTTGTTGTAGTAGGCAATGCGCAGACATTCGAGCAAAGACTATTTTTAAAGGGCCCAGAAATCCAGCATACGGGAAGGTCTACCGTACAAAAGCTACGCATCCAGAATGGGCACAAAAAACTTCTGACACCCATAAAGAACATGGAACTCTCGTGGGAGACAAAAATCCCATGAAGAATTCTGCAGTCGCAGCCAAGATGTCTAAAACACGCCATGCGAATGTAACATCAGATCCAATCTATCGTGCTGCTAGGGCTGCTTCTGCACGACAAAATTGGAAAGATGGGAAATACGACAGCACAGCTGTCGGCAAGTGTAAATGGTACGAACATACGACATTTGATAAAACTCTCGTCAAATTGCAAGGAACATGGGAAGTTGCTTTTGCAAGACGTTTAGATGAACTTAAAGTAGAATATGTTCCACATCATGGAAGATGGGAATACATCGGCGAAGACGGTTTCGAACACACATACTATCCAGATTTCTACATTCCAATGTGGGATGTTTTCGTCGATGTGAAGGGCGCTTTTTGGAATGATGAACAGAAAAACAAATTAGACTTCGTTCGAAAAAGTAACACTGACAAGACGGTCGTTGTTGCAACGAAAGATGTCTTAGACGAATGGTCGGTAGATACGAAGAAAGCTCAATCAGATCTTCTTTAGAACCGCAAAGCAGAACCATCAAGGATCACATTCCCATGGAACATGGGATTACTTCCGACTGTGAATGTGAACACTGTAGTCTTCAGTTCTAGAGATAGGTTTTGAACGTGTCCGATGTCTTCAATCCGGTTCAACGGTTTTACGGGTACGTCTCCCGGAAAACTCATCGTGAACGAAAGCAGCAGACCGAGACCGTTGATCACTTGAACTTTTCGAGAGGCGTAGAGTACTTGTCGAACATCGTCTGTTGCTTCTTTTTCTCTGCTTGTTCTTGGTCAAAATCAGTATCCTTGAACTGGGGAGCACCCACCGTCGGTGTACCCGGTGGAGTACCTCCTTGGGAGTATTCGTCTGCCAATGCTTGCGTGCTCTTGCCAAAGGTTTCTACTGGATCTTGCGATTTCAACCATGTTTGAATAGCTTCAGGTGCGAGAATTTCTCCTCTGTCGGCGAGAATTTTAGCAATTGCAGAAGCTCGTTGAGCATTCGGATTGTTACCCTGCAGGTTAGCCTGGGCCAGCGCTCTCTCAGACGGATCGATATTGTGAACACCGGACGCAGGTTCAGTTCGAGCCTGCTGCATCGCATGCGTAGATGGTGCCCTTTGGGTAGCTACAGGTCCGAGCTCTACGATGATACTTTTGACAAGCTGCCTCAACTCAAGGATCGTTACGGACTTCTTCATTGCAGTGTCTATAAGTAGTCGATTCTCTAGGCAGTTGGTAAACACCAACCTAGACAGGTTATAATTGGTACGAAAGGTTCATTAGCATACCCATGCTCCCCACAGGAAAAGCCCACATTTCATTCTCTGAGATCAAAAACTGGAGCGAGTGTTCGTTTCGTCACCACCTCGCATACGTCAAGAAGATCAACAAGTTCGTTCCAAATGTCCATGTTTCTCTGGGCACAGCGACCCACAACATTATCGAAAACTTTCTCAAGACTAAGAAAATCGATACAGAGATCGGAAAGAAGTACCTCGAAAAATACCTCGTAGACAACGCAGACCATGAAAAGTTCGTGAAGTTCGATGTCGAAAAGGAAATGATTAAGGTCTCGTCTATCGCAAACGACGTGCCTGCCTTTTTGGACGAACACTTTCCAGACTGGAAGTATGAAGATGCTGAAGAGCAACTCTTCGAAGGGCTTGAAAAACTTGTAGAATCCCATGCGGATGTATCTTTCAAGGGGTTCATCGATGCGGTCATTTCTGTTCCGGGAAAAGGGGGTAAGAAGGTGTATTGGCTCATCGACTGGAAGACGGCCTCTAGACCCTGGGATCGGTACAAGATCGAAGATAGCAAGCTCCAGCTGACCCTTTACAAGAAGTTCTGGGCTGAAAAACACAAGGTCGATATGAAGGACATCCGTTGTGCTTTTGTCGTCCTCATCAAGGGTGCGAAGCCCGGTAAACACTGCCAAAAGATCGATGTATCTGTTGGAGATATCTCTGCAGGCAAATCGCTCGTAGTGATCGACAACTTTCTTTCATCCGTGAAAAATGGAATCAAGATCAAGAATAGATCTGCATGTAAGTGGTGCGACTACCGTGACACAGAAGACTGTCCCTAAATCCGTAGAATCATCTCAGAAAATCTAGATCATTCATCAACTGTTTGTTGTCTAGTTCCGATTGGAGATACACGATGATCTTGGCCAGCGGTTGTTCTGCTTTGCGCATTGCTCTGGCAATCTTGATGATTTGTAGATCATGTGAGAAGCTTGCGTTTCCTGTGATAATTCTTTCGATCTTGTGAAAGGCACGGGTTTCGGAAGCCTTTACGACGGCCAATTTCGTTTCCAGTTCTAATGCAATCTGATCGTTAGTTTTCGCTGCAGGACCAGAAAGCCACCTGTGTTCGAAGATGTACTTCTCCATCCATGAAAGATCTTTAGAGATTTCGGCCCAGCGAGCTCTAACAGCATGGATGTTAGACTGACCATCCGGTCCTGGGGAACGAAGGAATGCTTCGATGTCCTGTTCAAGGAATTGCCGCAGATCGAAGTCTTCGGGCTTCTTGGCTCTCATCGGAGCTCCCTTAGAAACCTTCTCTGACGGTGCATGGTAGACAGCCGAATCTGGTTCGTCGTCGAACGTTCCTACGTAGATCGTTTCTATGTGGCCGTACGGAGAAGGACGGGTTACGACGTCCCTAACACGAAAGGGACGATCAAGATACTTGACAACTTTTCCGATCTTCTTCCGAGGATCGGAGGGTTTTTTTTCATTTTCTAGCAAACCGTCGCCGTCGTTGAAAAACTCGGCGCCGAGTTCATTGATCTCGTCGTCGGTGAATTCTTTTGCTTCTGCTTGCTGAAATTTGATGCCCTTCATGACGTAGTAGTCCCGTAGGAGCTCGGTGATGTCCGACCAATCATCCTGGGATGTGGCCTTTGCAACTGCAGCATGGACAACTTCTGAGGGCACTTGCATCTTTCCAGAGGCCCATTTGATCAGTTCGATCATAGACAGTTTCTGTTCTGGAGTGACAGGCTCTCTAACGACCAAAGGTGCTTCGACCAATGCCTTGCGTACGACTAGCCTAAGTTCTTGCAACGAGATACGCATTTTCGTACAATAAGTACGGTTGAAGAATTGCTCTAGGTGCGGGAAAAGACATTCTAGAAGAGGAGCCAAGTTCTGCTCAGAAGAGTGCTTCTACGTTCATAGGAAGGAATATTGTAGGGCAAAGAGTGAAGCTCCTCAAAACATGACAGAACGGATCTGTCCTCATTGTTCGAAGAAGCACATGAGGAACAAGTTCAAAACGGGGAATTTTTGCGATAGAAGCTGTGCAGGGAAGTTCTACATTGCGAACGGGTCTTGTGAAGAATGGAGACTGAGGAAGAACCCGAAGAAAGGACTTCATGTTTCTTGCGTCGTTTGTGGGCAAGGATCGTTCTATGTGAAGTTGGTTCACATCTTAGAAGATCGTCGAAAAACGTGTAGCCCAACTTGTCGTGGTGAGTACATGAGCTGGCTGTGGAAATTTTATGGTGCTCCGTCAACTGGAACAGTTGCAACGGAAGAATCCAAACAGAAACAGCGCGACACATGGATGAAGAACTACGGAGTTCCAAATGCCTTTCTTGTCAAACAACAGGGTAACGAGTCATCTATCGCGAAGAAGTTCTACGACACTCTAAAATTGTACGTCCGTGACGATCTTGAGTACGAACAATTGATCGAGTCGAGATATTATGCTGACGTACAGGTAAAAGCCCAAAAGATCCTAGTAGAATTCTACGGTGACTATTGGCACATGAATCCTGCGAAGTACGCAGACGATTTCTACAATGCCAAAAAACACCAGACAGCCAAACAGATTCGAGAGCGGGACTCAGAGAGAAAACGATGGTTAGAAGAACGTGGGTACAGAGTGATCATAGTCTGGGAATCAGACTGGCACTCGCAGCAGGAAAGCGTGCTAGATTTTCTTCGATGGAGCATGAGTGAAAGTGGCGCAAAAGTATAAAATCCTTATGTTTTCTGATCACGCGCTCTCGACTTCTGGAGTTGGGACCCAAAGCAGATACCTCGCTATGAAGCTTATCGATACAGGAAAGTACACCTTCCGGCAGTTCGGTGCAGCCATTAGGCATAGCGATTACAGCAACATGCAGCCGCATGAAGATTTCATCATCAAACCAATCGATGGCTTCGGAACTCCCGAAATGATCAGAGTCGCTCTGGCGATGGAAAAGCCAGATGCCGTGATGATCTTCAATGATCCTAGGTTTTTCATCCACTTTTGGGAGATGGAGGACGAAATCCACCAGGTGTGCCCTCTAGTTTACTGGCACCTTTGGGACGACTGCGAATTTCCGCCTATCTACAACAAGCTTTTGTACGATTCGACAGATCTGATAAACTGCATCAATCGTCCCACCCACGACTTTCTCAAGCCCTTGTACCCTGAAAAGGTGAATTGGGCGCCCCACGGAGTTCCCAGCGATCTTTTTCATCCCCTACCTGATGATGTGATCAAATCCGATAGGAAACTCCTTCTTCAGGATCGTCCAGATGATACTCTCATCGTTCTGTGGGTAGCTCGCAACGCTCCCAGAAAGAAGCCAGGGGACGTGGTTTGGGCCTGGAAGCTCTTCTTAGATGAGTTAGAAAAGAAGCACGGTCATCGAAATGCCCTGCTAGTCATGCACTGCGATCCCTTCGACGTTGAAGGACCGAACATGTTCCAGGTCTTAGATCTGTTCAACGTACGAAAAGAAGTGCTGTTCTCCAATGATAAGGTGAACTTCGGAGACATGGCACGGCTCTACAACGCTTGCGATACTCTGATCAATAGAAGCAGCGCAGAGGGGTTCGGACTGCCGGTTCTAGAGGCTATGATGTGCGGGAAGCCAGTCATTGCCCTAAAGACCGGGGGCCTCACTCGACAGGTCGTGGATTGGAGAGATGGTTCTGAAAACGGAATCGCCCTGCCAGTCGAGCTCAGCAGCATGAATGGATCCCAGGCTGTTCCGTACATCATGGATAATTTCGTCACGAACGAAACCGTCGTCAAGGCTCTCATGACCATGTACGAAATGGGACCTGACAAGCGGAAGGAACTTGGCAAGAAGGCGATGGAGTACGCCAGTTTCGAATTCAATCTTGATACCATCACGAAAACATGGGATGAATCTCTCGAAGACTGCATCAAGAATTGGAAGAGTCGGTACAAGCGTTGGGAAAAGGTGACGATATGAAAACACGCATTTTGATGCGAGGTCCGTTCCTTTCGAGTTCGGGCTACGGAGTCCATTGTCGCCAGGTTGCAAGGTGGATAATCGATCGAGAAAAGGATTGGGATCTCGACATCACGTTCCAGGTTCTTCCTTGGGGTCAAACTCCTTGGATCGTCAATCCAGAGTCAGAAAACAATCTGATCGGGAAGATCATCGAACGAACGAAAGAACCCGGAACGAAGTACGACGTTTCGATCCAGATTCAACTCCCCAACGAATGGGACGTTAGTCTGGCGAACTACAACATCGGAATCACAGCGAGCATCGAGACAGATCGAGCTAACCCAGAGTGGGTCGTTGCCTGCAACAAGATGAATGGTGTCGTGTTCCCGTCGGAACATTCAAGGAAATCGATCACGAATGTAGGGAAAATCTCAGTTCCCAATTTCGTCGTTCCTGAAGCTTTTGGTGAAGCGTACGTTAAAGATCACACGACTCTTCCAGATCTGAATCTCACATTCGACACAACGTTCAATTTTTTGATCGTTGGTCAATTGACAGCGACGACTCCTGATTCGGAGAGAAAGAACATCCTGAATTCTCTCAAGTGGATTTGCGAAACATTTCCGAATGATAAGGAAGTTGGTATTATCGTGAAGACCAATTTGGGAAAGCACACGAACATCGATCGACACAACGTCCTCAACATTCTCTCGCAGATCGCCAGAGAAGTTAGACCGACGCTGTTCCCGAAATTCCATTTGATCCATGGAATGATGACCGATGAAGAGATGGCATCTCTGTACCGGCATCCTTCTGTCAAGGCATTTGTTGCTCTGACCAGAGGAGAAGGATTTGGGTTACCGATCCTCGAAGCCGCAGTTTGCGGGCTTCCCATGATTTCGACAGGATGGTCCGGCCACACGGAGTTCCTGTCCCAAGGTAAGACGATCATCGTAGATTACGACCTCGTTAACGTCCCTCCTGAAAGAGTGGACGGAAGAATTTTTGTTGAAGGTGCAAGGTGGGCTCGCCCAAACGAATCCGACTTCAAGAAGAAGATCAAGAAGTTCAAGGATAGCTCTTCCATTCCCAAAGACTGGGCTAGAGATCTCCAAGGAAATCTGATCGAAACTCATTCGCAAAAGGTGATTGAGAAGAAGTACGACGAACTTTTTGAAGGAGTTTTTAAGCGATGATAGCATGCGTAATGATCATCATCGTATTAACGGCTCTTCTGGGAGTATCTGGGTACTTCAACTATAAGTTGGGTAAAACTGTCTTCAAAATGGAAGACAACATTGCAGAATGCATGGAAGAACTCAACAACGCACACGCCAGGATCGGAAGAGTACTCAATTTCCCCGTCGGCAGTGACGACCCATTCGTACAGGATGTGATCGAAGCACTGAAGATGGCGAAGAGGGCTGTTCTTGTCGTTGCCAATAAAATGGTCGATGGATGGAAACAGTTAGATGAGCACCGAACAACCGACAGCACCGCCGGTGAAGAGAAGAATCCGTAGAAAAGGCGGAAGCGAAGAGGCCCGCAACCTTCGAAAGTACTTCACAGAGAAAACGCAAGAAGCGATAGTTGACATTCAGAAGAGCACTGTCAAGGAAGAGAAGGACAAGCTCTACGTCGAGAAAGTTCTCCCTGCTTTTCAGAAGCTCGTAGAGAACTTGATCAACATCCACAAGTTCACCGACATTTACGATTCGTTCGATGATCTCAAGAGCGATTGCGTCAACTTCTTGTTTGAAACTCTCTCGAAATTCGACTCGACCAGAGGGACGAATGCCTTTTCGTACTTCAACGTCGTAGCAAAGAACTGGTTGATCATTCGAACTAAGCAGAAGTCCGTCAGGATCAAGCGTTACATTAGCATGGATGATCAAGAAACACTTTCTCAGGGAGATCTAGAAGCTATCGAAAGCCACCAACATTTGCCTCCGCAGGATGCTGCTATCGAAAACGATCAGCAGAAGGCCAAGGTCATGAAGACCTTGTACGATATCCAAAAGATGGTCAAAAATGAAAACGAAAAGGTGTGCATCGAGTCCATCATTCACGTTTTCGAAAACGTGAATCAGTTAGATTTCTTCAACAAGAATGCCATCATGCTCTACATTCGTGAGCTATCTGGATTGTCTAGCAAGCAATTGACTTCTACCTTGCAGGTTATGAAGAAGAACTACAAGCTGCTCATCGTCATCGACGAGTGAAAGTTTTCGGTACTTATTTCTATGGCAAACGAACCAGAAATCCCGGAGCTGGCACAGTTCCGAGAGCACGTAGAGCGTCTAGATGAAGGAATTACTAACTTTTCTGATTTGCTAGATACACTCGATAGTCTTCCAGAGCAAAAAAAGAGCCTCTGGAAAGAAATTTACTACAACGCTATTACCGATCGTCGAGCAGCTTACGTTCTCTACAATGACTTATTGACAGGTGTTATAGGTCAATCTGCTCAGCACGCTATTCACGGTCCAATTTTGGCGAAGTACATCGAGCGAGTCAGCAGATCAAACGACCAAATAATCAGGCTCGCTGAATTGGTCGCAGAAGCCCAATCGATGGAAAATTCTTCCATAGACACGAACGACATCTTCAACAAGATTTCAGCCTCTGCCCCGAAATCGACAGGTAAGTCCAAGAAATGAGCACGAAGCAGGCAGGAACCCTCGGTGTAGCCGCTGCCGCTGAGGGAAAATCTACCTCGGCGATGGCCGGTATCCTCATGGGACAACTCAACTCTGATGGAGGAGAGAGAGTATTCCAAAGGGTGGTCGTCGAAGAAGTTATTTTTGACCCTGCAATGCTAGACGACAAGAGACTAGACTCTCTCATCAAGCAGTACGGACTGCAGAATGACCATTTCCTCAAGACAGCTCCTCCAAATACTATCATCGGAAAGCGTGTTATCGACTCTTCTTCTGGAACAGAATCAGGAAGCCAGTACTTTTTCCCCTTCTTTTCCAGCCATTTGATGATGCCTGTGAAGGCTGGTGAACACGTATGGGTGTTCTACGAACCTGGGAAAGCCAAAGATTACGGATTTTGGATCACCCGAATCCACGAACCTCGGAGCATCGAAGATACAAATCATACCCACGCGGATCGAAAACACCATGTCGCATCGACCGTAAGCACCATCGACAAATTCGAGGGCAAGACCACGAAGGTTCCGAGTTTTGCCAACGGTGCACTGGTCGAAAAGGGATCAGAAGTCAAGAGTATCGCCACTACAGCCTCTTCAGACGGAGACGTAGATGTCTACGAAAAAATGATCAAGAAATCCGATGCCGGAAAAATATCTGACATGGAAGACGTTCCCCGGTACAAGAAGCGTCCAGGAGACTTCGCTGTCCAGGGTTCGAATAACACGTTGATCGTGCTTGGAACCGACCGAACGGGCTCTCCGGCAGAGTCTGAAGATGACGCAGACAGGGGAAAGGTGGCAAAGCAAAAGCCGAAGGCGGACCAGGTCGGAAAGTCTGGATCCATCGATATCGTCGTCGGAAGGGGTCAAAATCCCAAGACGGCTCCCGAAACTGTCAAAAACAGCATCG